>Ga0307515_10010259_pt1 | contig 17987 bp, 13 predicted proteins | sample 17_EM_MG_FD_194513 | JGI IMG/M metagenome (GOLD analysis project Ga0307515, IMG submission 194513) | Populus trichocarpa ectomycorrhiza microbial communities from riparian zone in the Pacific Northwest, United States - 17_EM | ecosystem: Host-associated > Plants > Roots > Unclassified | place... | reverse complement strand
GTTGGGATGGCTATTAAAGCTTGGGGATTCCAACATTTAACTGATCAGCATGGCCCAATTATTTTAGATCAAGCATTTCAAGATCGCTTATATTTTAACTATCAAGATCAACCAGAGGCTTATATTAAAGTTAGAGAGTGGTGTCAAGAAGCATTAGTGCTATTAAACACACCAGACGAATCAGATTTTAGTTCCGCACTTTCAAGAGCCGATTATATATTTGGACAAGGGGGATTCGGAAATATTACCACCTATAGACAAAAGTGGAGAAAATTTGTATATGCAATTTTAGCTACCCAGTATACCCATTTAATTAACAAGCCAGATTTTGCAACGAAGTATGCTGACAGTGTAGTTAAATATGTTGATTTGTCTTTTGGCTCAACAACATTAAATGCCAGCGAAGATGCAACTATAGGCTATGATGGTACTTTGCCAGCTAATTCAAATCCTAATAGCTTAAGCAATGGCTTGTTTACCGCAATAACTAGTGGCCTCTATACTAATAATAGAATTGGTCAACCTATAGTTAATTATTTAACAGGTGGCGTTAGAGGTACCCCAGTAGTAAATCCAACATCTTCACTAGACCCTCGTTTGACGAGAATGATCAATCCAATGGTAACACCTACTGTTCCTGCTACAAATGGCGTATATAAAGGGGTGGTTGCCACAAAAGGTGATGTGCCAACAACTAAAACAATCCCTGCTATATTAGGCTCAGTGGCCCCGCCATACCCAGGAAAATACATTTTTTCTAATGTTGGTGGTGGTAGGTATCCATTATTTACCTATGCTCAATTGCAATTCATGAAAGCAGAAGCGTTATTTATCAAGGGAGATAAAGGAGGCGCCTGGACTGCTTATGATAGAGCCATACGTGGGCATATGGATTTTGTAAACACTTATGGAAGAAATGGCTCTACAGTTGCTCCTGTAATTACCGGCACAGAAATTACAACTTATATGACTTCAAGTGAAGTGGCTCCAAATGGTACTGTCTTAACTATTGCTGACATAATGGGGCAAAAATATATTGCACAATGGGGCTGGGCAGGATATGAGCAATTTGCCGATATGCGTAAATATCATTGGGATCCAACTGTCTTTAGACAATGGAAACCTTTAGAGACTTCTGAGGCCAATAGAACTGTAAATAATGTAGCGAGTTATGTATATAGAATAAGGCCTAGATTCAACTCAGAGTATGTATGGAACATTGCCGAACTAAATGTATGGGGTGCAACAAAAACCGAATATGTTTATCAAGAAACTTGGTTTTCTTTACCAACTAACTAATTAACCAATTATGAAGATGAAAAAGATTTTTTCAATAATATCACTCCTATCTATTTTAACAGTTGCTTTTTTTATGGGCTGTAAGAAAACAGGCGGAGATAATGTATTCTCAGAATATGAAATTGTGGATGAGAGCACCAAGGCATTAATCAAAATAAATTATGCTGTTGCTTTTTACAATAACCCTACAGCGCAAATCAAAATTAATGATGTAAGGGTAAGTGCTACAGTTATTCAAAACAGATATCCTTTTCCAGGTGGCGGTTTCAATACCTTAGGTGGCTCTACTGGAGATTATTTACCGATTAACCCTAGTCCGAACACAAAAATTTCAATTACTGTTCCAAAAAGAGGAACAAATATTGATTCTTTGGATGTTTATACAACAACTATTGCCACATTGGCCGGTAAAAGATATTCGTTACATGTAACAGATACACTTTCAAGAAAAAGTTTATTGGTAGATGAAGACGCTTCAAAACCAGATTCTGGTTTTGTGAAAATGAGGTTTGTAAATTTAATGCCAACTACCCCTTCAGTTGATTTATATGTTGGAACGGAAAAAGTTGCCTCTAACATTGCATTCATGTCTATTTCTGATAAATTTTTGATTGCAACTTCCCAAGCCGCTACCAATACAAACTGGTATATTAGGGCTGGCGGTTCATTGCCTACATCGCCTGTGCTAGCAACTTATTCTAGTGCAAGTACATTTAATAATCAAAGAGTATACACTGCGTACGCCATTGGATATACTACATATCCCTCAACAGGTACAGATATTAGAAAGCCTTATATTGCATTTTATTATGTAAGATAAGATGTAACAATACAAAAACGGGCAGTTTTCCATTTGAAAGCTGCCCGTTTTTAATATGATGTTTTTCATAATAGCTAGCATAAATGGTAATGTAGAGTAATTCACATACTTAATTAAAAAATAAAGATAAATGATTTCATCCTTAACAGGATTGAAAGAGCAGAATAAATCAGCTTAATATAAGCAGATAAATAAACTAATTTTCCTTACTTTTGGAGCAAAAAAAATAAAATGGCAAGCTTTACCCTAACCCCAGAAACTTGGGAGAGAGTTAAAATTAAATTTTTAAGAAAATATCGTGATTTAACCGCGGCTAACTTATCTTTTTCCCCAGGTCAAGAAGATCAATTGGTACAACAATTAATGTCTTTAGTTAAAAGAGATCAAGCATATATAGAGTTTACCATAAAAAAAGCATTGGCTGATCCTGCAGGTAATAGACTTTAGACCTATTTTATATCACTATACTTTTTTGTAAGTTTAACCCTAATTTAATGGGTATGAAGAAAATTAAGATTAGTGTCTTATTAGTGATTGCTTTTCTTGCAGCGATAACAGTTGCATTTAAGGAAGATTTATTCTTAGTTTCTAAAAACCTAGATATTTTCGCATCCTTATATAAGGAAATCAATATCAACTATGTTGAAGAAACAAATCCTGGAGATTTGATGAAAACTGGAATTGATGCCATGCTAGAAGGATTAGATCCTTACACCGAATACATCCCAGAATCTGAGATAGAAAACTATAAGCTTAATTATGTAAGTACACAATATGGCGGTATAGGAGCTGGTACTTTATTTATAGAAGGAAAGCTATTTGTAAATGAAGTAAGTGAAGGAAATCCTGCAAATAAGCAAGATATAAAACCAGGAGACCAAGTCGTTAAAATTAATGGGATAGATACACAAGGTAAAGACCGTAATCAAATTAGTCAATTACTTCGTGGGCCAAAAGGCTCGTCGCTGAGTTTAGTTTTAATTAGAGATGGGGCGGTAATTAATAGAACTTTAGTTAGGGAAGAGATCAAGCAGCCTAATGTTTCCTATTCAGGTATGCTCGAAGACCAAATTGGTTACATCAAGTTGGATAAATTTTTAGAAAATTCTGGGCAAGAAGTAAAAGACGCACTTGTTAACATCAATAAATCTAATCCAAAAGGCATTATACTAGATTTAAGAAACAATGGCGGTGGCATTCTTCAAGAAGCAGTAAAAATTGTAAATTTATTTGTACAAAGGGATGTTTTGGTAGTTGTACAAAAAGGAAGAAACCCTGAAAAAACCATCAGGTATCAAACTTTAAATCAACCTATTTCACCTCAGGTCCCATTAGTTGTTTTAGTAAATGGTTCATCGGCCTCTGCTTCAGAAATTGTAGCTGGTGCGCTGCAAGATTTAGATAGAGGGATTGTTGTTGGGCAACGTAGTTACGGTAAAGGTTTAGTACAGCAAACTTTTAACCTTCCTTATAATAGCTTGGTAAAAGTTACGGTCGCTAAATACTATACGCCATCTGGGCGATGCATACAAGCACTAGATTATGCTCATAAAGATGAAAATGGAATTGCAGAGAAATTTGCAGATACTGCAATGAAAGCATTCGGAACTAAAGGTGGAAGAACTGTTTACAATGGCAATGGTGTTTACCCTGATGTTTTTGTTGAGCCAGTTAAATATAGTCCTATAACATTATCATTAGCAAACAAGAACCTTTTCTTTGATTATGCAAACGCCTATAAAAAAGCCAACAAAGAAGTGCCTAACGTCAAAACATTTCAATTAAGTGATGTAAATTATACTCAATTTGTGAACTCATTGGCAAGCAAAGATTATAGTTATACTTCAAAGACAGAGCGCTTATTGTCCGATCTGAAATCCGAGGCAGAAAAAGAAAACAAATTAGTAGCTGTAAAAGCAGACCTGGAAGAGCTGAAGTTAAAAATGTTAAGTGCAAAGAAAACAGATTTAATAACTCACAAGGCAGAGATTAAAAGAGTTTTAGAAACACAAATTATAAGTAGGTATTATTTTGAAAAAGGGAAAATAGAACAAGCATTTCAATATGATAAGGAAATAGCTCAAGCGAAATCACTTTTTAGCGACCAATCTCAAATTTTTGCTATTTTAAAGGGCGATGGTAGCTATAAGATGATAGGAAATCCCTCTAAAATATCAAATTCTAATAATTAAGGCCTTTTTATTTTCATATTTGTAACTAAGAATTAAGTTTTAACTCGTTTTTTGTCAATTATTTAACGAAAAATAAATTACCTCCTCTAAGTGTTAAAAAGTGTTAAATTTTAACTGATTGATAATCAGTTGATTATGAAATCAATGAATTTTTTTAACACTCTAAAATTTTGATTCCAAAGTAGTTTTATCCATATTTAAGGATTAATTAACTATTAACTAACCTAAATTTTATTAATTTATGAAAAAACTTGTACTAAGTTTATTCATCTTGTTGGCAGTATCTGTTGTCTCTTTCGCACAAGAGCGCACAATTACAGGTACTGTAACATCAAGTGAAGACGGATTGCCAATTCCTGGTGTATCTGTAAAAGTAAAAGAGATTGCCGGTTCAGGAGTAACCACTGGGTCAGATGGTAAATTCTCTATTAAAGTAACTGCTGCAGGCAAAACTTTAGTTGTATCTTCTATTGCATTTTCAACAAAAGAAGTGGCAATTACAGGAACTTCAGTATCTATCACGTTAGATCCAGACACTAAGGGTCTTAATGAAGTGGTAGTTCAAGGTGTTTATGGCACCAAATCTACTCAACGTACTAGTACATCAAATCTTCAGACCATTTCTGGTGATAAACTGAATACTGTTCGTTCAACCAACATTAACAATGCATTAGCGGGTAAAGTTGCTGGTGTTCAGGTTAGAAGTCAGTCGGCTGCAGCTTTAGGTAGAAATACCGAGGTAAGGCTAAGAGGTGGCAATGGTTTTGGTACAGGTAACGGTGTGTTATATGTAGTAGACGGAACTGTACTTCCAAATGCTGATGATATCAACTTAGATGATATTGAGGATATCAGTGTAATGCAAGGCCCTGCTGCTTCGGCACTTTTAGGTGCTCAAGGATCAAATGGTGCAATTATTATTACTACTAAAAAAGGAAGATCAGGCCCTGGAAAAGGAATCACTGTTAACCTAGGAGCAACTTTTGAAGATGCTTATGTGTTGCCAAACTATCAAAATTCTTATGCTGGTGGTAACAGCGCAAACTTAATGAAGTACACTTGGAAAGCTACAGATCCATTAGAATGGAAAGCGCTTGATGGCAAGTACTATCACGATTATAGCGATGATACTTCATGGGGCCCACGTATGGTAGGTCAAGAATATATTCCTTGGTATGCTTGGTATGGAGGTACAAAGTATTCTTACAAAACTACCACATTAGATCCTCAGCCAAACAATGCTAGAGATTATTACAATACTGGTGTTAATTTAAATAACACAATCTCTTATGGAACTAGCAACGAAAAGTCAAACTTTAAAATGACTTATGGTAACCAATATGTTTCTGGTTTAATCCCTGAAAGTGATTTGTTAAAAAACACTTTCCAATTAGTAGGTAACTATGATATCAGCAAACACTTTTCTGTTGGTGCAAACATTAACTACGTAAAACAAGTACTAAATGGTAACATTGAAGATGGCTACTCTAACTTAGGTACTGGTGCATTTAACCAATGGTTCCACAGGAACTTGGATATGGGCATCATGAAAGAACTTAAAGATTTAACAGTACCTGGAGCTGCTCCAGGTAGAGATATCCTAGCAAGTTGGAATCACTTTAATCCAACTGCTTACGATCCTGCTAATACTTTTGGTTTTTATGGTAACCATTATTGGTTTAACCCATATTCTTACCAAGACTATAATACAAATGAAAATCAAAGAGACCGTTTATATGGTAATGTATCTTTAACTTATAAAGTTAATAACGACTTAAAATTCACTGCTACTTATCGTAAACAACAAAATACTACTTTCAGTGAAGGTAAAACTTATGATATTTTGCAACGTAGTGGTCAGTCTATCGGTGCTTTCAACGGTTATAGCACTGCGAATACCTATTCTAATATAGAAAACTATGAAGGAGTTGGTAACTACGTTAAAAAAATTAAAGATTTTAGCTTAGCATTAACTGCCGGTGTTGATATTCGTAGACAAAGAAGTAATTCAAATAGTGCTAACACAAACAACGGATTATCTATTCCAGATTTATTTACTGTTAATAACTCAGTTAATCCACCATCAATTGGTAACGGTCGTTCAAAAGAAGGTTGGAATGCTTTATTTAGTCATGCAACTGTAGGTTACAAAAACTACATCTTCCTTGATGCAACTGTTCGTAACGACTGGTTCTCTACATTACCAGAAGATAACAATAGCGTTTTATCTAAATCATTTGGTGCTTCATTTGTATTCAGTGATCTTTTACCTGCTAACATCAAAGGTTCTTGGTTATCTGAAGGTAAATTAAGAGCGTCATGGGGTGAGGTTCCAGAGCAATTAGCGGCATACCAATATCCAGGTTTAGCTTATGGCGTAAATGCACAAAAATTATTTGGCAACTTATTAATGCAATATCCTGATGGAATTGTTGATCCAACTATTTCTGGTGCTGTGAAAATACAGAAAGAGATTGGGGTAGATTTTAAATTCTTAAATAGAAGATTAACTGTTTCTGGAACACTTTGGGATAAAACAGAATCAGGTTTGCCAAGAAACGTTGCAATTAATGCATATAGTGGTTTAAGTAGTGTATTAACAAACGTAGGTAAAATCAAAATGAAAGGTTTAGAGGTTCAAGTAGGTGGAGATCCAATAAGATCAACAAACTTCTCATGGAACATCAGTGCTACTTATGCAAACCTTTTAGACAATGAGATTGTTGAAATTTCTGATAAATATGGAATTAATACAATTACAGCGGCTTCTATCACTTTCGGACTTCCAGGAATGGTTCACCACAAAGGTCAACAATGGGGACAGCTTTATGGTAGCGGTATGAAAGTAAATGCAGATGGAGTTCCAATTCTTGATGCTAGTGGTCTATACCAAACTCAAGCTGGTGTATATTATGGTAGTGTTAACCCTAAACATACTGGTGGTATTCAAAATAATTTCACCATATTTAATATGTTTGATGTTTCAGCTAACATTGATTGGCAAATTGGAGGTAAGTTTTCATCTTTATCAAACATGTGGGGTTCTTACAGTGGTTTAACTGCCCGTACTGCAACTGTTAATGATAAGGGAATGTCAATTCGTGATGCTGTTGCCGATGGTGGTGGTGTTCGTGTTGATGGTGTGAGCGAAGCTGGTCAACCAGTAACTTTCTATGTGCCTGCACAAACTTACTTCTCTAACTTCTACTCAAGAAGCATCTGGACGCCTTATGTTTACGATTTAACTTTTGTTAAGTTACGTGAGGTATCAATTGGCTACCGTATACCTGTGAAGAAATTAGGACTAGATAAATTCGTTCAGAGCGCAAGCTTCTCGCTAATAGCAAGAAACCCTGTGTTAATTTATGCTAAAACTAAAGACTTTGATCCATCAGAAGTTTCGGGTAGTGCTGGCGAAACAGCTCAGCTTCCAGGTACTAGAGGATTAGGATTTAATTTAAGAATTGGTTTTTAACGAAACGATAGAAAAAATAACATGAAAAAGAAACTTATATATGCACTAACCTTATTATTGGGTATTGGTGTGTCAGGATGCAGCGACTTTGGAGACATGAACGTTAATCCAGCAGTTACAACCCAAGGTAGTGCGTCTGCATTGTTAACAAATGGTATTTCGGCTATGCCAGGCTGGACTACTGAAAGAAGACCAGGATGGTATGCACAATATTTTACTGAAACTCAATATCCTGTTTCGTCATTATATAGTCTTAACCAGGCAGGTTTTACAGGAAGTTATAGCGGTCCCTTGTATGATCTTGAGGCTGTTAAAACTATGAATGCGGGTAACAACATGACACAAGTGGCGAAAATTGTTCAGCAGTTTATATTTTGGCAATTAACTGATCGTTGGGGTGATATTCCTTACAGCCAAGCTTTAAAAGGTCAAGAAATAGGATCTCCTAAATACGATACGCAAGAAGATGTATACAAAGGAATGATTAAAGCCTTAACTGATGCAAGTGCCGCAATTGATGGTTCTGCAATTAATGGTGATGTTTTATTCAATAATGATCCTGCAGCTTGGAAAAGAGTAGCTAACTCTTTAAGAATGATGATGGCCATTCAATTATCTAAAAGATTCCCAACAGCTACAGGTTATGCAGCTACAGAGTTTAAAGCAGCTTTAGCAGCGAATGGCGGTTACATCGCATCAAATGCTCAGAACATGGTTTACAGATATGATGGAGCAGGTTATTCTAACCCAATCTGGGGCTGGTATAATGGCCGTAATGATGATGGTGAGGCTAAAACCATGACAGATATGTTATCTTCTTTAAGTGATGGTAGAATTAACCCGTTTGGTGGTAATGCACAGTTTGCAGATCAATCATCAAGCTTAGGTGTACCTTATGGTTTAAGTGAAGGTAACGTGCGCCAATGGATTAATGCTAATCCAGGTTGGGCTAAAGTATTAAGAGCAGATTTACGTGCTGCCAACAGTCCAGTATACTTACTTACTGCAGCACAAGTAACTTTGGCAAGGGCAGAAGCAGCCAACCTTGGTTGGACAACCGAAGTAGCAAGTACAGTATATGAGCAAGGTATTACATTATCTTTCCAACAATGGGGTTTAACTGCTCCAGCAGCTAGCTATTTCACTCAAACTGATGTTGCACTGGGAACAGATAACGTAAAGAAAATTGCTACACAGCAATGGATTGCGGCTTACCCAGATGGCCATATTGCTTGGAATGTTTGGAGAAAAACGAGTTTCCCTGTACTTACACCAGCACCTGCTGCTAGTAACGCACTTAAACAAATCCACAGACGTTATGCTTATGCTTTATCAGAATACACCAACAATGCTGTTAATGTTCAACCAGCTGCGGATAGACTTAAGCTTAATGGTAACCTTGGAGATACCAATGAGGCTAGAATCTGGTGGGACCAAAATTAGTAGGTAATTTTAAATTAAAACATTATGAAAAAGAATATAATTAAATACTTTTTGCTTTGCGTTACCATGTTAACGGTTTTGGGTGCATGCCGCAAAGATGAGTTTGTAGATGAGGACACTGAACTTAAAGATCAAGGCAAGACATTGTTGAAATTTTTGGAAGGGCCAAGTAAAACTTTATTGTTTGAAGCATTTACGAATATTAAACCCATTGAAGGTTTTAGCTTAAGAAGAGATGCTAATAGCAATGCTGGCTTGGCTGCAACAACCATTCAGTTAACAAAAGCGGCTGTACCTGCTGGTTACACTTTTTTACCAGACAATATTTATACTTTGCAAACGGCTAGTGCGACAAAGATCACGAGAACAGCTACTGGTTTAACTGTTAATTTAGGAACTGGTGATATTGGAGCTGAATTTGATATCAACGTAAACGGTGCGCTATTAGATCCAACCGCTAAGTATGCAATGGCATACACTATTAGCAACCCAGGTAATAGTGGTGTTACTGAAAGTACCCAGAAAACCATTACAATTGTATTTACTATTTTAAATAAATATGATGGTATGTATAGTTTTGAGGCAGGAAGTCAGTTAACAAGATATGACTTAGGTGGCCTTGGTATTCCAAATTCTGGTGATGCATTAATGGGCTCACTTGTTGGCCAGCCAAATAGAGCGTTCACAACAATTGATGGAAATACTTTAACCTGGACTCCAGTTTGGGCTAATGGTGGTGGTGTTGGTGGTGTTGATAATTTCAGGCTATATGTTGACCCTGTAACTAACCAAACTACAATGACAGCCTTAGGTAATGCTTCTTTGAGAAATATTCCAGGGAAGCCTAATTTTTATGACCCAGTTACTAAAACATTCACTTTGAATTTTGAATGGGGACAAACAGCTACAACGAAAGCCACTAGGGATATGAATGTAGTATTGAAATACGTAGGTAAAAGACCTTAGTTAAAGCTTGTTAAACATAAGTTTATTAAAAGAGCCCCAGTTTTGGGGCTCTTTTTTTGCATTATAAATTTTAAGGAAGTTTACTCAAATGCATATTAAAAGGAAGCTGCCCTTAAAGAAAACTATTGGGTAGGTGTATTTATATGGAATAAACCCCTAATAAAAATATGATATTTGGATTAATCAACTAAATATAAAAGTGGATAGAATTGTTAAGTTTATGAAAGCTACCTTTAAAAGTAAAGGAACTTTTTTTGATCAACTAGATTACTAGAAATTAGAGTTCTGAGTAATAAAACCCGATTTAATTTACGTTCTTAACTATAAGACTCCCTTTATAATTTCATTTTATGGATAGAAAATTAGTGATGTATTAATTTTTTTTGTAGATTTAGGGTTAGTAGAATTTCCTTATGAAAAAGATGCATTCCAAAAATACTTATATAGTGCTAGTTTTAATGTTTGTTGCTGGTATAGCAAGTGCTCAGCCAGGGTTCAATAAAGTACAAACAGCCAACAGGAATATATTGAATACCAAACAGTCTAGAGCGGGACTTGTTGGCGAGCCTTACCTTTATAAAGACTTTAAAAAGGCAATGGTTAAGTTTAATGGAGGTACATCAAGTCCTGGTTACTATGAGGTAAAATATGACCAGCTGGAAGATATTTTGGTAGTTAAAGGTAAAGATATTGATGAGGAACTTACATTTTCTGATCCAGTAGCTGAATTCAAATTCGATGATAATGGTAGGATTTTTCGTAATGGCTTTAATGCAGTAGATAAGGCCACTGATAAAAGCTACTATGAAGTTTTGTATGATGGGAAAGTAAAGTATCTTAAAAGAATAGGAAAAGTAATTATTGAGGCAAAAGAATTTAATAGTGCAACTGTAACTAAAAAAATTGAAAACGATATCGTGTTATACCTTGTTAAAGAAGATAAAACCCCTATGTCTGTTAAAGCTAATGAAAAAAGTGTTTTAAAAGTTTTAGGGAAAGAGACTGAGCTATCAAAGTATATTAAAGAAAATAAACTTAACCTTAAAAATGATGCTGATCTTGGCAAGTTATTAGCTTATTATGAGACATTAATAGTGTGATGTAATCTTAATAAAACAAACGGTAATATAACAGAAAAGGGCTCAAATTTTGAACCCTTTTTCTGTTTATGACATAGTCTATAGGCTTTAATCCATTGCATGCAGCCTTACCTTTAACCCATCCATTACTGGGCTTAATTGTAATTGGCAAGCTAATCTAGAATTTGGTAATAGATCTGGTAAGGTATCAAGCATGGCATATTCGTCATCAGACATTTCGTTTAGCTTGTCCTCGCCTTCCATTACATCTACACAGCAGGTGGCACATAAAGCCATTCCGCCACAAGTGGCTAAAACATCATATTCACTAGCCTTTAAAAACTCCATTAAGCTTAAGCCCATATCGGTAGGGGCAGTTAATGTGCTTTTATTGCCTTCACGGTCTTCAACTTCAATTGTAATATCTATTGCTTCCATTATTAAAATTCTGTTACACCATTAACGGTAGTGTATTTCATGGTGTATTTAATACCTGGGTTCATATACTGATAAGCACTGTGGCTCATTAAAGCAGCTTCATGGAAACCACACAAAATCAGCTTTAATTTATTGGTATAGGTATTGATGTCTCCAATTGCATAAATACCGGGTATATTGGTCGAATAGTCGTCTGTATTTACCTCGATGGCACTCTTGCTTATATTTAAATTCCATTGCTCTATAGGGCCTAATTTTGGGCTTAAACCAAATAGAGGAATGAGGTGGTCTGCTTCATAAGAAGTAGTTTCCATTGTGCGGTTGTGAATTACCTCAACACGCTCTAATTTACCTTCTCCTGAAACAGAATTTAAGTTGCTGTTTAAAACAAGGTTGATTTTTCCACTTTCTGCTAATTCCATTACTTTATTAACCGAATCAGGGGCTCCACGGAAACTTTCACTTCTGTGTACCAAGGTTAATTCAGAAACAACATCTGCTAGGAAAATAGTCCAATCTAATGCAGAGTCACCTCCCCCTGCAATTACCATTTTCTGACCGCGATATTTCTCTGGATCTAGGATCATGTAATTTACACCTCTTCCATTTTCAAAATCTGTTAGACCAGCAACTGCAGGTTTACGAGGCTCGAAACAGCCCAAACCGCCAGCAATAACCACTACTTTGGCTTCAATGATGGTTCCCATATTGGTGGTTAATACAAAATCACCTTCATCACGTTTCTCTAAACCTTCAATTCTTTCGCCTAAAGTATAACCAGGATGAAATGGTTTAGCTTGTTCAACTAAATTATCAATCAATTCTTGTGCTAATACCGTAGGGTAACCAGGAATATCGTAAATAGGTTTTTTAGGGTATATTTCTGAAAGTTGACCACCTACTTGAGGTAAGTAATCAATTAAATGGCAACGCATTTTTAGTAAGCCAGCTTCGAAGATGGCAAATAAACCAACAGGACCGGCGCCAATTATGGCTATATCAGTAGAGATCATTCAAAAAAATTTGATGCAAAGTTACGAAATCAACCACATTATTTAGACATATTCTACATTATTTTAATAAAATCTATTAATTTGGTAGTTTTTAATTACAATGCTAATTATCACTAGTTTAATCAGAATTTAATTCCGTATTAATAGTTCATTCCCAAATTCTGAAATACGAAACTCCACACGTCTGCAGCTTCTTCAATCATTTTGGCTGTCGGTTTACCTGCTCCGTGGCCTGCTTTTGTCTCAATTCTAATCAACATCGGATTGCTCCCTTTATAGTTTTCTTGCAAGGTTGCGGCAAATTTGAAAGAGTGCGCAGGCACAACACGGTCATCATGATCTGCGGTAGTAATTAAAGTTGCTGGATAATTTACGCCCGTCTTTACATTATGAAGAGGAGAATATTTGATTAAATAATCAAAATCTTCTTTCTTATCGCTACTTCCATATTCAACAGCCCATCCCCAACCAACAGTAAATTTATGGTAACGCAACATGTCTAAGACGCCAACGGCAGGTAATGCAACCTTAAATAATTCTGGTCTTTGTGTCATACAGGCACCAACCAACAACCCACCATTGGAGCCTCCAGAAATCGCAATTTTATCGGAGCTAGTATATTTTTCTTTAATAAGATATTCTGCTGCAGCGATAAAGTCATCAAAAACATTTTGTTTCTTTTCTAGCATACCTGCTTTATGCCAAGCTTCGCCATATTCACTTCCACCCCGTAAACTGGGTTGTACATAAATACCTCCTTTTTCTAGGAATAACATCCTTGATAAGCTAAAGCTAGGTGTTAAAGAAATTTGGAAACCTCCATAAGCGTACAGAAAAAGAGGATTGTTTCCATCCAATTTGATCCCTTTTTTATGAACGATAAACATGGGTACTTTAGTTCCGTCTTTCGATGGATAAAATACCTGCTTGGTTTCATAATCATCTGTATTAAACTTTAATTCTGATTTTTTGTAAAGTACAGATTCCCCTTCATTGATATCATAACGATATGTTAATCCCGGAGTAGTGAAATTTGTGAACGAATAAAAGAATTCTTGATCATTTTTAAAACCTCCAAAACCCCCTACTGTGCCAATTTCAGGTAATTTTACATCCTTTAATTTTTTTCCAGTTAAGGCAAACTGAACAATGTTTGTGCTGGCATCTTTTAAATAAGAAGCCCATAAAAAGCCACCACCCATACTAATCCCTTCTAATGCTAATTTTGATTCTGGAATTATCTTTTGCCAATTTCTAGGTTGCGAATTTTTTGGGTCTACTAAAACAACTTGCTTGTTTGGTGCATCTAAATCAGTATTCACTAATAATTTATCACCTACATTATCAATCACATTGTGATTGTTTTCAAAACCTTTAACTAACAATTCAATTTTGCTATTTGGTAAAGATAGGTCTTGATAGAATAATGCGTTTCCTGAAGTTCCTGCACTAGCATAAATAATTAAAAAGTGTTCGTCTTCGGTAACTTGTGCGCCAAAATATAAGTTAGGGTTTGTTTTGTCTTCGAAGACTAATTGATCATCTTTTTGTAAATCGCCAAGTTTATGATAATAGACTTTTTGGTATTTATTAGCAGCTGATAGTTCCATTCCCTTTACGGGCTCATCATACCTGCTGTAATAAAATCCATCTCCTTTCCAGGCAGCACCAGAAAATTTAGTCCATTTTAATTCATCATCCAATTTTTTCTTTGTGGCAATTTCCATCACATAAATATTGCTCCAGTCAGAGCCAGATTGTGCGATTGAGTAAGCAACGAATTTTTTATTGTTGGAAAACCCTAACAATGATATTGATGCTGTTCCGTCTTTAGATAGTTGATTTGGGTCTAAGAAAACTTCTTCTTTTCCATCCAATCCTTTTTTCAAGAACCAAATACTTTGATTTTGTAATCCGTCATTTTTAGTGAAGAAATAATATTCTCCAACTTTAAATGGAGCAGATTCTTTAGGGTAATTCCAGATTTCTGTTAAACGTTTTTTGAAATCTTCTCTGTATGGAATTTGAGATAGGTAATTCTGTGTTACTTTATTTTGTGCATCTACCCACTTTTTTGTTTCTGCTGAAGTATCGTTTTCTAGCCAGCGATAAGGATCTGCTATAATTGTACCGAAATAATTATCGGTGGTTGAATCTTTTTTTGTTTCTGGATATGCCATTAAAGTGATTTTTTCTGCAGGTTTTTTACCTTGATTACAAGCAAAAAGAGCAATTGCAAATAAGCTTAAAATGAGTGGCTTTTTCATATCAAAAATAATTTATTACTAATATATGTTTTTCTTGTCTTTTAGCTTTGGTCCTTAAGCTTTGCCCTTTTCGCTTTGAGCTTTTTAAATTACCTTTGGGATTGATGATGGCAAAGAATATTTATTTCGCTTCAGATTTTCATTTGGGTTCTCCTAATTATGCTGAAAGTCGCAAAAGAGAAGAGCGCATTGTAAGCTGGCTAAATTTTATTGAGCCAAATTGTACTGAGCTTTTTTTAATGGGCGATGTTTTTGATTTTTGGTTCGAATACAAAACTGTTGTACCGAAGGGATTTATCCGTTTGCAAGGAAAACTTGCCCAAATGGCCGATAGCGGCATAAAAATCTATTTCTTTAAAGGAAATCATGACATGTGGGTAAATGATTATTTTACCAAGGAAATAGGGCTTGAGATTATTAGTGATGAACTAATTATTGAAAGAAATGGAAAGAAATTTTATTTGCACCACGGAGATGGATTAGGGCCTGGTGATGCGAAGTATAAATTTTTACGTAAAATCTTTCGAAATCCATTTTGCCAATGGGCGTTTTCTATGTTGCCCCCGCGTATTGGCTTATTTGTTGCCAATGGGTGGTCTGGAAGTAGTAGGGTTGCCAGTAATAAAAAAGAAGTATTTATAAGTGAGGAAAGTGAATGGTTGGCCATTTATGCCAAGGAACAATTAGCTAAACAACACTTCGATTATTTTATTTTTGGTCACAGACATTTACCCTTAGACATTAGGCTAAATGACAATAGCAGATATGTAAACATAGGAGAATGGATTAATTACAGCTCTTATGGTGTTTTTGACGGCGAAGATTTAAGATTGGAATACTTTAAGGGTAAATAGTATAAAGTATCGAGTATCAAGACTTGGTGGTTACAAAACTGTTAACCGAAAACTGCAAACTGAGAATTTTTTCCTTATTTTTGCATTCTTATTTAGCACAGGTTTGTGTTTAATAAACCCGATTGGAGTGGAATTTTCTTTTTCTGAAAATTTTAAACGTAAAGCGGGGCTTGCTTTGTTTATTGTAGCGAAGCAGATTTTCAAAAGAATTTAATACTATGTTAGAAAAATTAGAAGCGATAAAATTGCGTTGGGAAGATGTAGAAGAGCAATTGAGCAATCCTGATACGATGCAGGATATGAAGCGTTTTGCAGCTTTAAACAAAGAATATAAAGACTTGGGCAAGATTGTGGATGAATATAAAATCTACAAAAATGTAATGAGTAACATTGATGCCAATAAAGACATTTTGAGTACTGAAAAGGACCCAGAAATGCGTGAGATGGCAAAGGAAGAACTGGATATGTTATTGGTTCAACAGGAAAAAATGGAAGAAGAAATCCGGTTGATGTTGATACCAAAAGACCCAGAAGATGCTAAAAATGCAGTTTTTGAGATTAGAGGTGGAACAGGTGGAGATGAAGCTGCTTTGTTTGCTGGAGACTTATATCGCATGTACAGTCGTTATTTTGACACTAAAGGCTGGAAAGTTGAAACGGTTGATGTTACTGAAGGTACAGCCGGTGGTTACAAAGAGGTAATTTTAAAAGTAAGTGGTGATGATGTTTATGGTCAGTTGAAATATGAATCTGGTGTACACCGCGTACAACGTGTGCCTGATACAGAAACCCAAGGTCGTGTGCATACTTCGGCAGCGTCAGTAGCTGTTTTGCCAGAGGCGGAAGAAATTGATTTGTACATTAACCCTGCGGATATTGAGTTGCATACTTCACGTTCTGGAGGTGCTGGTGGTCAGAATGTAAACAAGGTTGAAACAAAAGTACAATTGACACACAAACCATCGGGAATCGTAGTGGTTTGCCAGCAAGACAGATCGCAATTGGGTAACCGATTAATTGCGATGGAGATGTTGCGTAGTAAATTATATGACATAGAATTGCAGAAAAAGAATGGTGATGTTGCGGCCAGACGTAAAACAATGGTGTCTACAGGAGACAGGTCTGCTAAGATTAGAACCTACAATTATCCGCAAGGAAGGGTAACAGATCACCGCATTGGCTTAACCTTATATAACTTAAATGGAGTAATGGATGGTGGAGTTCAAGAGTTAATTGATGCTTTACAGTTTGCAGAGAATGCAGAAAAGATGAAAGAAGGTGCTGTAATTTAGTCTGTTACAATTATTTTAAAATATTTGTTGTAAAATAAATTAAAGACGCTATATTTGCAATCCCGAAACGAAAGAGATTTTGTTTTAGGAAAACGGATCGGTAGTTCAGCTGGTTAGAATGCCGCCCTGTCACGGCGGAGGTCGCGGGTTCGAGTCCCGTCCGGTCCGCAAAAGCCTTAACGAAAGTTGAGGCTTTTTTGATTTTTAGCTATTTTATTTTTTTCGGTAAAAATGCAATAATCAATTTTTTAAAACTTGCGAGGATATCCCAAAATTTCCTGTTAAGATCAACATCACTTTCTCCACAATCAATAACATCACTTTTTTTAATAATGAAGTTTGCAGCATCCTCAATGAGCTTTAAACGGATTAAATTTTTCATCGCTTTTGCAAAATGACTAGCGAAAATATGACCCCATATTTCTATGATAAAAGAATCATTGCTGATTTCTAATTCTTTTCCAATAAGGATGAAATAATCCTGTTTAATATAATTAACCAATATTTCAGAGCGCAATTCAATATCTTCAGAAAGGAATTTTTTTAATGCTTGTGGCTTTTTGATTTGAATCATTTTATGATTGAACATAACCAACAATTTATGCCCACTTAACTCATACGTTTTTTCCATTGGCATAAGCTTTTTTCATAAATTCAAATACTTCATCGTTAATATCTTCTTTATTCATAATTCTTAAATGATGATTGTAATCATTACTTCCAGGAACTAATGCCATTTTCCTAAAACATAAATTATCTTCATAAAGTTCTTTAAATGGAAATACAACATCAACAAAGTTTTTTCCTAAGTTAATGATATAAGCAAATCGAACATCTGCTGCAATAACT
>Ga0307515_10010257_pt1 | contig 17987 bp, 12 predicted proteins | sample 17_EM_MG_FD_194513 | JGI IMG/M metagenome (GOLD analysis project Ga0307515, IMG submission 194513) | Populus trichocarpa ectomycorrhiza microbial communities from riparian zone in the Pacific Northwest, United States - 17_EM | ecosystem: Host-associated > Plants > Roots > Unclassified | place... | reverse complement strand
AACTCTCGACGAATTATGATGAGCTCCGTCAAATAGTCATGGAGATGAGATCAAAGATGGGTGACGATACTTGTGCAGCTTCTTTTTGGCCGTATGGTCCCGGGAACAACCAGCCTCCTCCTCCTCCAGCTCCGCCGCTATTCTAGTTTAATTTTGTTTTTTAAACACATTAAATTTGTAATGAATATTATTTAACATTACTTTTATATTTTTAATGTTTAATCCATTTTTATTTGTTTATTAAGGTTTTTTACAATTAATAAATTATTTATATATATATTTTTTAAATACCTACCGACGGATATACCGACGGATAATATCCGTCGGTATTTCACAGAGAGTTGCCAAACAATTACCAGCCATGCCATCATTACCGACGGAATCACCGACGGATACTATCCGTCGGTGATTAAATGCAGACGGATTTACTGACGGATAATATCCGTCGGTATTTCTCAGAGAGTTGCAAAACAATTACCAGCCATGCCATAATTACCGACGAAAATTCCGTCGGTAATGCCGTCGGTACTTACCGTTGAAATTGCAGACGGATTTATTCCGTCGGTAATGTTCCCGCGGGAAACTTTTTTTTGGCGCGCGCGTATCCGTCTGTAAGACCGTCGGTGGGTGTTTTTTTTTATTTGCGACAGACTTAGCGACGGAAATGGGAGTTACCGACGACTGTTATACCGACGGACGTGTTCCGTCGGTAATTATTTCACCGACAGATTTCATTGCTTTTACCGACGGAATTAGTCCGTCGGTAAAACTGGATAATGTTGTAGTGATTGTTTAAAAGGTTAAAGGATATACTTGTAACCTCAACTTATTCTGGTTTTAGTTTTTAATAGTACCTCTTGAAGCCAAGGGAAAATACAAGTTACATATATTGAAAGCTTAATCTTCTTTCTTGACATCATCTGTATCTTTAAAGATTTATAACTTGGAAGTATATTAACTCTACTTGTCATTATCTCAGGTGTAGTTTAAGCTTATCTTTCCACTGCCTATTTTTATTATTTTATTGATGTTGTTACCTCTTTTTATTCTTAGTTTGTAATAAAGTTTTTCAAGTCATCATTTAAGAAATTCTAAAAACGGTTTTAAAATACAAAATCAAATTAGGTTATATTTTTCTTCCTCGACTTCAATTTATTCTTTAGGTAATATTGAGATTTTAAACAACCACAATCAAGTTATTCTCTATAATAAAACTCGTGGACATCAAGATAAATCAATTTGATGGTTGAAATATGTGAAAATATCGATTTTATTTTTCTATATCGGAATCTGGTAAAACTTTCTCTCTCTTTCACAAATTAAGAAATTAAAAATAATAAAAAATAAAGTTGTGTCAAAATTGAATTTAAAAAAACATAAGGGACTGAACAACTAAGAATTTTAAAATTGAAGAACTAAATTGTATTTTCCATACCAACTTTAAACACACCATCTATTTTCGACGTAATTTTTATGTTGGTCATCTTTCTTTTAGCTTTCTTCAAGTATACTTGTTATGTCATTTGTGACACAGTAGGTCTCTGTCGTGTCTCTCTATTAAGTTTAACCGCGAAGCCACACCTGCTCTCCTGCCAGTTCCTTTTACATTACACTACTTTACCTCTCTTCTGTCCGTGCCCAGCTTTTTTTCTTCTGTTTCTCTGATAACAACGGCGTGGCTTCTATTGGACATGGCAGTGAAGTTGATGCATGCCGTTCAGTATAGCAGCTATGGTGGAGGCGCCGCTGGTTTAAAGGTTAATTGTTTTTTAACCAAATTTCCACTTTTTGTTAGTGTAATTATATGTCCCTTTTCTTTGATGACCATTTAGTTAGTTGGTAATTGTTGAAATATGGAGATGAATTATAGATTGTTGCCCCCATTTGTTTTTGTTTCTAAATTAAATAATAATAATAATAATAATAATGGATTAGATGTGATGTGAGGTTTGCTTTAATTTTTGGTAAAGGTAGCCAAATGAAAAGGCATTGATGCACCTACTGTGAGTTACCACTATTATATAAATAGTTTTGCTTGTTGCAGCATGTTGAGGTTCCAGTCCCTAGTGCCAAGAGAGACGAGGTTTTGCTCAAGTTAGAAGCAACTAGTCTAAACGCAGCTGATTGGAAGATACAGAAAGGCATCTTGCGCCCCCTTTTCCCTCGGAGATTCCCTTACATCCCCGGTGATTCACTTCTTTCTTTATGTGGATTTTTTGTGTACAATCTAATTCAGACACTATCTTACTGCTTGTTGGGGCTTTTAATTGTACATAAATTCCGCCGTATAGCCTAATCCACAAGGAAATTGTTCTTTGTAATGTTAGTTGATTGCATGATTTTCTTCCTTTAGGTGCTTAAGCATGATTTTGATTTTGATTTAAGTTTGTGACGGTGTCGTGTTGCATCTAAGAAACTTTGGAAATGGGCTTTGTTGTTCCTTCGCTTAACATTCAGAATGCGGGAACTTGGAAACTGACATGTCTTTGTAATTTTTTTTATGGTATATGACAACGCAATGCAATAATCTGTGCTTACCATTTCAAACGTTTGCCTTCAGTTCAGTTATGTCAAAGTTTTGGGAATTTGTGTTTGGGTGTTGTTTGGCAGAAGGTTTCCTTTCCATAGTTACTCTTTCAGTTCAAATGGCTTGTGGGTTCTTTACTTGATCTGGTTTAAGCAATGTAAAGGCTTAAAAAGAGGGGTTCCTTGTTAAGATTAGATGGTTGTTGCAGTCACTGCTCTAGGACTTGCACCATTCTCTATGTTCAATGAATTTCCTCATTTGTCAACTAAGATCTACAATTTTTAAAACAAGTTACAAATGGAGAAACAACTGTTCTAAACTTCATTTCCAGCTCCCTTCTGAAACATAGCTTGTAATCCATGTGGTTAACATTCTTTCAATCTAATGCTGATATATTAATTTCATAGTTTTAGCAATACTGTGTGTTTGCCAAGCACGCATTCACATACGCACACACTGCGTTTACTTTTTGGCTGAAGAAACCTTTGTCGCAACAGGCACTGATGTGGCAGGAGAGGTTGTGGAGGTTGGACCAGGAGTAACAAATTTCAAAACTGGTGACAAAGTTGTAGCTGGTCTTACCCATTGCCTTGTAAGTGCTCATTCAATATTTTGGTGTTTTTTATTTCCTTATCTTTGTAGTTTTTCAAATGATTTACATTGGTGAGGCGACCTCTTGATTATCTTTTTTGGTTTAATGGCTATGTACACAATTGGGGTCAACCATACCCTCACTTGCGCCTTAAATAATGTCATATCAAATAAGACAGTTTGCATCAACACGGCCTGAAGGTTACATGACATGGATGACTGGTTATAAGTTAAAAAATCAGCGTATTGAAAGGGGGTTGGGGGTGGTTAGAAGAGAGAGATAATAAAATTGTTGCGTTCATCATATTAGATAAAGCACAAGTAGAAAATTGTTTCCAGGTATTGACAAAGGCATGAGTCAATAACAAGTGTGTGAGTAATTTATAGCTAAATCTGTCTATCGCGTGAACAGCCAACCTTCATGCCCTCAATATCTTCCATGAAAGTGACCGGTGAAATACAACTTTTATCAAGTACTAATTGTTGTTTCTTTTCTCCATGGACAACTTAGTTTCCCCTGAAAAGTAAAATCTGATAACTCTATTTTGGACATTTACTCAGCTTCAATGAAACACAAAAGCGATACCTTAATGTCATCATTGTAGCTACTTTTTTTTGGAAAGCAAACAGGTCAAAGCCTTTGATGCTTATGAATTTTTTTTGCTAGTTTGTAATATTGCCAACTTGAGGCGCATTATAGAGGTTAGTTTGCTTAGATGCCTTGCTCATGGATCTTGTGTACCATTAAGTGTTACATAGGAGTAGGGACCTGGGACTTGGCTCATGCTATCTACCTGGTTTCAAACATATGAATAGTACATTATAGCATTTGGCAATCTTATGTGTATGGAGGAATTTTACCATTGGTCTCTGAATTTTGTTTTGTTCTGTTTCTTTGATTAATTGTTGTGTGTTCTACAAACAACAGAGTGGAGGTGGACTAGCTGAATTTGTAGTGGCTAAGAAGAGCTTGTCAGTTGCAAGGCCACCTGAAGTTTCAGCAGCTGAAGGTGCAGGCTTGCCTGTTGCTGGGCTCACAGCTCACCAGGCTCTCACTCAATCTGCAGGGGTCAAGCTTGATGGAAGTGGTAACCAGAAAAATATTCTGATCACTGCTGCCTCAGGTGGTGTAGGTCACTATGCAGTTCAGCTTGCAAAGCTTGGAAACACTCATGTGACTGCCACTTGTGGGGCTCGTAACATCGAATTTGTGAAGAGCTTAGGTGCTGATGAGGTTCTGGATTACAAAACCCCAGAAGGAGCAGCTCTGAAGAGCCCATCTGGTAAGAAATATGATGCTGTGATCCACTGCGCTGCTGGCGTTCCTTGGAGCACTTTTGAGCCAAATCTGAGTGCAAATGGGAAGGTTATAGATATCACTCCTGGCCCCAGTGCCATCATGACTTTTGCTGCGAAGAAACTTACCTTCTGCAAGAAGCAGCTGGTGCCGCTGTTTATGATTCCTAAGGCTGAGAACCTGAATTATCTTGTTAATCTGGTAAAGGAAGGGAAGCTTAAAACAGTGACCGACTCAAAGCATCCATTAAGCAGGGCTGAAGATGCTTGGGTTAATAGTATCGATGGTCATGCTACTGGGAAGATCATTGTGGAGCAGTGAATGAAATTAATGTGCTTGAATTGCTAAAATTTCTGTAACTGTGTTCTTGCCTATACCATGTGGATCCGATGCCATACACAGCTGAAGAGGCATTATATGATGTGTGATCTTGTAAATAATAGGGTTTGGGTTGAGTTTGATAGCTATTGATTATGTTTGTTCTTCAATATCAGATGCTTCTTTTTTCGTTTCGGTGTTATTTTATTTATTTAATGACGTGAGACTTCCATTTATGGGCTAATTCTAGGTATAGTTTGTCGTCTGAGAGTTCAATGTTGCATGAGTAAATAGAAAGAATTGAACTTGTTATCTGCTTATATCTTTTTCTATATCATCATGAGAAAATAAGATAGATAATTGGAGATAAATTAAAATCTAGTCAGTTTATAGACTGACTAGCTCGAAGTAATTTTCAACAGGCAAACTCGGTGATTTTTATCATTTCATTCTCCGAAGTAAACCATTTGCTAAATCAAACATTGATCCCCATGATAACTCGACAGATCACTCATAGCCAATTAGCATGCCTGATGCATTTTCTGTCATTTCATTGTTCTCTCCAGTTCCAGAATCGAATTAAGGTTTTTATCACATGCATAAAGGCCCTCAAAATTCTGAGGGGACCTATTCAATCATACTTTGGCTCCAAAACTTTTGGGAGTCTGATATGAACTGCCTAAGCAGTTAAAAATAACTTATTGCCTCTTGCAGATCTTTGAAGACAAATGAACTGATCATAGCTTCAGTATATGTCCTCTCCTGATCACACTGTTCGTCCTGAACTTTAGTGATCGCGCAACAGATTGCAATCAGCAGTTAGAAATAATTTTTAGTTATTGCCTCTTCCAGTTCTTTGAATTCCCATGCATCTTCTGCTGAATATTCACCTGCCAGAGAGAAAAAGCGTGTTACCAAAATCTCTCTCTCCCCTCTCTCATTCTTTTGATTTTGTTTTCCTTTTTTCCCCTGATGTCTACACGATATGATGAGTAAATTAAATGCAGATTACATGCTTGATCATCAATTTAAACTTCAAGAAAAAAAAAGGAAGACTCTTACCAATTGAATCTCTTCGAAGAGCAGTTAAATGAGCACAACTGCAAGTGAAAGGTTAAGTTAGAAACATAACTAATGTTAGCACCATATTCCTCATAATGCCATTTCTTTATCTAAGAAAGAGGATGGAGAACTCTGATTATCTTCACTTGAGAGCTTAAATGGTCTAAAAAAAGTCAAGAAATTAGGGTGAAAACACAGATTCTGATTTTATAGGCGTTATCAATTTAGAAATTTCACCAACCATGCGCTCAGAGGTATCCAGAACCTGTTCTTAAGGGACAATAAAACCTTGGAGCTTAGATTCCTAACTTTGAGGTTCTAGGTTCAAATCCCACAAGGAGAGGACAGTTTTTGGGATGTAGAAGGGCTACCAGCCATTTTGTAGTTCAAGACAGTCCTCATAAGCTACCATTTCACAAAAATAGAGCTATTGAGATTGTCCTTGTTCAGGCACTTCGGATGATTCTGGATGCTCAAATGGTTGCAAGTTTTCATGTATTTAAAATGTCAAAGCATAAGCGAAGCTGCAATTTGAAACAATAGGGTTTCTATTTATAATATAGGTTTCATCAATGACAAACTGTCAAAGCCAACTGATTTGGAATTCCTTCTGGAAGTTGGAAGCCAAAGACTACAAGATTTCAGAACCCCTGAAACTACTGGCCATAGGATAAATTGATGAAAGAGACCATTGACCAACAAAATATAAGGAGAGATGAACCCATCAGAAGTCATTACCTTCCAAGAGCCTTTCCAAAATCTGCACAGAGTGACCGAATGTATGTTCCTTTAGAGCATGTCACTCGGAAGATCAAATTTTGCCTGCAATAACCACACAAAGTCGGCTCAGGTCAGAATACCAAGAAATATGATTGAACCTAGTTCTCTTAGATATTGTCAAATCAAACCCTCCATTAGTTTGTTGGAAGTTCTCCCATCATGAAATTTATCATCCAATGCACAAACTCATAAACCCAATATTTTCAAAGAAAATAAAATAAAAGCATTTCTTGAAAGTGAAATTTTGGAAATGAAATTTTATGCTAGATGTCATCAATTTTTTTTAATTGTGAAAAGATGGACCGAATTGAACATTGGCATTCATTTAGTTTAATCATATGACCTACCCTATTGAGCCTCAAAATAAGCTTTGAACTTTTAGTATTTAACCTAATACTTTCAAATAATGGAAAATAAAAGCATTTCTTGAAAGTGAAATTTTGGAAGTGAAATTTTGGAAATGAAATTTTACGCTAGATGCCATCAAATTTTTTAAATTGTGAAAAGATGGACTAAATTGCACATTGCAATTCATTTAGTTTAATCATATGACCTACCCTATCGAGCCTCAATAAGCTTTAACTTCTAGAATTTAACCTCAGGTATTTTCAAAGCTCTAGATATTGTTAAGCCACAGTTCAGTGATCAAGTGACTTTTATGTTGACTCATGGATGTGTAGAACCATAGGTATAAGGTATGGTTTCATAAAGAATCAACAAAAAAATAAATTAATTATGAAGGGACAGACTTGCAAGTGGGTGTGTGCCTACATTCATGCATATGCAACAAGATCTATGACCTGTCCTCTAAGCTTCGCTCTATGTCGAATTGAAAAATTGAAATTCTTCTAGGCGAGAGCTCAATGCTTTCTCCTTTCCTTGCTTTCTCATACATCCTTTCACCTCCAACCTATCACAATGCAGCAGAACTCTTAGGAAATAAACTGAAGGCCTGTAACAAAAAGTCTTGAATTTGTGTATGTATTTACAAGTCACAACAAGATCTTCAGGTAAAAAAATCCCATCACTCTAGAGTTTCTAAAGGAATATGAGACCTTAAATTCCCCTGATCATAGTTCGAGCAAATAGGCCAAAATGAACTTGAGCATTACCACTCACCACAATTGAGGAGACATTTAAGAATCTTAGGTGCTCATACTAGATAACTCACTCACCATTTGATCCCTTAACAATGATACATTTTCAATTTCTAAGGAGTAATTGATTACAGAAACAACCAGTATATGATGAATGATGTGAACAAAATCTAGAAGCATAACTAAGAAGACGATAGCCAATTTTTTCCCTGGGAATAGATTTCCCAAGTTCATGGGAACGCGGATATATGACACTGTATTATGCCTATGGCGGATTGGTTGATATTATAATACACATACACATAACATGCTCTTAGCCTCTAAGTGCCTAAGCCCAACTCTGTTGAGCCTTCAAGCTAGCTCCAAGAATCCTTTTCCTCCATTAATATAATGATATGGGGCACTTTCTTCATTATTCTTGGCCTAATAATATCTATTGTTTTATTTCCTTGATTCTTAAGATTTTCTAGGATGTGAAGAGTTTGAAAATAGTCCAAGATGCAATTTGGTAAAACAAGCATAATTTTTAATTTAACCATTGAATTGAGCTGAAAAATTTTGACAGAAGATTTTGAAAACTCTTATTAGGTTAAAATTTCATGAAAATCGAAGATCAAGAAGACCTTGAAAAAAAAATAGAAGTTATTGTGAAAAATTATCTTTATTTATCTTATTGTATCTGGATTACTTTTTCTATTTAGATTAGGACTTCCAATTTAATTATGATTTTACTAGTTAGGAATCCTAATGCTAGATGAATTCTATTAGTTATGTAAGTTTTAATTAAGAATAATTTTTCTATAATGATTTTAAGTCAAACTAATTACTCGGATTTTTTATAAAATATTGGAGATTTTCTCTATTCCTCTACAGTGTTTAGGGCTATAATTTTTGGGCTTGAGAACCCTAATTTTATTCACGTTATCCGTTGTGTCAATTGATATTAGAGCAGGTTGACCTTTATTATGGGAAGCAACCCACTCTGCAGTGCAGGAGTGAAGGACATCTGGAGCACTATGAGGGCTTAGGAGGCAACGCAAAAAGCACAAACACATAGGCTGGATCGTTTGAAGCAAACTATAGCAGATCTAGCTCAGCTGATGAGAGGTGCAAATAGAGATCATGAAGAGGTGAGGAAATTGCCTGTAGACTTACCTCAGAGCACGCATAACCCCAAACCCATTCCTGAATTCGATTAGATTCCTTTAAAAGATGAGAAATTTTCGAAGAAAATATTTATTAACTGGTTGACAAAGGTAAAAGCTTACTTTTATTTCAACAAGATTATTTGTTATAAAAAGTATGGCTTGTTGTACACAAAATTTCTTGTGGTGCCCGAGAATAGCGGTATGAAGTTCTAGAATATAGAACTCGTTTGGTTAAGCCTTTAACTCCATCATAGAAAGATTTGAAACAATCATTAATTATGGAGTTTATACAAGATGATTACGAAGAGATTTTATATTGGATTGATAAGCAAACAAATTGTTGTTATTTCAACCTTCTCAAATAGTAAGAGAAAAAAATTTGTAGGTCTCTTCAAAATAGACAGTGTCAACATCACCTCGGTGATAACAACAACACTGCTGCAAATATTATTCTACTTATCAATGTTTCATTTACTAATGGTAAAGAAGAAATCAAAGAAACTCTTAAATTAGTATCATTTAGTGATTCTCAAGGTCTTGAAGCATTAAAAGAAAAGTTGGAACAAGTAATTGGAATTGCTCAAGAGGCTGAGGTTGACATTAAAAAGGACTTCAGTGTGGATGTGTTGTCCAAACCAAACTAGATCAATATTCTGAAATTATCAAATCAGCTGATGGTCAAGACATTACTGGTAGGGATGACCAAACACGTGAACTAAAAATGCCTTCATTTTAAAAGATGGTTTTATGCGAGGTTGATTTTTTAGGTCTTGAGAAGTTCTGCCTAAATTCAAAAATTCTACATGAATATATATTTGTTGAAATTGGATTTAAGATATTTGCAACAAGCTATCTTGTGCATGCATTGATAACAGTGTTATATTTGAAGTATCTATTTATTTAGAGTGGTCGAGTTTAATTTCTAATAGTTAACTCGAGGGTGAGTTTTTCAGAAGTAGAGGGGATTGACGTGGGGCACTTTCTTTATTGTTCTTGGCATAATAATGTCTAATATATTATTTCCTTAATTGTTAAGATTTTAAAGAGTTTTAGAAGAATCCAAAATGCAATTTGGTAAAAAATAAGCTTAACTTTTAATCCGACAGTTTGATCAATTTAAAATTGTGATAAAAGATTTTGAAGACCCTATTTCCTATATGGTTAAAATTTCGTGATGATAGAAGATTGGGAAGACCTTAAAATAAAGGACAAAAGTTATTGTGGGGGATTATCTTTATATACCTAGTTGTATTTGGATTCTTTTTTCTATTTATATTAGGACTTTCAATTTAATTAGGATTTTACTAGTTAGGAATCCTAATACTAGATGAATTCTATTAGTTAGGTAAGTTTTAATTAGAAATTCTTTTCCCAATAAGGATTCTAGATTTAAAACTAATATAAATAGAGATATCTAATTTATTTTGAGAACATTTAGATTTAGATTATTATTCAGATTTTTTATAAAATATCAAAGATTTTCTCTATTCCTCTACAGTGTTTAGGGTTATAAACTTCAGAATTCTAGTTTTATCCACTCTATTCACTGCATCATATACCCTACCTAGCAGTTTAATTACCTTCGATTTCCATTTTAGCTGCACCATATTAAGTTTTTCAGCTTTTTGCACATATTTTAAGATAAATATGGATTTATGTATTTAAAAAAAAAAAAAAGAATGATCAGTCAACATAGCTACATATCTCAGGCTACTGATCCAGTACAGATTATCATGAACTTCAACACAAATTCTTACTTTGATTGCAGAGAACATCGGTGGAACTTGCCATATCTCCCCACGAAATGATGCAGCAGCTTTCTTAATGTCAGCATCTTTAATGTGCTCCCAAGGCTCACGTTGAATAACCTGCATAAAATGATAGTTTAAAGATTCACACAATGCACGAACATAAATCGGAAATTGACCAATCACAATCAAGTGTTTAAAAAAAATTATGAAACTGATCACCACCACACCAAATGATGTCAATGAAGCAAGAATCTAGAAAAGTTCAAGTGAAATTATCCAGTATAGTGACCATGGAAATTATTAGCATGTCTACTGGAAATGGAAGATAAAATGTAATGTCTTCTACTGTTTATCATGACTTCAACTTCTTCATGAATATATGCACATGTATAATTTCTATCTGCAAAATAACCATTCCTATTAGGTACTAATCCATATTGAACATGTTTTGAGTGCTCAGCCAGTGCCACAGTTAATGTGAACTCATTTTCCTCCATTAGACCTCTCCCCAATTTCTTTCACTAACACCAGTAGTTGGACTACAAAAGGAGTGAACTAGTTGGTTAGCAAATCATTGAGCAACCATCTCCAAGAATCTACTGTACATTTCACAACTGATGTTGAATGAAAGGTATAAAGATGGATTAGGAATGTTCTTTTTTCCTAAAAGGAGAAGACATGGTAATATAAAGCAAAAAATGCCTTAATTTTCAGGGCTTCAGGAAAAGAACATGCATATTTCAACTGGCATTAGACAGGAAAATAAAAGCGCAAGCTGCCTTTGAAAGTACATACCGGTGAATCAGCATCCCAAGTTGAAGTAGCCTCCCCTAAACGGAACGCTCCACTATAACCCTTAACCATACCTTGATATCTGCATTAATAAAAAGGCCTTGAGGGGAAATCCATGTTCAAAAAAGAAAAAAAGGTCGCAGTTTGAGTCTGTGGGTGAAAAAAGGGAACCGTGCATAAAACCTACATAGAAAAGTATATATAATGCTTAATGAAGTGATTCTATTTCAATCTTACCTATCTACCAACTTTGTGGCTTTACCAACACACACAATCAATAAACCAGTTGCCATAGGATCAAGCGTCCCAGCATGCCCCACCTTTAATCCAAAATGAAAATAATTAGAGAAATCTGTGACTAAATGCAGATGCAATGATATCAAAAAGTTGCACCTTTTTCACTTTGACCAGGCGACGCAGCTTTCCACAAACTGTAAATGAAGTCCATCCTGTTTTACATAAGGACATGACTTTTCTTTAATAAAAATGAAGCTTATGTGATTCACAATTTGACATTATAGGTTTAAGTGTTAAATTAGAGAAAAAATTAACCACAGTCGGACAGGCATGTGGGGATAATCAAGAAATTTAATGAAAGAATGCAGTCAACTCTCAAACAAATAACCAAGACAAAATAAGGATTACTGGGTTGTGCGGTAAGTATGGAATTACCCTTAGCCATATCATGCTACATAATCGCATACCCAATTGCAACACATTATAAAAGGATCAACACTGTTTTTTCTTATGGGAAATAGATAGATGCCATATGTTTTCAACATGCCACCTTTCTCTATAGAGAAAAAAATACTTTTACATCTCCATTCTGGCCGCAAAGGAACTTGCTTAAGAACCTAGGAGGTTAGCTGCAAAAATGACATACTGTCAAAGCCTGGTATAACCAACTTCAGATCAGCAGACAAATCATTTTCTTTTTACTTGAATGTTAGGTACATAGATTCTACTATATCGAAGAACATAGTTTCTCTCTTTTTTGTTCTAATTATTGGCAAATATGTGAAGTATCAGCAAAGGTGAAACGTAGATCCTCTCTTTTACCTGCATCTTCAGCCTCCAATCCAACCCCAAATAGTTTGTAGCTGTTTAGTTTATGACTGGTCCTCAAAGCATAGAAATAATGGTGCTACTCAGATTCTCCGGGAGTGAATTCCAATCTAACTCTATCCTTGTTCACGTTCTTCTAACATGATATTAAAACAAAAATGCAACTTCCCCTTTGAACTAAATCCTTTTGTTCAATTAGTGTTCTGATATTGGGAAGGAATGGCCATCATGGCAGCAGTGAACAAATTCATTAGCAATCGTTTAGTTTTCCACAATTGTGCGCTGGAACCGATGTTTCATTCTTTACTAGTTTACTTTCCTAAATTCCAAAATGTTAATTCAAACCTTCCTCAATTTATATATATAAAAAAATCATAACCATGAAACCAAATAACAAAAATAAGCTATCAACTCACCTTTAGGCTTATTCACCAAAACCACAGTCCCATAAGGACCATCCCACCTTGGTGGAAGAGCATTCCTTGTAGAAAGATAAGGATCTCCAGTATCCACTTCATTATCCTTATTGGGAACTTTTTTCAAACACTTAAAGAATTCCTCGACTTTCCTCTCGGTAACATCCTTCTTATCATTCAAATCAGTCCCTCTCTCACCCTTCTCCTCTTCGTCAAAAAAAACCAACCTTTTATCTTCCTCTCCCTCTCCAACCCCACTATGATCTCTCTCCTTCTCTCCTCTCTTAACCCCACTCTTGGTCTTCTTTGGTTTCCCACTTTGATTTACATTATTTGAGTCTTTAGGATCAAGAAATGCCTTATCAAGGCATTGGTCAGGGAAATACTTTTTCTCCAATTGATAAACCATCTTATAATGCTTATCTTTCTCCCATGGATAAGCAAAAGCATCATAAAAATATAACTCCTCCTCTCTCTTATGTAACCTATGAAATTCTACAACTTCAGGCTTCAACTCTACAAAACCCTCTTCATTTTTCTTATTTTCCTCATCAGAATCTGACCCATACATTCTTTTCCTCCTCTTTCTATAATACTTTCTTTTAGACTTATCCATCTCATCTTGAGACAGTTTTCGATCAACCCATGAATCAAGACCAAGTTCTGCATCTGGGTTTTGAGTTGAGTCGGAGTCTGAGTCTGGTCTAGTGACTCGAGCAGGTTGTGGCCGAGATTGGGGGCGTTGGGGCTGAACTGGGCGGTTAATGATCATCTCATATTGAAGAGGGTATCTAGTAGAAGTGGTGGAGAAGAGATTTTGATATAGAGAGAAGATAGGTTTGTTTAAGAGAGTGGGTCTTTTTGAGGGAAAGAGAGAAGGATAGAATGTTGCTTTCGTTGTTGTTGAAAAGGCCATTGGTTTTGGAAGGAAGCAGAGCAGAGAAAGTGATTTAGCCATTGATGATTAGATCAGTTTCTTCTTCTTGTTGCCGTCGCTGCTGTTCGTTTCGGTGGTGTTTGGGGTTTTAGCATGGTTTTAGGATTTCGCGGTTGCTTCCTAGATGTGTTTCTGCGGTTGAAAAATGTTCTTGTATAAATTTGATTTTTAAAAACAATTTATATTCTTTATATTTTTGAATTATTTTTATCTGTTAATTTGAAAAATAAATTTTAAAAAATAAAAATATATACTATTTAATTTGAACAGGCTTTTAATTAAATTCAATTAAAGGGATTAAAAACTTTTTTAGGAACTTAAATGAGAATTAATATATAGTTGGTGGACTTATTCGAGGTTTGCCGAAATCCTAATAACAAGTTAAAATTTTCCTCTCCGCGCTCAATTTCCTCTCTCTTGCAATTGCATCCTCCTTGAATCCCACGGACCCTTCCGTTTTGCAAAATTTTGGTTGGAGCCCAGAATTCGCGCTCCAACAAAATGGACTTGGCTTGGGCTCCACAAGATGGCGAAGAGTGGGAGCTCCGCCACGACGACGACGGCTTCACCTACAAAATCCTCAAGCGCCAACGCCTCACCGACCCTTCTGCCGCTGTTTCACAACTTCCATTCACAGATCCAAAAGTTGAAGCGAAGCAAAGGAGAGAACGCAAAAGAAACACACTCTTGAAACTTAAAAATCAGTACCAAAATGAGATCCACAAGTGGGAAGTTTTATCGAATACCTTGCGTTCAATGGAAGAAAAGACCAAAGAAGTGAACCAAGCTGTCTCGTATTTGGGTTCCAGTAATTCTTCTGTGGTCAAAAAGAGCGAGGATTCTTCTGGGTCGTTAGTTGATGAGCTTCTCTTGCAGGTAAAAGAAATGGGTTGTTCTGGTTTTAGGGTTTTATTTTTCTTTCGTTCTTTACCCTGTTTGGTTTGTGAATATTTCAGGCAGAGACACAAGAGGCAATAATCCGTGACATATCGAATTTATGCGATGTAGCTGAAGCAATGTGTGATGCCCAGCAAGAACAGTTAGTTCAATCATTTATTGATCTGCCAGTCTGGTCTTCACCGCGTGAGCTCATGAAATCCCTCTGCGACGAGTAAGTCTTATCTTGGGGTGGTTAAATAAGTAGTCTTGTGAAGTTGATGCTCACGTAGTGAAATATTTTGTCTTGTAGATCTCTTTGTTCTTAATGTAAGTCTTCTTGGTGCTTTTCTAATGTTCTGTGATCATGTAAATTAGTAGAAATTGTGGCTTAGAGAAATTTCTGTGGGAGAACGGTTTTTAGCAAGTTGTGGTATATTCGAGTTAGTGAAATGTTTGTTTGTTAACCTTGAGCACTGTTTTACTTTCCAGTGTAGAAAGATGTCAAAATTTCTTTCACTATGGTTGCAATGATTAGAGATGGTGAAAGAATGTGGCCGGATCTCATGCCTACGATTTTTCCATGCAGAATGAAAATTTCAGTGCAGTTTGGTTTCGAATTAATTGTGTGACACTCTTGATTTCCAAGTCTCTCATTTTATTAGTTCGTATGGATGAATTTTGGTTCTATGACTTGTTGGTGAACTTCAGTTCCGTGGTCTGTAGACATGTTGTGTTTTAATTTCAGGAGTGCTTGTTCTTATCCCTGATTTTGCCATGATTTGATGATTATTTTGGAGAGAAATAGTTTAATATGGTATAAATTGATTTGCCTGGAACTAGCCGGCAGCCTCTTTTTTACCCATGAAAGGCATTGCAGTTAAAGAGATGATGTACATTTGCAACTGTAGATCCTTTATTGCATTGTTGATACTTCTGGATCCAGAAACTCACTTTTTCATGCAAGATCATGTTTCTGAAAATTACTTGCATTGAACATTGGATGTGCATTTACTTTATTATTTTTCTTCTGAAATGATTTATATCCGACTACATGAAGCTAGTCGGTGCTTGGTACTCAATTTATGAGCTTCGGATTACTTTAGCCTTTAGACCGCAAGCATGTATCACACATAATCTTCTAATTCTGAGCCTGCATATTACAACAACAAAACTTGATGACAGTTTGATTTCACAAAGTCTCCCTTGGAGAATTGTATGGTGGATCAAAGTATGCATCTTTTTTCTTGTCGGAATCTCCTCACACAATGCTTTCTTGCTCATTTGGATCACATTGGGAAAATGCCATTGTGGAGTAGGTAAATGTCTCACAAGAGACCACGAGAAACCAAAATTGATCGTATAGTTACCATGAATCATGCGCAGCTGGGGCATAGAGATAAATGATTCACAGGGCGTGGTAGGCAAGGGCTTTCTGATCAGGGGATGGAACAATCCATGGCTGTACCCTCCTGCAGTAAGACAAGTGATCATCAGAATAGTTCCCATCTAACTAAGAATTCACCCAAGTTTAGATTGAGAGCTGCATCCCATGGATCTGAATACCTTCCCATTGCGTTCAATTTGTTTTTAGTAACACTAAACAAACTTGGCTCCAAGGATATAAAAAAGAGGGCTATTTTCCAACTTAAATATATGATTCTGAAGAAAACGTGATCCCAATATGGTTAAGCTACAAGCCATCATCGGACTCGGAAATTACTGAGCTCTATAGCATAACGGTGATTCTTCATCTTCTTCTCCTCCTCTCCATCCTGCATGCAACTTGTCATCACTCCATAGAAAACAGAGAAAGTAAGCATGAAACTGAACTGTACATTCAGAGCATTAACGTAATGGTAACTGCAACACAATCATTGGAAGAGGGAGAGGAAAAAAGACAAGGCACCAGTGATAGGCATGCATTCCAAAAGCCCTTAATGCGTCAATAACAAATCTGTCACAAGAGAGGAGTTGCGCCTCATTGACCGTTAGCCATCTCTGTCAAACTAGAGCACGCAGACTTACTGTTGTAGATAAAGCTGTCTTCCATGTTGTCATAATCCCACAGCGAACACAAAGTTTGACGATCAACTACAAGAAGATGTGATTTTGGCATGCAAGTCCAAGCAACATTGGGCGCAAGTAACTTGGATCAAAACCTTCAAGAGGGTTAGAGGACGAGTTCGTATTTTTAAGTTCCATAAAAGAATGGTGAGGGGAAGTTTTCAAGAGCAAAATGACATGGCAGAAGAGTAACAGAGGGCTAATAGATAAAACCAGCAAAGAAGATCCTCTGTGTAACCTTCAAACTCGGATTTTTCTTGGTTTGTTAGCCAATAACTTGACCATTAAAAGCAATTTTGATGATTTATTAAGCTATCAAGTCTCGGTTGCTGTATTGGTTTTTGACAAATCCCAACATTATTAGTGCAACGGATCAAGTAATTTGATTGATCTGATCTATCGTCCGCGTGGACAAATTACATGTAACAATTACCTCGGAGTCCAAGAAGAGATCTGGCGGGGTTGATGAATCCAGGATTTGATTTGTCAGGCGCACAATTACTTCATTTTATGTAATCCATTACAGAACTCAGACCTCATAATATGTAAAATGCTAATATTTCAAACGGATAAAAATTGTGTAAAATTCTTTTAAGAGAATTCACTGTGCCGCAGCAAGATCTGTTTGCATTTCGAATTCCAACAAGTTCAAGCACCCCCAAATGTGGTGGCAGGCCAAAACTTCAGGTTCTATCCAATCTGATATTAGCAAGCTGTTCAATGAACTATAGATAATATCTGCCCAACATAAAACTTTTTTTGTTATTATTATTCATCTTAATGAGAGAGCAAAGAACAATATCGCCAAGACTGCTGGTGAAGACTGAAATTTCTTAGCCTGGCAGGGTTTTGAGATCATCTTCATTCAGATATGAAGGAACAACTTTCACAGGTTGAATAACAAAACCGGCTTCCTTACAAGCATCCTCCAGAAGTTTTACTTGTGGAGGCCCATCAGGGCAGAATACAACCACAGCTCCTCCACTACCTGTAAATTTTGAAGCAGCACCCACCCTTCGGGCCACCTCCACCATTTCAATGTTTAAAGAACCAAGAGCATCATCTCCAAACATGCTCCTATAAAAAATTTCCGTACCAGCTAGGTTAGTGTGGCTATAAAATGCCTGAATCATCTTTAAAAAAAAAAAAACAGAGACACCATTTGTTCTGGAAAGTAAAAGGTAACAGCAAGAGCATTTAAAAATTATTGAAACAAAGATATCAATTCTTTTCTTTGTTTCTTACTATTATTGAAACAAAGTT
>Ga0307515_10010256_pt1 | contig 17988 bp, 22 predicted proteins | sample 17_EM_MG_FD_194513 | JGI IMG/M metagenome (GOLD analysis project Ga0307515, IMG submission 194513) | Populus trichocarpa ectomycorrhiza microbial communities from riparian zone in the Pacific Northwest, United States - 17_EM | ecosystem: Host-associated > Plants > Roots > Unclassified | place... | reverse complement strand
AATGGGGTGCTCACTTCGTGCCCGACAAGGGCGGCCGCTACCGGCTGGTCCACCTGGGCTGAGCCGGTGCAGCCGCGCGCAGATGCGCCTCACGCCGCCTTGTGCTGCAGCGCCATCGATGAGCGGTCGAACTGGCGCGTCAGCGTCTCAGTCAGCGTGCGGTAGTCCACCGGCTTGGTGATGTAGCCCTCGAAGCCGGCGCGCATCGCCGCGTCGATCTGCTCGGGCATCGCGTCGGCGCTGACCGCAATCACCGGGATCTGGCGCGTGCGCGGATCGGCCTTCAAGTCCTTGATGACCGTGAAGCCGCTGCCGTCCGGCAGGTGCATGTCGAGAAAGATCAGGTCGGGCTGGCCGCGGGCCGCATCCAGCCCCTGCGCACAGGTCGTGGCCACCTGCAGCGACACGTTGTCGACCAGGCCGACGAAGCCCTCCATCACCAGCGCGTTGACCGGATCGTCCTCGATGTAGAGCACATGGCGCGGGCTGCGGCCCATCGGCGGCGGGCTGTCCAGGTCCTGGAAGTCGGTCGCGGCAACCTCGCCATGAGGCAGCTCGGCCGCCGGCAGCGCAAAGCAGAAACAGGCGCCGCAGGGCGCGTCGAGCAGCTGGATGTCGCCGCCCATCAGCTGGGCCAGCTTGCGGCTGATCGTCAGCCCCAGACCGCTGCCGAAGTGGCGCTCGTCGGTGCCCAGGCGCTCGAAGGGATCGAACAGGCGGTCACGCTGGTCCGGCAGCACGCCGGGGCCTTCGTCGCACACCATCAGCTCGACCTGGTCGCCTTGGGCGGCGCACTGCGCCTTCACGCGCACGGTCGAGTCGGGCGGGCCGAACTTGATCGCGTTGGCCAGCAGGTTGACCAGCACTTGGCGCGTCGCGCGCTCGTCGGCGAGCACGCCTTCGACCTGGGGCGACACCTCGACCCGCAGCTTGACCTGCGCCTGCGCCGCCTGCGGCGTGACCATCTCGATCGCGCGCTCGATCGCGTCCTTGACCGAGATCGGCTGCGGCCGCATTTCGACCCGGCCGACCTCCAGCGCCGAGATGTCCAGCATGTCGTTGATCAGCGACAGCAGGTGCTCGCCCGCATGGTGGATGTGGCGTGCCGAGCGGCCCGGCTCGACCGTGCTGTCGGTAAAACGCAGCCGCAACAGTTGGGCGAAACCGACGATGGCGTTCAACGGCGTGCGCAGCTCATGGCTCACGCGTGACATCAGCTCGGCCTTGGCGGTGGCGGAGCGCGCGGCGGTGTCGCGCTCGATGCGCAACGACTCGACCTGCTCACGCTCGCTGACCTCGTCGGTCACGTCCGTCACCATGCCGTAGAAGGCGATGCTGCCGTCTTCCAGCCGTTCGGGCATGGCCTGCGCAAACAGCACCCGCTCGCCACGCTTGGGCAGCCGCACACGGTAGGTGCAGCGCCAGCGGCTCATCGTGGCAGCGGCCCGCGAGACGGACTCGCGCACGCGTGATGCATCGTCCGGGTGGAGGCGATCGCGGATCACGCCGGCGTCCTGGCGCACCTGCTCGTGCGTCAGCTCGTAGATCGCCTCGATGTGCTCGCTGGCAAACGGCATCGTGGTCGTGCCGTCCGGATGGACGATGAACTGGTAGATCAGACCGGGAATCTCGGCCGCGATGCGCTCCAGGGCCCGGCTGGCGCGGCGGCCTTCGCGCTCGGCCCGTGCGCGCGCGCTGACGTCGCGAGCAGTGCCGCGGTAGCCACAAAACACACCGTCCGCATGGCGCGGTAGGCCGGACAGCAGCAGGTAGCGCGCATCGGACGACCCGCGGTTGAAGATCATCACCCGCGACAGGCGCTCGCGCCGCGACAGCAACTCGGCCAGCGTGAGCGGCAGCGACTGAGATTCGCCTTGCTCGTCGGTCACATGGACCGCCGGCAACGGCCCACCGGGCCGGAACTCGTCAGCCACACCCCAGGCCTCGGCCAGGCCCGGCGACGCCCAACTCAGGCGGCCCTGCGCGTCAGTCTCCCAGAACCAGTCGCCCGAGGCGGTGGCGAGATCGGTCAGGCGTTCTGTGTTCGCGCGCAACAGTTGCAGGCTTCGGTGGGCGACCAACACCGCTTCGGCGCCGGCCGCCAGCCCGAGCAGTGCACTGCGCTGCTCATCGGTCAATGTGCGCGGGCGCTGGTCGATCACGCAAAGGGTGCCGACAGCCACGCCATCCAGCCGCAGCGTCTTGGCGAAATAGGCGCGAATGTGCGGTGGCCCGGTGACCAGCGGACTGTCTTTCACCCGAGGGTCGGCCAGCGCATCGGGAATCTCGAACAGGTCGGATTGACCGATCGCGTGGGTGCAGAAAGAGCCATCGCGCGGTCCGCCGTCGATGTCCCAGCCGAAATGCGACAGAAAGTATTGCCGGTCGCTCCCGACCAGGCTGACCAGCGAGATCGGGCACTGGGTCAATCGCGCCGCGGTGCGCGTCAGTGCATCGAGAGAAGCGCACTCATCGGCCGCCAGTGCGCTGGCCTCAGCAAGCAAGCTCTCGCGGCGACAGGCCTCTGGATCTGCCATGGCAAGGGTCTCCCTGAAGACCATTCTGCGCCGCACAAGACCCTATCGCCAGCATGACCCTTGGCTCGACGCATCTGCGCTCGGATGCGACCACGGCGGGTGCGTCGGCTGCGCCCGCCGCGGTGTTAGTTGTTGTAGCTTTTGCTGGTGGTTGAAAAAAGGGCTCGAGCCTTTCAGCCCGAGCCCCGATTTGACGGGGCGCGTCAGCTCTGGTCGCGCTTTTGTTGACCGGGCTGGCTGCCCAGTTGGTCGCGGCCGGCTTCACTTGAGCCCTTGCCCTGGCCCGGCTGATCACGGTCGCTCTGGCCTTGCTGGCCTTGGCCGCCCGAACGCTGCTGTTGCTGATCTTCCGGCTTCTTCTGCGGCGTCTGCTGCGGCGTCTGCTGGCCCTGGCGCGGCTGCTGTTGCTGGTCTTGGCTGCGGCTGGAGTCGCTGGAGCCTTGTTGGCCGGGCTTCTTGTCTTCCGGATTACGGTTCTGTTGCATGGTCACTCCTTAGGTGGATCGACGGGGTTGCCGTCAGGGTTCAGTTAGCAATCGCAATGCCCGGCGAGGCCGATCAGGTGCGCGGAACTCAGCGGCTCAGCCGCCCGATCAACACCCCCAGCAGCACGGCGCCCGCCAGATAACTGAGTGGGTGCTCGCGCACGCTGGCGCGGCAGGCCTCGGCATATTCCTTCTCCATCTCGCCCAGCTTGTTCGCCTTGTTGCGCAGCGTTTCAGCGGCCTGGGCCATGGATTCGGCCGCACTGTCCACCGCCTCGTGTGCGCCGCTGACGACCCGCTCGAAGCGTTGCTGCGCGGCCGAATCGGCGGCGCCGTTGTTGGCCGTCCCGCCGCCGCTGCCGCCGGCGGTCGAAGCGGTGTCCGATGAATAACTTTCCTGGGGCAGATCAATGGCCATGGTTCGCATCTCCTGGAAGAAAGGTCAAGGGTAAGGACTGCCCCAGACAGCAGCAAGCAACGTTCCCTGAGCCTCTGACCGCCCCAGGGCCTTCGGCGCCCGGCACATCGCTTGCCCACCTGAGACGCAGAACCGCTGCCCCACAGGAGTCCACACCATGCCGCACAGCCACCCCAACAGCCGCGCCGCCACCGCGGCGCGCAGTCACATCATCGAGTTGCTGCAGGACGACCATTGGCGCGTCAAGCGCGCTTACCGCGAGTTCCAGCGGCTGGACGCCGATCGCAACGGCGACCTGTGCGAATCGATCGTCCGCCGCACGCTGCACGAGTTGCGCGTGCACGCCGCGCTCGAGGAAGAGCTGATCTACCCGGTGATGCGCCCGATCGTCAGCGACCCCGAGGCGGTCGACGAAGCCGAGGTCGAACACGAGACGATCAACCTGCTGATCACCCAGCTCGAAGCCGCCCATGCGGTCGACGAAAAGTTCTCGGCCCGCTTCGTGGTGCTGTGCGAGTACGTGCTGCACCACATCAAGGAAGAAGAAGGCGAGCTGTTCCCGCAGCTCAAGCGCGCCAAGCTCGACTGGGAAAACCTGTGCGCCGAATTCACCGAGCGCCGCGAAGCCTTGTTGACCGCCGACGCGAATGACAGCCTGACGGGCCTGCACGACTTGGCGCCCGTCGACGAGACCGGCCTGCTGATGACTGGCCAGTACCCCGCGCGCTACCCGCCGCAGGAAACCGGTTCGATCACCAGCCGCAAGATCTGAGGAAACTGACCATGTTTTTCGCAACCATCTGAGCGGGCACGCGAGTTGCCCCAGTGCCAGTCCATACCCATCGTGAGGAGCCTGGAATGAGAAAACTCTCTCTGATTGCCGCCGCAACCCTTGCCGTCGCAGCCGTGTTGGGCAGCGCCGGTTGTGCCGTCACCAGCGGCCAGAGCAGCGTGGGCCAGTACGTCGATGACACGACGATCACCGCCCGCGTCAAGACCAAGATGGCCGAAGACCCGTTGGTCAGCGCGATGCGCATTGACGTGAAGACCGTGAACGGCACCGTGCAACTGGCCGGTTTTGCCACCAGCCAGGCCGAGAAAGATGCCGCCGCCAAGATGGCCTCGAGCGTGCCGGACGTGAAGTCGGTGCGCAACGACATCATCGTGCGCACACCGAACAACTGACCGTTGTTCAAGCTGAAGCGGGGCCTGTGGGCCCCGTTTCAGTGTTGGCTCAAGAAACGAAGGGCCGCTCCGGAGTTTCTTGAACCGCTCTGGGCGGACCGGGCTCGTCCCGGTCCTGGGGGCCTCAGGCCTCAGAACTTGTAGCGGTAACCGAGCGTCGTCATCTGCACTTCCCGCGTGCCCTGCCCCTGGAACCTGAAGTCGTGGCGCTCCCATTCGAGCACCAAGGCCGAACTGCGCGCCACCTCATAGGTCAGACCGGCGCCGTACGAGCCGCCCCAGCCCTTGGCCAAGCCGGTCGGCAGGCCGGACAAGTCATCGGCCGTCACCTCGGTGCGGCCATAGGTGCCGCCGAGTTTGAAGAAGGCGCTCCACGAGCCCATCGGCCAGCGGCCCAGCAGGCTGAAGTTGAGGCCCTGGGCCGTCGTGCGGCCACCGGCACGCTCGGCGCTGCCCATGTGGACATAGCCCAGCTCGATGCCGACGTAGTTGTTGAACAGGCCACCGACGTGCACGCGGCCGGCCAGGTCGGGGTTCTTGCAGCGGTAGCCGCCAAAGCCGCAACCGGTGGAATAGCGGGCCTGACCCAGGTCGATGCCGAGGTAGCCGTTCTTGCTGATGTTCATCGGAGAGAACCCCTCGTCGCCGAGCATCGGCGTGGGATTCGCAGGCGCCTGGGCCTGCACCGGCAACACAGCCGTCGCCCACACGGCCAGCGCGATCGCCTGGATACACCGTTCACGTGGGCTCACGATTCATCCTTTCCGAATGAAACTGGACAGACATCTCTTGGCAACATAGTGGCAATCGCGACTCCGCCTTCCTGTCAGACGGCGCCGCGTCCGGACCTGCTCTAAAGTCTCAGCGTGCTGTGGGCCGACCAACCCACGGCCCCAACCCCTCGTTCATGCCGATTTCGATCCGTTCCCGCTTGCTCTTGCTGGTGCTGTCGGTGCTGCTGCCCGCGATGGCCGGCGCACTGTGGGTGCTGTTCAATACCTTTCGCGCCGAGCACCGGACGATTGAGCGCGGGCTGCGAGACACCGCCGGCGCGCTGTCGATGGTGGTCGACCGAGAGCTGGCTCAGCGTGCGGCGATCGCGCGCTTGCTGTCGATGTCGGCGATGCTGGACACCGCGCCGGCGCTGACCAAAGACCAGCTGGGCTACTTCGACAGCCAGGCCCGCCATGCGCTGCAGGGCTTGGGCGGCTGGGTCGAGTTGCGTTCGGAGCAAGGCCTGCTGCTGAGCACCCGTTACCCGCCCGGCATGCCTGGCCAGCCCCAATCGGGCGCCGGTGCGTCGGCCGCGCTGGCCGATACCGAACAGGTCGGCGCGCTGGCACGCGACCCGGCCAATGGTGAATGGCGGGCCTCGGTGGTGATGCCGGTGCGCCGCGCCGACCACACCGTGCTGAACCTGGCGGTCACGATCTTGCCGATCGAGTTGCAGCAGATCGTCGACCACCAGCACCTGCCGCAGGGCTGGGTGGCCACGGTGCTGGACGGCCAGGGTGCGGTGGTGGCCCGCCACCCCGGTGGCTCTTCGCACACCGGCGTGGCGTCCCCCGCAGACCTGCGGGCGCAGATCGCCGCCAGGCGCGAGGGCCTTTTCCAGTCGACCTCGATCGATGGTGAACCGATCACCGGCTACTTCAGCACCTCGCCCCAAGGCTGGACCTTCGTCACCGCGGTGCCGCGCTCGCAACTCGCCGGCCACGTGCCGGCCGCGGTGATGCAGCTGCTGTTGGTCGGCGCGGTGCTGCTCGGGGTGGCATTCGTCGGCGCACGCTGGCTGTCGCGCCGCATCGTCGAGCCGGTGGTCGCGCTGAAGAACATGGCCGAGCGCATGCAGGCCGGGTTGCCGGTGCATGCCGATCCGACCGGAATCGAAGAATGCGACAAGGTGGCCAACGCGCTCGAAGCGGCCGCCTATGCCCAGCAGCGGGCGCGCGGCGAGCTGGAGCGCCGGGTCAACGACGCCATCGCGCGCACCCGCGATGCCGAGCAGCGCGCCTCGCACAACCAGCGGGTCGAGGCACTGGGCCGGCTGACCGGTGGCGTGGCGCACGACGTCAACAACCTGCTGGGCGTGATCAGCAACAGCGCCTACCTGATCGAGCGGCGCAACGATGGCCAGGTCGATATCAGCTCGCCGCTGGCGGCGACCATGCGCGCGGTCGAGGCCGGCCGCCGGCTGACCCAGCACCTGTTGCGCTTCGCCGGCCGCCACGCGACCCGGCCCGAGCGTGTGGACCTGGTCAGCACCTTGCCCGAGCTGCGCGAACTGCTGGGCATCGTGCTGGGCAAACGCATCGCGGTCGAGGTCAAGGTCGCGCCGGACACGCAGGCCGTGGTCGTCGACGCGGGTGAGCTTGAGCTGGCGCTGATCAACCTGGCCCTGAATGCCCGCGATGCCCTGCCCAAGGGTGGCCATCTGTGGCTCGAGGCAAGCAATGCCGACGCCAGCGACACCACCGATCTGCCGGCCGGCGACTATGTGCTGATCACGGTGACCGACGACGGCAGCGGCATCGCCGACGAAGTGGCCAATCGCGCCTTCGAGCCCTTCTTCACCACCAAAGCGGTCGGCTTGGGCAGCGGCCTGGGCCTGAGCCAGGTGCACGGCTTTTGCACCGAGGCCGGCGGTCTGGCGCGCATTGCCGGCACGCCGGGCCTGGGCACCGCGGTGTCGCTGATCCTGCCGGCGGCGCGCGCCGCCGCCCCCGCGCCGATGCGCCAGCGACCGGCGGGCGCCGAGACGATGGCCGGCCTGCGTGTGCTGGTGGTCGAGGACAACGAATCGCTCGGCGACGTGACCGCGGCGCTGCTGAGCTCCTACGGTTGCCAGGTCGAGCTGGCCCGCAGCGCCGAGCAGGCGCTGCCCCACTTCAACGGCAGCGAACCGCCGTTCGACGTCGTGCTGTCCGACATCGTGATGCCCGGCGGGATGGACGGCGTGACGCTGGCCCGCCAGCTGCGCCAGCGCTACCCACAGCTGCCGCTGGTGCTGATCAGCGGTTTCAGCAACGTGCGCCCGGCCGAAGGCGAATTCACCGTGCTGGGCAAACCCTGTAGTCCGGACGACCTGGTGAACGCGTTACGACAGGCAGTGGCCGCCAAGGCCTGAGTGCCAACCATTTGCGGGTGAGGCCGCCATGAATCCACGTCACGCCATCGTCATTGCCGCCGCGCTGGGCCTGCTGGCTGCGGCGCCGGCCGAGGCCGAATCCTTGCGCTGCAACGGCAGCAGCACCGGCGAGGGCGATTCGCGCCTGTCGGTGCTCTACAAGTGCGGCGAGCCGCTGCTGAAAGACAGCTACTGCGCCCCTTGGGTGCAAGCCGGTACGCTGCAGCCGCTGCCCGGCGCCTATGCCGCGGCGGTGACACCTTGCCAGCCGGTCGAGGAGTGGGTCTACGACCGCGGCCCCGGCAACCTGATGGCCACCGTGCGCTTCAAGTCGGGCGTGGTCCAGTCCATCCTCTACGGCCGCGCGCCGCAGTCAGCGCAGTAAGCGCAGTAAGCGCAACAACGGCGTTAGAGCGAAGCGAGGGCTCACCGGCGCGAGCAACGTGGTCTTGCTCGACGGGTTTCCGCCCGTGCCGCGAGCAACGCGCCTGCGCTATCGTTTGGCGCATGACGAACCGCCGTTCCCGCTTTCTGCTCGCCGGCCTCGGCGCTGCCGTGCTGTGCCTCGCAGGAGTGAGCGGAGCCATCGCGACCGCCACCCCGGCCGAGCAGGAGGTGATGGCCGTCACGCAGGCCGCCTGCGACGCCTTTCGCCTGCGCGACCTGGCGGCACTCGATCGCCTGCTGGCGCCCGAGTTCACGCTCGTCGGCCCGGCCGGCGACGTGCAGCCGCGCAGCCAGGCGATCGACGAGGTCAAGGCCGGCGACCCGCAGTACGAGGTCTTCCGCAACCATGACATGGTGGCCCACGTTTACGGCGACGCGGCCACGGTGCAGGGCATCACGTCGATCAAGGGCCGCTCGGGCGACCAGGGTTTCGAGGTCGACGTGCGCTTCACCGACACACTCGTGCGCGTCAACGGCCAGTGGCGCCTGGTGGTGAGCCACGCCACGCGCATCCCGAAGAAGCCCTGACGGTCCGTCGGCCCGGGCTGCTGAAGCGGATCAGGCCACCAGCAGCCCGGCCGACGCGAGGCGCGCCTTCATCGCGGCAAAGCCGCCTTCGTACTCCCAGTACATCACCCGCCCATGCGACGAGGTGACCAGCAGGTACTTCTCGGACACCGACTGGAGGCGGTCGATCGCGACCAGCTTCTCGACGAAAGCCTCGTCGCGGATCTCTTCGACGACTTCCTGGTTGTCGTCGGAATAGCCGTGCATCACGATGGCCGAGCGAACGCGAACGGAGATGAACTTCATGGTGTTGTGCGGGATGAGAGCTGCGAACCATTCTGGCGCGGCCTCATCAACCTTGCAGCCCAGGGGTTAGCCGCTGCACCGCCGCTGCTGGACAGCGACTGCTAGACTGCTCGCCGGGCTGACAGGACGCCCACCTCGCGAAAGCCCACGCACCTGCCTCGCAAGCCTTTCGCTTGCATACCCTCCGACACGGCCACCCGCGAGAAGGCCATCTGTCACGATGGAGTTGGTATGCGCATTGAACGCGTTCCCCTTTTGCATCCGGCCGACTCGGCCGAAGCCCCTTCCCGCCCCCCGACCGCACTCGACCTGGTGCTGCGCCAGGCCCGCCGGCTGCACCGCGCTGCGCAGGCCGGCCCGCTGCTGCAGGCCATGCCGGCGCTGCGGCGGGCCCATGCGGCCGGCGCCTTGCCGGGCCGCTCACTCAGCGCGCTCTTTCGTGAGCGGCAGCAACTGCAGCGCAAGCACTTTCTGCGCACGCTGGCGGTCGAGGCCGGGTACCTCGACTGGGAACGCTACCGCCCCTCGCTGGCCTCGTTGCCGCCCCAGGCGGTCGACCACCTCAAGATGGCGGACGGCTGGCATGCATTCCTGAACCACTGGTTCTCGACTGAAACCGAAGCCCGCGACTACGCGCGCCGGCATGGCGGCACGGTCCACTGCGTCGGCACACAGGCGGTGGTGATCGCGGCCGACGAGGAGGTCACCCATGTCGCCTGAGCAAGCTTTCACGCTGGCCAGCATCGCCGCGATGCTGGGCTGGTTGCTGCTGGTCGCGGCGGTGCTTGCCCCGCCGGGCAAGGCAAGAAACAGCTTGCTGTGGGCGGGCGGCCGGTTGGTGCCGCTGCTGTTGTCGGCGGGATACCTGGCGCTGCTGGTGCTGCATTGGCGCAGTGCGCCGGGTGGCAATTTCGGCAGCCTGGACGGCGTGGCCACGCTGTTCGCGTCGCCAGGCAAGTTGGCCGGCGGCTGGGTGCACTTTCTCGCCTTCGACCTGTTCATCGGCCGCTGGATGATCGACGACGTGCTGGCCCGCAGCGCGCCGCGCTGGTGCCTGTTGCCCTGCCTGCCGCTGACCTTTCTCTACGGGCCGGTGGGGTTGCTGCTGTACTTCGGTCTACGCCATTCGCTTGCTCGTCCGGCCATAGAAAACTAGGGGCGGTCCGGCGCGCCGCGGCGGCGCAGAATGCGCGCCTGACCACCTCCAGGATTCCAGGGCGGCCCATGATCATCGTGATTGGAAGCGTTGTCGCCGTGCCCGGCCGTGTCGACGACGCGCTGGCCTTGAGCCTGGAGCATGTGCAGCGCTCGCGCGCCGAGCCGGGCTGCGTGTCGCATGCAGTGCACCGCGACGCCGAGAACCCGCAGCGCCTGGTCTTCGTCGAAGAGTGGGCCGACATGGCGGCGCTGCAGCAGCACTTCCGCGTGCCGGCCTCACGCGCCTTCGCCAAGGCGTTGGCTGCGCTGGCCGCTGAAGCGCCGTCCATGTCCCTCTATGACGCGACGCCGGTGCGTCCGTGACCTGCCGCTGACCCCAAGGAGACCCCCATGTTCCTGCCCAGCCCGCCCGAGACCGAGACCACCGTCCGCCTGCAGCAGCAGGACATGGCCGATCGCGGCCACGTGATGAACCTGACCCGGCTGTGGGCTTGGCGGCCCGATGTGTTCGAAGGCTTTGCCGCACTGCGCGCCACCTTGATGAAGGACTCGACGCTGACGCAACGCGACTGGGGCGTGCTGGTCTGCGCCACCGCGGCCAGCCTGGGCGATTCGTACTGCGCACTGGCCTGGGGCAGGACGCTGGCGGGTGCCGCCGACACCGCCACCGCGGTGTCGGTGCTGCAGGATGCGCCGGAAAATGAACTGACCCCGCGCGACCAGGCCCTGTCGCGCTGGGCCCGCCAGGTGGTGAAAGACCCGAACAGCAGCACAGCGCAAGATGTCGATCTGCTGCGCGCGGCAGGCCTGTCGGACCGCGAGATCTTCGAAGCCACCGCCTTCATCGCTTTCCGCCTCGCGTTTTCGTCCGTCAACGATGCACTCGGCGTGCAGCCGGATTGGGAAGTCGCCGCGGCTGCGCCGGCCGAGGTGCGTGCGGCCGTCGACTTCGGCCGCCCGGCCGCCCCTCCCCCTTCGACTCCCGCCGCTTGAGCGACTCTTTGCATTCCACCGAAAGGACACCCACCATGTTCCCCTGGCTCTGGTTCTGGGCACCGCAGATCCACTTCCCCTGGAGCGGCAACGACGCGCTGCGCGTCGAGCCGACCACGCACTGGTTCTTCGAGGGCATCAAGCCCTTGGCCGGCAATCCTCGGATCGAGGAAAAGGCCTTCGCCGTGGCCAGCTACGGCAAGCAGTTAGGCCTGATCACCGAGGTGCTGATCGCCCAGGCCGAGCAGGTCGGCAGCCCGACGCCGCAGGCGGCCGAGTCGCTGGCCAAGCTGAAGGCGATCGCGCGCGAGATCGAGACGATCAAGACCGGTGAGTACGAGCAGACGGCGATCGATCTCGAAGCCCAGCTGCAGGACCTGCAGCGTCGAGGCGGGCCACGTTATGCGCAACTCAGCGAGCGCCTGCTGCCACTGCTGCAGGCGCCGAGCTGATCAAGGCTGGTCAGTCCGGTTGGAGCACCAGCAATCGCTCGACCGGAAAGCCCTGCACGCGGGCCAGCCCGATGGCGGCTTCCAGCGCCTCCGTTTCGATGCGGGGCCGGCGCGCCAGCACCGACAAGTGCTGCCGATCCGGCGAGCCCACCACGGCCAGCGTGTAAGCCTCGTCGACGTAGAGGGCCCATTGATCGGTCCAGCCGAAGGGCAACCAGCGCAACCAGACCGGCAGGAAGCTGATCTGCAGCTTGGCCCCTTGGCTGCCACGCAGCACGCGGGCCTCGCCATGGGCCAGCCGCTCGCGGCCATCGGCATCGAGACAACCGCTTAGCACCTCGATCACGCCGCTGTCGCGCACGGTGTAGTGCAACTTCGGCTGGCTGCTGCAGCCCTGCTCGAACGCGTCGGGCAGGCGTGCAATCTCGTGCCAGGTACCGGCATAACGGCCCAGATCCACGTGAGCCGCGGTGTCGAGCGGCGGGAAATCGGGGTCGTCATCGCGCGTTGCCCCCGCATCGCCGGTGAAGGCGCCCCGCAAGCCGCCCATCAGGTGGCGCGAGGCCCACAGGCCGAGGTTCATCATCGCGCCGGTCGAGGTGGGGCCCCAGCGCTGCTTCCAGGCCTCGGGCACGAACGGCCAGGCCAAGGCGATCAGCTCGAGCCAATCGAGCTTGTGGGATCGGTCGGCGTCCGGCCCGCGCGTGTTCGACGAAGCCCCGCCGGTGGCAGCCCGTGGCGCGGGGCGAGGCCGCAGCCGGCGCCACAACCACCAGCCCGCCAACAGCGCAAGCGCACCGCTGGCCACCGGCACCACCCAACGCGCGGGCTCACGGGCACGCCGCACCCGCTCGCCCAGCTGTGCCACCTGGCGCTTGACCCGCTGGTCGCGGGCGATCACGGCCGACTCGGCGCGCCGGATGCGCGCGTCGAGATCGTCGTCGCTGACGTCAAGAAGCTGGAGCATGGCCATCGTCGTCGTGCGGGTTGTCTGCAGGAGGGATCGGCGCCGGCGCCTGCCCCGCAGGGGCTGCGCGCGGTGGCATCGTCAAATGCCTCCGGGTAGCGGGCAGGCTCAGCCGGGTCACCAGGTGCTGCACCCGGCTCACGGCAAACGCGACCGCGCTCAGGTTGATCAGCAGCACCGGCAACAAGGCCAAGGCCCAGTGCAGGCCCAGGCCGATCAACGCGATCACCACACCGGCCCAGAGGGCCAGCCATGCGGTGACGCCGAGGATGGCGATCACCACCACCCAGGCCACGATGCGCGCCAGCGCCGAGCCGGCGCGCCCGAGTTCGAGCGCGAACAACTCGACGCGATCGCTGATCAGCCCCGGCAGCTCGTGCAGCAGGCCTTGCAGTGCATCGACGAACGACTCGGGGCGTTGCGCGCCGGCGCCGTCTCGAGCTTCGGCTCGGGGCCCATCGGCCATGCGCGCCTCGTCTTGCTGTGGCGCGCTCAGCGGGCCGTCCCGCGTCGAACGAGGTTGACGATGGCCAGCAGGATGATGGCCCCGACCAGCGACACCAGCAAAGCGCCCAGACTGAAGGCGCCCTGGTTGATGGTCGGCACGCCGACCAGCGGCGAGATGAACCAGCCGCCCAGCAGCGCGCCGACGATGCCGACGACCACGTTCAGCAGCACGCCTTGCTGTGCGTCGGTGCGCATGATCATGCTGGCCACCCAGCCCAGCAGCCCACCGATAACCAGCCAGATGATGAGGTTCATGACGGCAACTCCTTGTGAGAGATGAGGACGGTTGAAAACGCGAGTTTTTCAACTTGAGCAAACGCCGTGCCTTGGCTGCGCCGCGCCTCAGATCGCGCCGACGCTACCGGTCACCGGCAGCACCACGCCGCTGATGTAGCCCGAGCATACCGGCGCGGCGAGAAAGACGTAAGCCGGCGACAACTCCTCCGGCTGGGCGGCGCGCTTCATGTCGGTCTGTTGGCCAAACTCGGCCACCTTGTCGGCGGGGCTGTCGGCCGGGTTCAGCGGTGTCCACACCGGGCCCGGCGCCACCGCGTTGACGCGGATGCCGCGCCCGAGCAGGTTGCTGGCGAGCGACTTGGTGAAGGCGTGGATCGCCCCCTTGGTGGCCGAATAGTCGAGCAGCTTCTCGCTGCCGCGCAAGCCGACGACCGAGCCGGTGTTGATGATCGAGCCGCCGCGCTTCAGGTGTGGCAACGCGGCGCGTGCCATGCGGAAGTAACCACCAATGTTGGTGTCCAGCGTCTCCTGCAGCCGGCGGTCGTCGATCTCTTCAAGCGACGCGGCGTGCTCCTGGAACGCGGCGTTGTTGACCAGCACATCGAGCTTGCCGAAGGTGTCCACCGTCTGCTTCACCGCTTGCTTGCACCAGGCGTCGTCCTTCACGTCGCCCTGCAGCAGCAGGCAGCGCCGGCCCTCGGCCTCGACACAGCGTTTCGTTTCTTCGGCATCTTCTTGTGACGAGTGATAGGCCACTGCCACGTCGGCACCTTCGCGCGCGAACAGCACCGCCACCGCGCGCCCGATGCCCGAGTCGGCGCCGGTGATCAGGGCCGCAAAGTCCTGCAGCTTGCCGCTGCCGCGGTAGTCGGGCGCCATGAAGCGGGGCTTCAACTCCAGGTCCGCTTCGCGGCCGGGTTTCGCCAGATGCTGAGCCGGTAGCTTCTCGGGCTGGCGGCGCGCGCCGGCCTGCACGGCACCGCTGTCGCCGCCATCGTCCTGGCCCGCCTGGCGCTCTTTGTCGCGGCGGTCTTGCTGTTGCTGGATCTCGCGTTGCGTCTTCAAGGTCGCATCGTGCTTGGCCATCGGTCTTCTCCTGTTCAAGCGGGGGTTGATCGTCCAGGTGGGTCGTGCTGTATCGCCTCTGGTGGCAGTCCACATGCCGAATCGCTGGCCGGAAAAACTTACCGGCCGCCACGGCGGCACGGGGATTGCCGACCTGCTGACGCGGCGCTCGTCGCGCTCTGTCCATGACAAGGGCGCGCAGCGAATCCTCAACCTCTCTATGGAGTCTTTGGAATGAACAAACTTGTTACCCGTCTGACCAGCGCAGCTGCAGCCTGCCTCGTGGTTGTCGCCGGCGTCGCCGTCGCTCAGAGCAATGACACCTCCGGCAAGGGCACCACAGGCCCGGACACCGGCGCATCGCCGACGCTGCCTGATCCGAACAACACGATGCCCGCCGCGCCGAGCAGCACCACGACGCCAAGCACCACGACAACGCCGAGCACCACCTCGTCGCCCAGCACGGGCACCACCGGCACGAGCAGCTACAACAGCGGCAGCACGACCAGCACCCCGTCGACGACCGACAGCAGCTACAACAGTGCACCGGCCGACTCGACCCTGCCGGCCCGCAGCGACCGCAACTAAAGGCCTTGGCGGCCTGGCATGAGCCAGCGCCGCTTGACCCACCCACCACGGCCCGTGTGGCCGTGGTGCCCCCTAAGACCTTCACCCTCTGGACGGCGCAGTTGTGCCGGGCCGCCAAGCCCCCGTGGCGGGGCGGGACATCCCAGCAAGAACTGCCGGCCGTCGGTAGGCCTTACGGCACATCGGACGCTCCGTCCGGGTGGCAACGTTTGCCATCCACCCCGTTCACCGAGTGACGGCCATCGCGTTTGCCGTGGTGGCACAAGCCTTGCAATAGCCGCCCCATGCCCGCCACCCTGCACACCCCCAATCGGCCGGAGGGCCCCCACCTGCTCGACGCCACGATGTACTGGGCCCGACAGGCCTGCGGCGGGGTGCGGCGCGCCATCAGTACCAAACGCGCGGCGCTGGTCGCCCAAGGCTGGCGCCATACGCTGTTGGCGCCAGGCGTGCGTGGCCCCGGCATGGTCGACTGCGGCGGCGTGTCGCTGCCGTTTTCCGGCGGCTACCGCTTCGTCTGGAACCGGGCGCAGGCCACGCGGCTGATCGAACAGGCCGAACCGGAGATCATCGAATCGTCCGATCCTTTTACGCTGGCCTGGGCCACGCTCGATGCGGCCCGCGCACTGCAGGTGCCGTCGGTGGCCTTCTGCCACAGCCATTTGCCGGCGCTGGTGGCGCACTGGGTAGGCGACCGCCATGGTGCGCACGCGCACGGCCGCTGGGCCGAACGCCAGGCCCGCGACTACCTGGCCCGTGTCTACGGCGGCTTCGACATGGTGCTGGCGCCCAGCCGCACGACGACCGAGGCGCTGCATGCGATGGGGGTGCGCCATGCGCAGCACCAGCCGCTGGGCGTGGATTGCACCGTCTTCAATCCCGCGGCGGCCGATGGCGCCTGGCGGCGTGCGCTCGAGCGCCGGCTGCAGCTGCCGCCCGGCACGCGCCTGCTGGTCTACACCGGCCGCTTTGCCTCTGAAAAGAACCTCGACCTGCTGGCCCGTGCGGTGGAGCTGCTGGGCCCCAAGCATGTGCTGCTGGCAGTCGGTGGCGGGCCACGGCCGCCCAAAGGGCGCCAGGTGATCGTGCTGAAGCCGCAGTTCCACAACGGCCGCCTGGCGCGGCTGCTGGCCAGTTGCGACGCCTTCGTGCACGCCGGCGACCAAGAGACCTTCGGCCTGGGCGCGCTGGAAGCCATGGCCTGCGGCACACCGCTCGTCGCCAGCGCCGCCGCAGGCCTGGGCGAACTGGCCGAGGGTGCCGCCATCACCATGACCTCGCGCCGCCCCGGCGATTGGGCCGAGGCGATGCGCGCCGCGCTGGCCGGGCGCGACGGTGCGCTGACCCAGCAGGCGCTGAATCGCGCCCGCACCCTCGACTGGAAGCTGGTGCTCGAAGGCCTGTCGGAACGCTACATGCGGTTGCTGCAGCGTGGCCCGTTGGACAACGACGAGCTGTCATCCGCCCCCACCCAACCGCTGCTGCTGCAAGCCTGACGATGGCCCGTGCGCTGACAGTGGTCCTGCACGATGTGTCGCCGGCCACCTGGCCGGCGTGCCTGCGGGTGATGGTCCAGATGCACCACGTTGCGCGCAAGGCCGGTACGCGACTGCCGATCACACTGCTGGTGGTACCGGCGATGCACGGCGAACCGACCACGCCGGCCTTCGTGCGGACACTGCACCACCTGATCGGCCACGGCAATGAATTGGCGCTGCACGGGCTGACCCACAGCGACGACGCGCCACCGCAAGGCGGCTGGTTCGACCACTTGCTGCGCCGCTGGTACACCGACGGCGAAGGCGAGTTCTCGGCGCTGGACCATGCCGAAGCCACGCGGCGACTGGCGCTGGGCTGTGCCTGGGCGACCGCGCTGCGCCTGCCGATTCGCGGTTTCGTGGCGCCCGCCTGGCTGCTGAGCCAAGCGTCATGGGACGCTGTCGAATCGGCCGGCTTCGCCTACACCTGCACGTTGAGCGAGGTGGTCGCCCTGCCCGGCCGAACCGGCTTGCACGCGCGCAGTTTGGTCTTCAGCACGCGCTCGCCCTGGCGGCGCGTGGCCTCGGTGGCCTGGAACACCTTGCTGGCCGGTTGGTTGCGGCGCGCGCCGTTGTTGCGCCTGGAACTGCACCCGCAGGACGCCGACCACCCGGCCGTGCGCCGCTGCTGGTCGCGCATCCTGGCGCGCGCCTTGCGCGACGGACGCCAGCCGCTGCGGCTCGAGCAGGTGGCGCGTCAAGTTCGGGCCAATGCCCTCGCGCCAACCAGTGGCGTCGACAGCCGCTCAGGGCGGCGCAGGCCGACCGCTTCTTCGGCCGTCCTGCACTGACGGCGGCCGCCCCTGCGGCTACCCGCCGGGATCGGCATCCGCCTCGTCGGCAGCGTATTCCTTCAGGCGGTTGTAGAGCGTCTTCAGGCTGATACCCAGCACCGAGGCGACGCGCTCCTTCTGGTGCTTGTAGTGCTGCAACGTGGCCAGGATCAGGGCCCGCTCGGCCTCGGCCATCGACGCGCCGATCGGCACCACCACCGTCCGCACGTTGGACTTTGCGGCTGGGCGGGGGCCGGCCTCGTCGGGCGGCGCCGGGTGGGGCAGCGAGCCGGGCAGCCACTCGCCATCGATCATTTCGCCCGCCGCCATCACATAGGCCCGCTGCACGGCGTTGCGCAGCTCGCGCACATTGCCCGGCCAGTGGTGAGAGCCCAGCCGATCGAGCGCGGCCTGCGTGAAGCGCTTGGGTTGGCCCTCTTGCTTGGCGATAGCGTCCAGAAAATGCTGCGCCAGCAGCGCAACGTCGCTCAGCCGCTCGCGCAGGGGCGGCATGTCGATCGGGAACACGTTCAGCCGGTACAGCAAGTCTTCGCGCAGCTTGCCTGCGGCCACCGCCTCTTCGGGCTGCCGGTTGGTGGCCGCGATCAGCCGCACGTCGGCCTCCTGGCTCTGCGTCGACCCCACCCGCATGAAGCGGCCCGTCTCCAGCACGCGCAGCAGCTTGACCTGCAGCTCTT
>Ga0307515_10010255_pt1 | contig 17988 bp, 8 predicted proteins | sample 17_EM_MG_FD_194513 | JGI IMG/M metagenome (GOLD analysis project Ga0307515, IMG submission 194513) | Populus trichocarpa ectomycorrhiza microbial communities from riparian zone in the Pacific Northwest, United States - 17_EM | ecosystem: Host-associated > Plants > Roots > Unclassified | place... | reverse complement strand
ATAAGAAACCAGCTAAAGAATACCCTAAAAAAAGAAGTAAGGAATAGCTGGAGACGGTTTATAAATGAGTATACTACTAACCCGAGCCTCCCCTATAATAAAGGTCTTTAGAGGATAGCGAAATAGGCAAAGAAAAAGGCGGGACGTCTAGTAGAAGACCCACACCTTCCGCTCCTGCGAAGACTAGGTGAATTACTGGCTATAAGCGATAATAATAAGAAGGCAAAGATCCTTATAGAAAGATTTTTCCCTTAACCAGCTTTAGCAGACCTTAGCGATATCACGGGCGAAGCATAGGTAACTCGCCTAAGGGTTAACAGCGATATAATAACCGAAGAAATGGCTAGAACTATTAGCCGCCTTTTAAACAATATAGTACTAGGACTAGATAGGATCCTAAATAAAGCCCTAAAGACCTGCGGACTACTAATAGCACCTTAGCTTGCGGATGTAGCTAAAGTATACTTTATAATAGGCTACTACCTAAGACTTAGAAGAGCTATAATAACGTTTATCTTATATAAAGAAGGTAAAGTAGACTACTTACTCCTAGGAAGCTACCGCCCTATTGCCTTAGAGAATACCCTTAGTAAGATCTTAGAAAGGGTAATAGCGGACTATATAGTAGATACGGCTAAGGAATACGCCTTACTACTACAAAGCTAAATAGGGGCAAGAAAGAACCGCTTAACACTATCAGCACTTACGCTACTCGCTGCCACTATTAAATCTATATAGGCGATGCGAAGGGACTTTATAGTATTAATGCTCAGCCTAAATATTAGTGGCGCCTACAATAATATACCCCACGAGCGTCTCCTATATATCCTTAGGGTAAAAGGCTTCTTAGAATAGATTATATAATTTATTTAAGGGTTTATAGGTTAAAAAGAAATATTACTAGTCTTTAGCGGATACTAAAGCCCCCCTATTGCAGTTGCAACAGAAATACTATAAGGATTACCCCTCTCGCCTATACTCTTCCTTTTCTTTATAAGCAGCCTGCTTAACTCCTTTAAGGAAGGGGCGACCTAGGGGATAGGCTTTATTAATAATATAAACCTAATTATATACGGGCTAATAGCCGTAGAGAATTGTAGAACACTAGAGAAAGTATATAACACCTATATAGAATAGGCAAGACGATATAGAGTTTAATTCTTACTAGAGAAATACCAGCTAATCTATTTTATAAGAAAACGCAACCAATCTACAGATCTCTAGCATATAATTCGCATTTAAGGCTTTAGAGGTTAACTAGTTTAGGGCCTAAGAGTATTAGGAGTATAGGTAAACAGTAAGCTTTGGTAGAGCGTATATACGGCATAAGCGGCCTATAAGAGCTAAGTATAGTATATTGTATTATCTAGGATTGTTAATTCTATATAGGGTCTATACTTCTAGAGGTCACGCCTACTATACATAGCAGTTATCCGGCTAACTATAACGTATAGGTCTAGTATCTGGGCTATTAGAGAATCTAAGAAAGGCCCCGCTAAATAGCTCCTTAAACTACTCTAAAAGGTCTAAATAGCCTACCTTTAGAGTATAATAGGCGGATATAAGCGAACGGCCACAGCTCTGCTTAAGAAGGAAGCTAATATTCCCCCCTTACAACTATATATTAAAGCCGCTGTAATATAAAGGGCGTAAAAGGAACGTAACTCTAATGTTATAAAGTATATTAAGATACGCCTAAATAAACTATAGAGGAACCCTAGGGCGCCTTATAGGAGAACAAACCAATAACCCCAAAGTAGGGAAGATATATTAGAGAAATAGGTAAAGAAAGTAGAAGAAGAATGGTGCTGCTTTAGGGCCCAGGCCCATATAGAGGAGGAAGGGAGATGCGTAAGAGGCTAGTAAGGATAATAGTAAGAGAGAGAAAGGAGCTAAAGTAGAGCATAAAAGAACGCCGGGAAACCATCTACCGCAATATAATACTGGCTAGACTAACGCTAGAGAGGCGTATAGGAGTTAAAGGTATAGAGGCTAACTAAGGCAAGAGGAACCTAAGCCGTAGTATAGTTAACGCTATAGGGGGTAGACACCCTAGGGCTCTAAGAAGGCCTAACAAAGGTAGAAAATATAATGGTAACACTCTTAAGAACAGAAATAATAGGACTAAAAGACTGGCTCTACTAGGTAGGTATCCTAGTAGGTAGCCTAAGATATAAATATAGCTGGCCAAGACAGACACTAAAACACGTAATACTGTTATGCCCCTTACGCACTAACTAAGAAGTAATGCTCTTAGTAGCTAGTACAGAGAACTATAAGATACTGCTCTTAATATAAAAAGGCCTTAAGGCGGTTACCTAGTGGCTTATTAGCTAAAATGTACTAAACTAGTTCTGGGTTATAAAGGAAATAATAATAGAGGGTGGAGGGGCGAGTAACAGGCGCCCCCTAATAACTCTATAGTAGTAGAGTAAAGTATATAATACTAGCGCGTCCGTAGGCTTGTTACGGCAGCAGTGGTTCCTAAGGAGGTTAAAAAGTAAGGTAGTAGGAGCACCACAGGTGACTCGTAGGCGCCTCGTAGGCGCCTTGTAGGCGAGTCCTAAAAGGCAGAAAGATAGATCACGGGGTTTTCTCAAGTTGAGTCTTTCTTAAGTTGAGTTTTCTCCCTATATGTAAATAAGGAGTAGTCCGCGTGGGCCTAATAGGGATCTAAATCGGACGTTAAGCAATGAATTATTATTATTTAATTTCCTTTTAGACGTTTATCGCAGCTAGTAAAGTTTAAGTGGATTATTTAAACCTAGCCACTCGGCCTAACTATATATAGTAATCGCGGCATTTCTGGTAAGGGAATGCTTTAGTATTTAATACTCCCCTATAACTAGCTATTATCTTAATATTTTAAAAAATAGGTCGTTTCTCTATCTCCTTCTCAAACTTTACTTTAAGACTCTTTTTTTTACTAGGATTTTAAGTTTAAAAATCTCTTCTAGTAAAGTATAATAGTGTTAAAATATATTATCCGTGATGGTAAGGCTTATAAGATAGGATAGGATATAAAAAGCTAGGATACTTTTAAAACGGAAAATAAACCTCTTACTATAGGTCTATTAGCACTATTTACGCTATCTTTAATTAACGTTGCTATATACCGTCTGCCTATACCTCTAGAATTCTTAATATATATAAGACTTACGAGGGCGACAATTATAGTTTAATTAAAGTTTTTTACATTACGAACTTTTAGGATTGTAATATGTTTATATAAAAGCGCTTTATTAGAGCCTCTTATGCTTAAACTTTTAATAAAAGCTTAAGGTCTTATTACCGTGGCACTAAAAGAGGAGAATTGCTCCTATTTACACTTAAAAACGACTATAGTAAGGCTTTACGTTTATTATTTAATAGGCATTAATAATTGCATATATATGTTGCATATATATTATATCCTTTTCTTTCTTTAATATGTCCAGCTTATATATTAGCGTTAAATAGGTTAGGATCTACTATAATAAATTAGCTAGGATTTTTTTTTTAAAATTAAAGATTACCTATATCTTATAAGCTCGGACCCCTAAAACTCGGCCACCCCCTAAACTCGGCTACCTAACCGAAGCGACCCCTACCACTTTTAAAGCTCTCTACACTTAATTAAATCAATTTCATCTTCTACCCCTACGTGCTATTTAATATATCGGCCTTAGCCTTTCTACCTGACACCCTTTAAGGCCTTGACTTTAGCCCCTTTACCCTTATTTCTACCTCCTTCTCCTCTACCTCCTCTATTGCTTGCTTAATTAAATCTATATTTACAAACTTTGTATTTAGATCTACAGCTACCCGCCTACAAAATTTTAGACCTTTAAGGTCCTTAAGCTGCGATTATAAGCTATATATTTAAGCGTCCTTATATGCAGCTTCTACAGCAAGTCGCTTAAACTGTTGACTTACTTTTTGTAAGAGCAACCGAGTCTTTCAATCGGGCGTATGATCGTTGCGAAGGCTTTAAATCGTCAAATATATATCATAGGGTTTCTTTAAGGTGGCTATAACGCTAAACTGGTTGCTTTTGACTTGCTCAAAGCTTAAAGCCTTAACTAGAGCCTTGTTCTTAACTTGCGAGGATATAAGGCCTTTACGCGGATTCCATAAGTAAATACTAGAGGCACGCCACCCAGATTTGATCGTCCTTACTATAAGGCCTTTCTCTTAGGCCATATAGTAATACTTAATAAAGCGGTGCTTCTTAATTGGAGCTGCATTATTAAGAGATGCAAGATCTGCAATCTGCTTCCAATACTTTGATTTAACAGGGGAGAAGCACGATAGATCTAGGGGTTGCAGCACGTGCGTTAAATAAGGTGGTAGTAAAACGAGCCATACGTTATTCCATTCATATTCTAATAGGAATTCTACTATATGGTGGCTTCTATGGCCGTTAAAAAGGAGCAATCGAGCTTTATTACTAGGTGGTTTTGTCTTAGGTAGGAAGACATTAGTAAGCCATGCGTATGCGATACGATTGGCTATCCAGCCGTTCTTGGAGGTCGTATATATCCAATTAGGCACCTTATTGTGATGGAACCAAGTTAATTAGGGGTGCTTTCCTTTAAAGATTATGAGAGGCCGAATTAATCGGCCAAGGGCAGAGACTACCTCTATAATTAATACCCATTCGCGATTATTTAGCGACTATACGAGAGTCTTCTTTTTAGAGGCATCTTCTATAGCGATCGAGTTCGCATATACGCCTAATGCGATACCAGATTCGTCCATATTCCAGCTATTTTCTACCCATATATTAGCCTTCCTTTACACCCTCTTATAAAGGTTATAGAACTCTTAAATTTGCCCTAATTGTGCCCTATTAACTTATGCGCTTTCTATTGGTCGGGCGAGTATAGATTTGATGCAAGGATTCCGTTTAAAATAGCTAGCTACCTATACTTTACCCAGGGCTTCGGTGTCGCCATTTTGATCAAGGATTCGGGCCGCCATTTCTCATAGTTATGTATGCGAGGGAGCAAACCCTTATAAGTCCTGTTCGAGTACCCAATCGGTAAGGTAGTCTTCTTAAGTAGGGGTCAATTGTTGCTCGTGTTGGTGTGCAATTCGTTATAACTCCTTGCCATTTAATCGGTCTTTAAAAGTCAACGGTGGGACACCGTATGCGCGCGCAGCTTCTCTACCAGATTCAAATTTGCCAGATTTGAAATCTGCGATAGCCATTTATAAGTTCTGCTCCTTTTGGTCCATATTAAACGGTTGGTTGTGTAGAAAATGAGGGGACAAATTGGTGGCTCGATTTTGGTTGGGTGGCCGACTTTAGAGGGTGGCCGAGTTCTAGGGGTCCGAGCTTATATTAAGTTCTGCGCTATTATTTATACTATGGCCTACCACATCTATAAATTTATATAGTATTTATCTCCAGTACGCCTAAATCGTACTTTCCTTCTTAATTTAAGACTTCTTCACACGCTATTTAAGGTATATTTTAAACGTATTGGCCGCGCACTAACAAAGGGCCTTAGTTAGGTTAGACTTAACTTTTAAACAGAATCTAAATATAAATCGTTAGTATTATAAGGTAAATTTTGGTTTAAATATAAACGAACTTTTCCTAATTCTAGAACTTACGCTTAATAAGAGAAATAGACTAGGGCTTCTGTTTTAACTTCGCCCTTCCTTTATCCTTATAATACGCAATCCTTTACCATAAATATTCCCCTTCGGAATTGGCGTCTTCCCTAGCTTTAGAGTTAGAGCTTAAATCTAAAGCTAGCTTAGAATAAAACGGCTTACCTAGTTCGGAGTTTAAGTTAGAAGCTAGATCTATATTTTACTATTTCTTACTTTAAAAGGGTATAGTAGTTAAACGCGTAGTGTCTTAGTGCTTTAGTAGCTGCTAGTTACCTATACGCAGAAGCTAGCTTAAGAGCGACTGCTATTAGTAGGAACGCTAAAAAAGGCTCTACGGGAGATCGGCGTTCTTAAGAGCAGGACAGGGCAAAAAAACCCCATAGGTAGAAACCTAGAAATTGAGTATTAGAAGTAAACAATATAATAGTAAAGGAAAATGTATACATAGCTACTGTGGAAAAAGGGTTAAAGGAGCTTAGTATAGAAAGGAGGTTTCGTTGTATAAGGGTAGTGCTTTTAGCAAAGAATAAGGATAAAGGTAGGCAGTAGACGTCTATAGCTTTTTAAATAACGTTAGCCGCTAAGGGATATTTAGGGAGCTTCTAGGTTTGGTAAGTAAGTAAGGGAGACCCTACTATCCTTAGTATACTTAGTATGTTATAAAAGCGGCAATAGATATAGGTTTAAGCGAGAAGAAACAGCCTCCTAAAACGGGGGGGAGGAACCTCTAAATCTGGCTGCGTCTTCCCCAACAATAAGATTCTAGTAGTTATAAGTTAGATCTAAAATGGCTAGGCGCGTTCCGCGTATATAAGAGTCACCCTTATAAAGGATAGTATTTAATTAAGGATCTTAACGGCACGCCGTTTTATAATTAAACTCTAGGGAATAGATTAAAGAAGTTCTATTAATAATAGATGTCTAAGGTTCGCTAGAAAGACTAGCTTAACTAATTAGGCGGAACTATACTATCTCTTAACCCGTCGGGGTCCGTAGAGTATATAGTCTGTACGCGAACACCAGAATCAAGACTGTTAAATTCAACCATTAATTACACCACCATTATGCCCCGCAATCATGCGGGAACGACGCCTGCTGGCAGCCTCACATCAAGCGACTCAACTCTAAAGAATGAGCTTGTATAGAGATTTTGTATAAGAAATAAGCAATATCCAAAGGCTTTAAATATCTAAGCACGACTATCGAATCTAGTTAATCTAATTGGCTGGCGCTTATCGATAAGCTGCGGACCCAAATCGACGGGTTAAGGGATAAGAAGTAATAGTAGAGCCAGAACCTAAGGAAGATGCTATATAAAATCCACCAGTATTATAACGCCGCGTAGTTTAAGTGCGCGTTTTAGAAAGATCGTTTAATAAAACTAAGTATAAAATATTTAACTAGGGGATAGTTAAGTTCTAAGGTGGGGAAGGGGATATAGATAATAACCGTATAATCTGTCCGTTTATTTACCGTATTTCCTAAAGCTCTTTCTATTACGCTTTCTTATTCGCTTTTTTAGTTATAGAAATCTAATATATGTTAACAGTAAGGTAAGGATAGAAGAATATTTGCGTATAGCTAGCTAGTATTATTTACTATAAAGATATTAGTTTCGCTTACCGCCTTTACTAAGCTAATAGCGATTTTCTATCCCGGGGATGGAAAATTATAATTAGTCTATTTAATGATTAGAGCCGGTAGAACTTTACACTGCTACCTAAATTTGGTAGACTATTTAGATTAAGAACCCCTATTTAGAACTTTACCTTTTCGCCTCTAATAAACCTTAAAGATAGCTATAAATTAGCCAAAGTATAAACTAAGTAGAATTGGTAATAGCACTCTTATTATATCTTTGTTTGGTAGACTATTAGTACTATATAAAGGAGCTAAGCGATAAATTAGCAATATCCTTATAGAAGTTAGAGGCTTTACAGCTAATTAGCGTTATGTAGTATATATCTAAATCTATAACGAGATTTTGCTTAAGAGAAAGAACTACGCAGATACTTTTTATTTTATTTTTTAAATCATTTGTATTATACTACGTATAATACTACGCATGCAGCCTCTAGGCTATGGCGCTATAGTTCTATATATATAAATCCTTTCTAAGCAGCTTAATATATACTAGTAGCTATGTCCTAGTAGTTTATAAACCCCTAAACTAGGAGTTTATAGTTCCTTAGTAAACTAAGTTACTATAACTACTAGGGAATGAGAAAATGGTAGGAAAAACTATGAAATCCTAACACCTGTCCCTGTCCTTTTTGCAATTTATTTCTATCCTTTTGCTCTCTAATATCTTTTTTTAAGAGCCTAGTAAGAGTTACCGCCTTCTAAAATCCTATTTATTTTATCTTATTCTTCCATAGAACCTTCTAAGCTAGTACTACCTACTAGCCTAGCTGCTTTAAGGACCTCGCAGTCTTTACTATTAGCAAAGTAGTTTTCTTTACAGTTAATGCAAAGAGGGGTAGTATGCTTGCAGGGCTTGCCTATTATTATATAGGTAAAATAGGAGTGGTCTTTAGATAAATATACAGCTGTATAAAATCTATAGGCTCTAGTAGAGCATCTATCTCCTATACGGCCAAATTTTTAGCAGCTAGTGCACTGCGTAGTAGGAGAGACTTTGAGGTATTTTACTACCTTAGTAGCTGTACCTGCAATTGATATCTCTTTTTACTTAAGGATTTCTTGTCTTTTTTCTTCGTTCCCTATAGTAAAAACTATAGAGCCAAATCTGGTCTATAGATTATGTCTTTTTTTACTAAATAAGATCTATCTAGGTAGTCCTTATATCCTTATAGGATTAAAGGTCTCAATTTCTTCTTTTAGAAGCTTAGAGCCTCCTTCTTCTAGGAAAGGTAAGGTAGGAACCCCATAGGCTACAATTTAAACCCATAGTTCTAATTTTTGTTCTCTTTAAAAGGTAAAGCAGTTATGCCAGATCTCCTTATATTTAACTAGGAAATCTGCATTATACTCTTTTATAGTCGTAAGGAGAATATTTTATTTTCCTTTAGTTCTAGCTATGGATGCTAAAACTGGCTTTTCTACTTGCAGTTTTAATATAAATAGTTAATTGACTTTGTTTCGTATAGAGAAGGCATTTAAAGGTTAGTCCTTTTCGTCTGTAATTAGGACTAACTTCCTTTCTTATAGCTGCTTTTTTTAACTTCTAGTAGAAGTAGAACTCCTACTAAAAGGAGGAGGGGTAGAAGATGGTGATAATAAAGGGGGAGAGGACGAAGAAGGGAGGCCCCTCTTTAGCCTCTCTGCGTAAGTTTCTTTAATAGGAGCTACCTCCTTACAGAGAGCTCTTATTTCTTCTACTAGTCCTTTTAGGACATCTTTTGCCTCTTTTTCTTCTCCTTCTCTTATAAAGGGGTTTTCTCCTATTATAACACCGCGTATATAGTCCAGTAGCTGTCTAACTTGTTCTTCTTTTTCTTCTCCTTTTAGCCCTTTATAGGCCTGGATTAGGCTTTTTAAACGCAGATACTGCTAGTATAGTAGTTAATTTCGTTAATTATAATAACGGGTTATAAGTATCTCTAGGAAAGGACGCGTTTTTAATAATCTTTAAGGATATCTCTAACATTAGTAAAATAGTAAAAGATTAAAGGAATTAGTGTAATAAAGCCAAAGAAACTATTTAAAAAGCCTAGAGATAAGATATTCTTAATGGACCGCTAAAACACGTAGTCTTCTACTACTTCCTTTCTACCGCCTAAAAGCTTACAATCTACCTACTTTATAAAGTAATAGTATAAGTTAATAAAGCCCTAGTTAAGAGGCTCGATTATCTAAAACGCGGTATTAAAAATATTACTTAACTACAGCTGACCGACTTCGCGCTCGCGGCTAAAATATTAAAAAGAGTAATATTAGACTAGGTAGTAAATAAGTATAGTTTAGGAAAATACTTAACTGGCTTCCTTGTTCTAAATAAGGACCTACCGCTAAAAAGTAAAAGGCTAACTATAGTGGGACTAGAGGTTACTAATGTTGAAATTAAATAAGTAGGAGAGAGCTTAGCTCTTATACTGCGAATATATTTATAATATACTTCCAACGTAATAAATCCTTTAGCTTTTTAGCCGTTAACACCTATTTAAGAAGGAGGCGTTAGTATTATACTAAGCCCGTCCTAACAGGAATCGCCTATATTAGTTAACTCACCTTTATTATCTATAAATAAGAGCATCCCTGTAGCTAGAACGCCTATTAGCTCGCCCCTATAGCTACTAGTATCTTTATTAAGGAGAAATCTAAGAAAAGGGCTAATAATTACTTACCTGGAAGTAAGAGGGCTAAGGGTAGTATTAATATTTAATAGGAACGTTATTAAGCTAGGAGATAATAAGGAGTATATTAAGGATGCCGTAGATGCTATAGTAATACTCCGCGTAAAATAAGGATGTAACTATAAGGATAATATACCCGCTTATCTTAAGGCGTCCCTAAACTAAACCACTAAGATTAAACTAATTAAGGTTATAAAGCTCTTACGTAGTTAGTATAGGGCAGCTAGTTTTAATCTAGAGATATATAAGGTCTACTAGATATATATATAAGCTATAGGAGGACATATAGGTTTAGCGATAAAGGGTTTAAACTATACCGTATTATATTATAGACTCCATTTAATATATTACGCTTATAACTACCTTAGCACTATAAAGACCGATCCTACTATATACTCTTGGTTTAAAAAGGCTTATAGACCTCTAATTTTATCTAATTTCTTAGGACCGTATAAGTTTATTTATAACTTAGCGCTAAGGTTTTTATACGACAGAGAGGCTTTACTTAATTAAATAATATTACTAGAAGACCAAAAAGTATAGCAGTGAGAAGGATCTATAATTTTAAACGTGTTTAGATGGTAGTAGGATTTTAATATCTTAGCGATAATTAATAAGAAAATACGTATATGCCGCCACTATTAGCGTCTAATTAATAGGCGGCTAAATTATAGCTAGTTAAGAACGATAGTCTATGGTTTTTACCAACAGCTAATAAGATAAGACCCTTAGTATTATTATCTCTATTACGCTCTTAGACTTAATAGCTAGTAATAACTTATTTTTTACCCTTATTATACGAAATTCGCGGTTAAAGGAGACTCTATAGCTTTCCGCTATATTAACATTAATATTCCCTTACTTTTTAAAAGTAGATATAGTACTAATATAATCTAAGGGAGCGTTTCTTTAGATAATAAGACTAAGGATAACTATATAATTATCCTACCCGGCATATATTACTACCTAAAATTATAATAAGAGGATCTTAAGGCGCGAGGATTGACTAAGGGCGATAGATTCGTTTATAAGATCTCTAGCTAAGACTAGACTACTAAAGACGTAGAAAAGTATACGACTAACTAGGTAGCTCAGCTGTATAAGAAAGGAGATATATATATAACTATGCCTTACCTTCCTTATAGAGTAAAACGACCTTTAACTAGAACCTAGCAAATAATACTACTATAGTTTATTAGTATTTAGGACGATTATAATAGCCTTAAGGTCACTAAAGGAGGTACTTAGGTAGAGTTAGTAGATACATACTAAGACTTAAGAGCACCGCCCTATACGCTGTCTAGATATACTAATCTCTACAACACAATTCCATACTGCTTCCCTATAGTAGTTAAGCTTATAGCTGCCAGTACTCTATCTAACGCCCTTCTTAATAAATAATAATAGGATTCTTTAGCAGTAATCTAAGATTATAATCTTCTTCTTACTAGTAACGGGAACAAAGTTATAAAATAAATATATTTCTATCGTCTAAAGGCCGTTAAGAACTATAAGGATGCGTTTTAGCTTATATATATAACTAAAATAGGGCGCTTTAATAGCCGCTTATACTTCTACTGCGTTAATAATAGAATTAATTCTTTAACTATTACGGTAGATCTAAGTAGAGTACCTCCAATTATTGTAGAAGGATAGAGTTATGCGGAGTTACCTAAAAAATTATAGGATAGAACTAAGCAAGTAAAAGGACGTAAAAAAGCTATATTATCCGAGAGCCGCTAGTCTTATATATCTTATACTACTTAGCTAGGCAGACGAGAATAGTCTTATTTAACTAGAACGGAGTCTCCTTATTCACTATCTTGGGTTTATAGTAAGGGTAAGGAACGTATATAATTACTTACTGCGCCTTTATTTTAAAGATAAGGGTTTTTAAAGTTTCGGAAGTCATTAGGAGACAATAACTTAGGTAGGGGAGGTATATAGTAGTGTAATTTGGCCCCCTAGATGCAATATCTAAATTAGGCGTAGCTTTAGGAGAGCCTAGGCCTTCTATAGTTATATAGGTTAGTCCAGAGCCCTTAGAGTCTTTAACAACTTGGATAATACCAATAGATATACAATTTTCCTTTAATACACTCTTTTCTTTCTCTTCTTACTGCTTAATTCTAACTAATTGTAACCGACCGACTGACCGATAGACTGACAGCACTGTTGACTTTCTATCTAAGAGACACTGTACCCTCCTACAATAGTATTACAGAGTAAGTATAAGCGGCGATAATATATAGCAAGGTAGATATTATTAAGCTATATACATAAACTGTATAAGAAGGTTAAGACGTTACGTAAGAAAAGAAGGTAGGAAAATGAGAAGAAAGGGTATATATTATAGACTTAGTTGCTTAGTTAATATGTGCACGGAGTAGAATAGGATTTAGGTGGTAGTCCTAGCAGAACTTGGCAGGATTTGGTGGAACTTAGTGGAACTTAGTGGAATATGGCAGAATACGGCAGGTTGCCGTCAGATTGCCGCAGATTGCTGTTAGATTGCCGTCTCGTGGTCGGTCTCTGGTTGCTGAGTCGGTGGAAACAGGTGGACGTGTATAAGGTGTCACGGGGGTGTCCCGTGACACACTAGATTTTAAACACCAAAAAAGTATCACGATTACTAGATTGTGTATCTATAGGCAGCTTTAGATATTTTTTAAAGCTCTAGAATCAATTGTGTGACTTTCGCATAGTATTTTGGCAGGGGGTGTCTGTAAGGGATATTATTGCGGACACCTCGGGTTGCCCTCACAACCGGACGCCCCTCGGACGGCCACCGGTCACGTGTCGGAGTCACGTGCCCGTAGTATATAGTCTCTACGATCCCAGAGGCCTTACCTCCTCAAGGATTCGTCTCTCTCTCTCTCACCAATCTGTTCCTACAATCGTGCCTTATAACCCCCTGTCTACAAAGTCCCCTCACAGTGTCACATTTGGTGTGGCTTCGGCAAGGACACTTTTGACGGGGTACTGTAAAACCAAGGAGCTTACCGTCCCCAAAAAGGAAGGAGAAATCTCCTTCTAGGCCGTCCTCCGTATATACTCATACTATTTAGACTTACTAATATACTAAGTCCCTAGTAGCAGCTATATCGACCTGCCTCATTCAGCCAGCTATCGCAGATCCCTTACGACATTCCTCAATCAAAGCTTCAATGCCACCAATGCAAGTGCCGCGACTTCCTCAGCTCCACTTGAGCACCAAGAACCAGGCATCCTAGTGATAGTATTGGTAATGACAAGCACTAATCTGGGCTCATAATAAGCGACTCGAATTATATATGTTGAGCCAGCATGCAAACTACCGTAATAGAATGTCACTCTATTCGGGAATTACTACAACTAGTACCCTGACTTTCTTCGCTTCCTCCTAAGAGAACTGACGATTACCTAGCTGGGTCAAATCCCCAGACAGGACATTTGACTTCATCTGGTCCTCCCGCCAGACTATCACAACCCCAAAAGCCATCCCTATGACTGGGTCTCGCAAAGCCGCAACCATCGAGCCATCTCGCTCAGCCCTTGTAATCATTGACATGCAAAATACGCCCAAGTCTTACCCACCAAATCCTCGCCATCCCTAACTCCAGCAGACTTCTTTCTCCATCTCACCCTCTCCCCGTACGCCACTGCCGGCCGCGCAATCGTGCCCGCTACCCTGAACATGATCCACGGCTTCCGAGCCATGACTTTGGACGTTTGTACGCCTCACTCCCCTCCTTACACACTAGGCCATTCTCTTTTTCTTTACCACAGCACGTGACATATCATGCCTATCCCTTTCCTAACCTTGTAACCTACTAGCAGTGGGGCCTCGATAACTATGACCTCCTTACTATGCTGCCCACGCTGATAAGCTCGTTCTCAACGAATGGGATGGACAGCCCGCTCAGCATGGTCCTGCGCTCCGTTCCCAAACTCCTTATTGCTGATTAACGCTCCTCAGCTAGTTTCGGCAGCGACGTGGCGTCGTCGATGGCATCGAATCCGGGCCTAAACCGATGCGGGGCTCCTGGAACGTGCGGCCTCGGGGTACGCTGTATGAAAAACAAGTCAATGGCGCGGCGAATGGGACGGATATCCACCCTAACAAGAGCGAGTATGGCTTATAGCAGGAGTTGCAGAGTCCTATAGTTTCTTGCACGAGAACTGATGGTCTGAGCGGCTTAAATCGATTCAGTGGCCTGTGGCAGACGCCGCCGGGGCTATGGTTGCAGGAGAATGAGATCACGACGCCGTTCTTTGGGGGAGCCAATGCAGATCAATGTATTGTGAGTCCCATTTCTAAGGGAGAGGTGGGCTTGACTAACGGAGTTCGGGTAGGGGGGACGTTCTTGGACGCATATTATAAGGTAAGGACTCTGGCGACAGACTGACGGAACAGTTGCTGACTTGAAGCAGGGATTTAATGTCGTGTATGCTGAGGACATCGCCGCTACAGCCAGCCCGCATTAGTAAGTATGGACTGAGTACAGATATGGAGTATGTTCTAATCGAATGGATGTAGTGCGACGGAAACGGTAAAATAAAATGCGGACAGTGAGTACTCACCTAATCAGGAAAAGTTCATACTGCTAACTTTCGGTCTCCAGGCGACGGCTTTCTGTCCAATTCCACACTAATCTTGTCGGCTCTTAAATGACCTTGGGTAGAAATTTTTGAAAGAAAAGCATCTTCTGAAGGACATTAGGGGCTTATCTAAAGTGAGTATTACTTAGTAAAATTAGACAAATAACTTCTAAAACTTCTTTCCTAGAGCAGATCCAAACGTTACTTAAAACGGACCTTAACTTCCTATTTAATGCTAGACACGTAGGGAAAGGCACGGAGGAAGATTCACGAAAGTGAATTCCTATAATTTTAAATATAGAGAAAAATGAAAAGAAAAACCTCCATAGAGCAGCAAAATACAAGCTTATACAACAGGAAACGCAATAAGAGCGTGAAAGGTGATTCGCCTCCTCGTTTAAGAATACAAATACTTCAAACATGCATTTAAGGACCCTTTATCTTAGCTGCTGCTAGAAATTGGCCATTCCAAAGACCTAAAATTGTGTCTATTCAATGGTTCTAGGTATCTCTGTGCTCATCAACGCCATTTAACGCTCCAGTCAAAAAGGAAAAAACCACTCACAGCTCGAATCGACTCTAAACCCAAGCCCTCTTAGCCTCAGCCCTCTAAAACCATAAACCCTCAAACCACCCCATTCGAATTCCTAACCTTCTTATTCATCCTCCTCCAGCTCTCCACCCCTCTGTCTATCTCCTCCCTCGAAACTCCATCTCTCACGAGCCACATTACCACTCCCAGCACTTCAACGTTCCGATTCCTGCTCTCATCATCAAAGAAGAGCATCTCCTCATACTCAACCCGCGACTTTTCATGTATCCTCTCAAAATGCGTAGTCTTGCTCCCAGGATATATTTCCAAATAATCGAAAAGATCCAGCGCGCGGTCTGAGGAAGCTGTCTTTGCCGCTGCAGAGGGGTCGACAACGGAGGTAGAGGCGGAGGCGGAGGTGGAGGAAGGCAATGAGGCGTGTCGCGGGACCTTCAGCAGCTTCAGCATCTCGCGGCCCAAACCCGGCGCGTGCGTGCGCGAGGCCGCGCCAAGCTTGATGCCTCTCTGGCGGGCCTAGCAAGTTGCATTAGCTACGAGACATTTTCGGCCACTGCCAATCCCCCGGATGTGAAGAAAGGGTGCCACTCACGGCATCGAGCACGCCCGGCACGTCCTGATAGAACCCAAACCCCTCGCCAGACCCGTCCTTGACTTTCATCCCACCTTCCTGCGCCTTCAGCGGCCGCATGACGTGCGTATCCACCCAGAACGGCCACAGCGTGTAGTCGAGGTCGAAGACGATGAGTTTTGGGAGCGGGAGCCCGTCGCTGAAAGTTGAGGGCCAGGGCACAGAGGCGGAAATAGGGGTTGTGCTACTGGTTGTAGTGTTTCGGCGAGGCATTGCGGGCTGGAGAAGGGAAAAGAGCTATTAAAGATGATAGAATGGAAACTGGAAAACTGGAGCTTCTATAGAGAAGAGGAACGGCCAGGGTTATGATGTTTGGGGGGTTGGGGCTCGAGCGCTGTCGCTGGTTGGGGCGGGTCAGGAACGGGTGGCGTAGGGCTGATTTGTGTAAACATGCTTGGCATCAACGTCACAGGGCGGGTCGGTGATAAGATCATGGTGTTGAGTTCTCGTAGTCCTAGCCAATCCATCCTACGAATACAATTATCTAATGGAGGCTTAATAGCTTTTAGTGGCATCCGCTAAAGTGGTTAACCAGTTTTACACCTCGCCAAGACGTTCATGCTACCTAGTTTCAAGAATATTTGTGAAAGCATTTTGCTGCGAGATGCCGCTGCCAGCGCATATGCTCGTGTAGCACGAAGAAAGTGACATCTCTGTGACACCTGCTAACAGGTCTGCCCCTCTTAGATTCATCAAACTTTCATCTCATAAGTGAGGCAGCCCATCTTTTCCAGCACATTCCAGATCTGAACACTTTGTCCCTTGCCAGACAACTCTCCTTCTGTTCCCAGATCCGCCCTGTCCTCCCCCCAATGAATGACTTTATTTTGTTGTTCTAGGCTTAGAATGCCCTCAGTACCCGCAGCACAGGCAATGATTCGCTGCCAGAGTCCGTCCGAAAGGTCACCTACATTTTTGGTATTACGGTCGTCCCGATCGTACAGCACGATATTGGCTGGTGTGATCTTTGGCCGAGCCCTAGCGTCTCTCTCCTCTATTAGTGACCTATGGATGCTTGAGCCATGCTTTTGTAGCAGATTTGTGCAATCTGTGACAGATAGGCGAATGTCAGCCGGGAAAAGATTTGTACTGCTAGATGTGAGCTCCAGTTTATTTGACGATGCCAGCACGGTAGAAGAGCTGGTGTGTGGAGGCTTTGCCGGCGAAGTACTTTGATCCGCAGATGCGGATAAGTCTTTCCTCTTCTGAAGGAGTATTGTGCGAGCGTAAACAAGCATCCTTAGTGCTGCTTCCCACAAGTCGACAGTTTCTCGATCTTCGATAATCCCTCGCTGGAATTTCTTTCGTGAGCTTTCCAGGTCAGATGACACCGATTTCTTGCTCCCTAGAAGAATACTGTCCTTTCTAAAATCGTTTGACACGGCACTAATCTGGCGGTTAAATTGGTTAACACCAGATGATCGTCGCCTGATAGAAGTTAGTATTGTGTTTTAACCTACGAGGCCTTGATCTGGTTACCTCTGGTTAGGGGTGACATGCTTAGGATCGACCACCAGCCATGAATTTTTGCTCACTTCAGATGTATCTTCTGGTGTAGCAAAGGAGTTGTTCAGCTGTTTTCGTGCATCTTCTGCTAATGCAAGAAGTTTAACACCAGCGTCAGTAAGACCTTCATTTGGAACATAGACTAGCCCCCAGCAATGTGTTCGATGGTTGTATTCATCCAGTTGAGTTGCAATTGGTCCTGGTTTCAGTTGGCACATGAGTTGCTGTGGGTAGTAATGATGAGCAAGAACGTAGGAAAGATGGAGCGCTCCGAAATCTGTCATAGAGCAATTGTTGAAGATAAGATACGGCACAGCCCGTAATCCACAGCGCCTCTTGAGAGTTCTTGGCTGTGAGAGATCGAGATTCAATGACGAGAGACGAGAGCTATCATGAGTACTTCTGGGGTTAGCTATTTCCACACTCGAGGCCCGTTTCCTTCTTCCAGGAACCTCTGACGGCTTGTCCTGCTGCTCAAAATTAAGATCTGGGCCAACGTCTAATTCTGTTGGATCCACAGAAGGATGTTTGAAGTACACCCTCGCCAAAACCTCGAAAACACGAGGACAGGATAATTTATTCCTGCTGAGGTCAATCCTTCGTACAACCATGCAGTTCCTGAATGACTCGAGAAACTCCTCCCAGTCTTGTAATTCTTCATTTGTGATAGCCGTGATGCAATTTTCGGATAGGTTAAGTTCTTTCAAATCATAAGATGCAAGCCGAATTATCCTAGAGAGTAATGGGAGAGATTTTGTAGTAAGAGAGTTGCCGGAGAGGTATAACTCTTCGAGTCTGCT
>Ga0307515_10010254_pt1 | contig 17988 bp, 10 predicted proteins | sample 17_EM_MG_FD_194513 | JGI IMG/M metagenome (GOLD analysis project Ga0307515, IMG submission 194513) | Populus trichocarpa ectomycorrhiza microbial communities from riparian zone in the Pacific Northwest, United States - 17_EM | ecosystem: Host-associated > Plants > Roots > Unclassified | place... | reverse complement strand
TATATATATTTCTTCTTATATATATATATATATATATATATATATATATATATATATATATATATATATATATATATATATAGGTTCCACCAAAATTCAGTCTCCCCGGAGGTCCCAAATTATCGACAAAATCATATTACACTTCTAATTTTAATTTACATCTCGATCCAATCATCTTAAATCTCAACCTAACTTATGATCATCAACACCACATCTTATTCAATATCATATAATGTAATTCAAATAAAAGATTCAATTTCAACTATAAACATACACGGTTAAATAGGTACTAGAGTTACAAACATTAGATTAAGATCGTACATTCAAATTTATGGATTAATATTACATTTCAAGTTTTAGAAGGTAAGCTTCTTAATTTATAAGTAATTTACATGGTCAAAAGCAAAAAATAACTAAATCAATATCACTCCTAACATGACCCTGATGGACCTGAAAATAAAAATTAACATGTACACATAAATAGAAAAAGGTAGTAACAAGCAATAACAATAACAGGTAATAATCTCCATGGAATTTCTTTTGATATATAAAATTAGGTATAAACCTCTTTTACAACATATACTTTCCATCTATTATCAATATCCATCTAGTATCCTATCTCATTTGCTCAACGGTTTGCGAACACTATCTTTTTATAAATCAATTATCACTTGATACCAAGATATTCCTCTCTTGGTATCATTAATTTATCTCATTCTTTTGGAATAACTAATCAATATTTTCTCTTTTATTTTTTTTAGAAGGTAATTGCCGACACTAATAAATCTCATTAGTATCATCAATATTCAAATATTGGGTTAGACTAATCAATTACATTCACGTGTCGATATCAATACAACCAATTAACATCATTATCTATTCCTTTCCCAGAATAGTTAATCAAATCTTATTCATATTTGGTTTACCATCAAAGTCGTCAATATCAAAAACCCTTAACATCATTAGTCTCCTTACCTGGAGTAGCTAATCACACCAGAAATGGTTGTCGATACCAATGTGACATATTGATATCATTAACTATTCTTGATCCGAAATAGTTAATCAACTTATTTTTTTTACTGAACTAGGAGTAGCCATGCCGATGTTAGTAATCTTTACTAACATCATTAGTCACCCAATTGCTCAGGATCGACTAATCAATTTAAGAAATGTCGGCACCGATGAAATCTCATCGATACTATTAGCAATCCAAACCTGAATAATTAATCAATATCGTCTGAAATGCCGGCACCGATGAAACCTCATCGATATCATTAGCTATCTAAACTCGGATAGGTAATCAATGTCACTTGTATTGCCGGTACCAATGAAACCTTATTGATACCATTAGCAATCCAAACTCGGATAGCTAATTAATGTCACCAGTAATGCCGGTACTAATGAAACCTCATTGATACCATTATTAATTCAAACCCGGATAGCTAATCAATGTCACCAGTAATGCGGTACCAATGAAACCTTATTGATACCATTAGCAATCCAAACTTGGATAGCTAATTAATGTCATCTGAATTTTCCATTCGTATCGATCCTCTTTCTTTCTTTTCTTCTTTTTTTTTTTTACATCATATGCATTGTAACCATTATTGCTAAGTATTATTCACACACAAACTTAGTTATCAACACTACAACCATAATAACATAATTAATTCGATACATAACAATGCACACAAGGCACTCGTATTCGTTCAAACATGATCCTAACTAATAGATGTATATCGTTGCACATAATGTACTCTTATTCATTCCAATACCATCGAAGCAATAAAACAATAAATTCTGAAATTTATCAATAAGTTTACACGAATTAAAAAGACAAGGTGCGATGCACCTATTCCTCACATAAATGATTTAAACACATACACATCATTAATATACATATATAAATCGAGCATCAATAATTTAATCATAATATACCATTAATTTATCACTCTAAAATCAGTACACTTTATTTTTGGTATTATACATCTAACTCGACAGTCAGTACACTGCCGCTATTAACTCTATTTAAGCCAACTAGTCCACTATAGTTTCCTTGAACTAAACATTCACAATTACACAAGCACAAGTATATTTGTAGGAAATACCATTTATTTAACTCTAACAAGTATTGTAAAAACAAAAGTTTGAGGTGTAAGACACCTACCTAATGATTGAACTTGCGCAAAAGTCTCATACTACTAAACAGATCTTGCAACCTCTCCTGTATCATTAAAGATACATATCAAATGTGGCTCCACCATAATTGAAAATTACATTCTAAAACTCATTTAAATTTAACATCACATGACACATGCATTCGTATATTTATTTATCTATTTAATTTCCTTTCATTTCTTGTCCTTCCAGGTTGAATATCTTTAAACATGGCCTAGCAATTTTTTTTTTTAATTTTGTCTACTCAACCCATAATATACAAACTTAGTAACTTCACATCCTTACATTTATTGATACCATTGAAATGAATTCATTTTCCTTATCAAACCAATTCTTGGTTGAATGACCTTATTTTTATTTATTTATTTTCATGATGAGTTTTTCAATTCTTTTTTCATAAGTCCACTTTACTTCATCTTAAGTAAATTTAACAACATATTTTTTTTATCATAATTTCATGCACGTCTTAATTTAACCCTTTTCTCCCTTTTTATTATCCATATGGACAACCTTAAAATTCCACACAAAAAATAAAATTTTCCTCACATTAATCTATTATTTCGAACAAAACACAATTCATTTGGCATTCAACAAACCACAATCCCATAAAATCCCCATAACATTAAATCAAATAAACTCAAGTTCAAGATTTCCATTTTTGGTTGAATTCCATATTATGATGAGAATTTGAATCCTTTTAAAATTCTTTCAATTGACACTCTACCTAATTTTCTTTATACACTTAAAAATACATCCATACATAATTTACATAGCAAATGAATCAAAATCTTATCTCTTTATTTCTTCTTTATTTGGTCGAATGCCTTCATTTATGGTGAGGGATGATTCTCTTTTTAATTATTCCTGATAAACCTTTACCCATTCATTTCATATAACCTTAATCAACTTAAATTCCATAGCAATTAAAACAATTAAGCTCATCCTCTCATTTATATGTCTAGGCCGAATCTTTGCATTAAATGAAGGATATAATTTTCTTCAACTTTTCTTTCAATTACCATTAGACCCAATCCTTTTTCATGCCTAAAAACATATATCTAACATTAAATCAACAAACTCAATGTCCCTTCATACAAATTTCAAAACTTCCCTAACACACTTTATAACACAATTAATCTATAACAATACTAATAACAAGAGCATATTTTACCATTACATCTTACCTAAACCCTACACCCATATAATTTTAATTTCATCAAAACATGTATTTAATCAAGCTTCCTAAATTTTGCTAAAACTAGCAACAGATTCAAAAAGCAATACGTCATCCACCTCTGATTATTTGTTTTAACCCAACGGTTATAATATAGATCATAGAGTTATGCACAATATATCTCAAAATCAGAATGAACCAACAGTTGAATTTCCCTAGATCTGAATAAAACAGAGCTAACCTTAAAATTGACAAGTTACTGTTCAACACAAACGACACCTTGCCGAAGTATGCATTTCCGATCTCCACTGTCGAGAATGAAGATAACATCTAGGCGCACCACATATCCAAAACTAGGATGATCCAATAGTGGAAGAGAGAGAAATCGGTTAGCTACCAAAACTACCTTGCAGGTGTATTTCCTTTTGTTTTCCAGGGAATTGCCGATAATGATTTTCATCAAACGGATGTGTGCCTTCAAATCCCTCCGGTCAGTTAGTAGAGGCGTGTGAGAAGAACAATATATCCGAAAATCAGCATGATCCAACGGTGGATTTCAGAGATATAGCCACCAAGTATTATTGGCTCCTTCAAATTCTACATTTCTCTCTCTAGCTGAATTTTCTCTATTGTCTCTTTACTTTTTATTTTGAACTGGTGGCCTCTTTGTTGTTTTAAAGCCATATTTTCCTCTAATTACAAATTTGTCCCTCATTTATGACTTTATGTATTTTATTGTATTTTTCATGTAAACTATCTGGTTTGTTTCTGCTTAAATTGCTAGTTTTTACCGAACTCCGATTGTGATGAGATCTTTAACCAAGATAGGAAAATATATTAATAGATTTCATGCAAAATTGCATCCCAATCCGATGATTGGATTGAGAGCTCTGCTTTTTAATGTAAAATTGGTCAGTTCACGGCTTTTCATCAACAATTCAGATTTTATTGTTCAATCTTCACATAAAATCATATCAATTATCTTTCTAAACCTTTAAGGTCATTTTATTATTTTGGAATATATTCATTTTAAAATTTTCACCTTTATTTATTTATCGGGCTTATTACCATTTCAAAGTAACGTCACTGATTTTTAATCGGTGCTTGCACCTTCAGTCCTACCCTTTTCATTGCACTATCCTTTATTATAATGTATTCTTTATTACCTCACTTATTTCTTAGAAACATTTTATCATTTTTCTTATTATTTTATCCATCAAACATGGTACCAGTCTCTCTATCCTTATGAATTAGAAATCAAAATTCATTATATGGAGGTCATCCCTTCCATTATATATCATTATTTATCTATTATTTCTTATCTTGATTTTTATCACTCATTGAATCATTCCACTTTTAATTTTATGTTTACATGAGAGTTTACACATCCGCATATTTAAATTATAAATTTTCAGGGCTTCACAGATGTAATTTATAAAGTTTGAGGACCACAACAAACCTTTGTGATAACTTTAAAAGTATCATGTATTTATGACATATTTTTTACTTTGGTTTTCTATTTTTTAATTTTATTCTTAGTTAATAAATTGAATTTTAATGTCCTTTAATATGGCTCTAAAAGAATGGGATTGTGCATAAAAAAAAATTAAAAAATAAATTAAAAAACAAAAAATTTAAACAATAAACCCATATTAAAATATGAGAGAATGCAATATTTCGGTTATAGCTTTTAGTGTTTTCTTTAATAATCTATAATAATTAAAAAAAAAAAGAAGCCAAATAACCCTATATTACAAAAGAGAGTGTTAAATTCACTTCATTGATCACATTTCCCCCCTTTCTTTTGCTTTTTACTCCTAAAACACTAATTCTAAATTATTTTTCCCGACCAACCTAAAGAAAAAGATGGGTGATGAAAGGGAGTTTTGCAATTTAGTAATTTTTATTTTTTAAAATATATTTTTTAAAAATATTAAAATAATATTTTTTTTATTTTTAAAAATTTATTTTGTAATATTAATATATTAAAATAATTTAATAACATTAAAAAAAAATTATTTTTTTAAAAAAATCTGAATTACAAAAAAGAAAAATTAAAAACTCAGTACAAGGTTCAGATATAACACCTTGTTTTAGTGAACAAAGGTATAAGATGGAAGAGAAGAGAGAAGAACATGACAGTCAAGAGAAGAAAGAGAGAAACGAGACACATCGGAGGCGGAGAGGATGCCTTTCTGTTGTGTCACTGGTTGGAGAAGTGATGGTGTTGGCGGTGTTCGACCCACATCCTCTTTCTAAGCCAAACTGACAAAAAAGAGATGAGATGGAGGCGTCGAGCAGACAGATAGAAAATAGGACAAGGGAGTCGCGTCTAACATCAATGATGGTGGTGCCGGCGATGCTTGTATACCGGAGACGAGGATGTCGAGTATAAAAAAAGTATTAATTGTTATAGGGTTGATAATGAAAATAACATTGGAGCCAAAGACATTAAATAGTTAAATTAATGAAATTTATAGCCCTTGCTAGCTAAAGAACTGGAGAGTTAGAATAAAATGGAATCAATAGCCCATGTCAACGGGGTAAGCCTCTCTCTTTCAAAATTATTCGTTCATATTCAATTTTTGTCTATGTTACACGGACGATTCAAATCTGACACCCTCTCCTAACCAAATTAGTGTTTTTTTCCATGTTCCTCTCGTTTTATTTGGATTTTTCCAGTTATTGCTTCTCTTAATGCTTGCACATTTTGTATTTTACGTGTGTTATCCCAGTAAATGTTTGTGGATCTGGAGATTTGTTCTTCCATGTTCCAAAAAGTCTATGCTTTTGTTGGATGCTTCAGCCTTGCTTTTTAGATTCATTTGTTTTTTGTGCTGCATTTCTCTGGACTTTTATTTTGGCGTTTCGGGAATCCAGTTCGAGCTCAAACAGGTTTGTGTCGATCTTCTTTCTGTTTGGTTTGGTTCTTATATTTTCTGGAGCCTTACGACAAGGGGATTTCTTAACAGGTGGTCAGCCCACAACTTGTAGACTCCTTGAATTAGCCGGTGCTCCTGCTTTTATATGCGTTGTTCTTGCTGCGTCGTTTAATCCAGGTTGGTTTCTGTTTTTTAATTTCTTTACCATTTCTTTGATTGAGGGAAGGAGGGGGTCATTCAATGTTTGCTGCCATTAGTTTAAGAACCCCCAAAGTTATATAGGGAACTGGAGGAACAAGCTTAATTGCTGATAACCAAACACAAACGATTAGATAGCATGGTATGGCATGAACTGTTTTGTTGATGAGAAAAATTAACACGCAGAAGACATCTTATTCACTTAGAAGTTCAAAGGTGTAAGGAAAGGAATGGATAGCAACAAAAGCATTGCATCATATTTCATATTCTTACCGTCTCTTCCTTACTCTCTTTGCATTTTAACTTTCAAAGCATGTGCTAACAATTGAATTCGTTTAGGATAGTGAGTGGTGAGTCAATCATGTTTGTCTTCAAATACATTTGTTTTTTTATCCAATACATACCAAGGAACGTCCATAATTGGCATGGTTTATACATGCTAACACATCTTTCTTTTTTTAATTCTTTCATATCAAAAGTCTTTGTTGTTTTGTTGAAATGGGCAAACTATTCAAGAAAGTAGGCCATTGATTTATGAATCCTTGCCAATAACTAAAAACAGCTCAGGATATTCAAGCTAACAACTTTTTGTTTATAGGAGTTTAAGACTATACAGTTATTCATAGTTAAAAAAATCATCCTTCATTCTTATTTTAATCAAATCTATTAACCAAATTATAAATCTATGTATAGCTCAGCAAGTTTTCTTGACAACGTGTGAAAAGCACCATTTAATTTAATGTACATGGCTTCATAAGTTTGGATTAATATATATGTACTAAGACTCTTTTAAAATGGGGTTGTAATGATCTATGAATGATGAGGGTTCTTTTGTTTAACATTAAATGAGCATGCGAAGGTTATCAAAACATAGATGTTTGATCATGGCAGCTAGGTTGAACTACAGTTCAATTTTAATTAGTTTATTCATTAGAATCAAATTTATTTTTCATCAAGTCACATTTATGCGATGTGGAATAGAAGTTTGGAATGAACAATTATATTTAATCATCTCTGTGCAAGTCAGTTTAATTATGGTAATTCAAGAGAAAAAAAATTGACGGTGGTGATTGCTTTTTATTTATTATTAATTTTTTTTTTTTATAGAACATCATCTTACATAAACCATCCAGATCGTTTGGACCCTTAGCAGCTACAACAAACTCAGCCCCTAAACTGATGTTGCCATCAACCTCCAAACATCCTGACACCAACATTCTTTACAGCTGTGTCGTCTACCACATAGACTCATATACCTAGAACTAAGAGGAAGCTAGACTTTGAATGCACTGTTTCAAGCAGATGTCCAGGTCTGACCTTCACACATAAATGTCTTTTCGTTCCTATATAATGCTTTGAGTGTTCTTTCCTTTGTATGGTGTGTTAATAATTCTTTTTAGATTGTCGGCTTGCAATCTCACAACTGAGGTCCAGACCACGATTTCTGAGGAAGGTGATCAGCGCGAGGAGGATCTCAGCCTGACACAGCTTCCCAGTGAATTTACTAGTCAAAATTCATCTAGCTCTTTTGGGTTAAAATTCTGTTCTACAATGGGTTAAAATTTCAGGCCAATCGGAGTTTGGAAAGAGATTATTTCAGAGGGTCGAAGTTACTAGACGAATCTTGTCAAATATGTCTTTCGTGACCTTTGTCTACTGTTTGGACTATATCTAAAGCTACATAAGGAATTCTGCTAAGATTCCAATTAGGTTGGAAATAGACATTCATACTTTTTTGGCGATATATGGTGGGCCTGCTAATTCATCCAAATAAGAAAGAACGACTTGTTTGAAATTTGAATTTTGAAGTTAGAATTGAAATCTGTCAGGAATATGTGAAAATTGAAGAAACATTGTTTCCTTGTGTATTATGGATCTAGTCAATACAAGGATTCTTTAATGTTCTTGGATGCATATGTGATAGTTATTGGCTTACCTATTCTACAAAGATTCCATGTCAAACAAGGAGACATTTATGGCAACAACTATTATCCATAGTTTGTAAGGATTCCGTATCCATTATTGAATGTATGTTATGGCAAGAGGTTTGAGATTTTTTTGTTGTTCTTTTTCTTATTTTACAAGATTTTCTTATTCAAAGGGAGATTACAGGGGGTTATTTAAAAGAGTCCATGCTTGAAGAGAAAACAAAGTGGCAACAACCTCTCCAAAATAAGAAAGTAGGAGGCAACAAGTTTTTCTTGTTTTCAAGGACAAATATGGCGGCAACAAGGCTTTATATAAAGCCTTGTTTCATATTTGTTTTGTTTTCTTCTCCTCTCACGGCAACAAAAATAATTTATTCTCATGGATTTTATTTTTGTTCGAGCTTTTATTTGGACTATTTAATGGGGTTAGGAGCCTTGTCATTGTTTCTAATGGGCTTAGTTCGTATTGGGCTTGAGTTTGATTAATTAGCTGAGGCCCAAGGCTTGTTTAGGTTTAATTAATCATTAGTTCTCGACTATGACCCAAAGCTTGTTTGGGTCCATACATTCGGGTTTATTAGTATAGGTTTTGAGTAAGTTTTGTAAGTGAGTCAATTTAGCCCACAAGGGTAGATCCATTAGAGTTTTTATTTTCAAGAGTATAAATACTCTTTGTAAGAACAAAATATTGAGATTGATAATACTATTACTGCCAAATTTATTCAACTTGTGTGAGAAAGATTCTCGTGTTCTTTGATTCTCTAACTAACTAAATTGACTTTTTGAAGATTAACTAGCTTTGTGGTATCTTAGACTTCTCGTTTGCGAATTGTTATTCGTAGGGTGGGGGTTGATATTCCAATAATATTGGTGTCTTGGGATAAGTTTTCATTGTGTCACTCCTATCAGACCTGTTTCAGCTTTTCAAGATTCGTTGTCAATCTTGTTATGGGTTGCATGACCACGTGATCACGAGGTTCTCATCAACTTCCTTAACCGCTACACCAAAATTATTGTCTGAGATTATAGGGAAGACTATTGAAGCAAAGAGTGGAATGTTAAGCTGCAAGCATAGTGGGAAATTTTAATCTGTATATCTTGTTACTAACTATTTTACACTCATTAGCAAGCATAAAGAAGATGAACAGTATGTATGGGAATCAAAGGCCGATAGAGCATTTGCAATCTCTAAGGATACTTGGAATAAGCCTTTGGGACTGCAATCTCTAAGGATACTTGGAATAAGCCTCTGGGACGTGGAACTGAGATTAGATTGCATCTCAAGGTAATCTCAAGGAAGAAGCTGGAGAGTACTTGGAGGAGAGTAAATTGAAAGATTTGGTGAAGAAATATTCTGAATTCATCAACTTCCCAATCTATTTGTGGGCAAGTAAAGAGGTTGACGTGGAGGTTCCTGTAGATGAAGATGAGTCTAGTGATGAAGATGAAACAACTGAAAGCAGCTCTTCTGATGATGAAGGAGAATCTGAGAAAAGTGAAGATAAGGATTTAGAGGTAAACCAAAAAAATTGAGACTTCTTATGAGTGGGGGAATTTGAATGATGTTAAGGCTTTATGGTTGAGAAATCCAAAGGAGGTGACAAAAGAGAAGTACACAAAATTCTACCACTATAGCAAAGGATTTTGGTGAAGAGAAGCCATTGACATGGAGTCACTTCACTGCAGAAAGAGATGTTGAATTCGAGGCTGTTTTGTTTGTTCCACCAAAGGCTCCTCATGATCTATATGAGAGTTATTATAACTCTAATAAAGCCAACCTGAAGTTGTATGTTAGTCGGTTGAGTCTTCATCTCAAATGAATCTGATGAGCTTTTGCCAAAATATTTGAACTTTTTGATGGGTCTTGTTGATTCTGACATTTTACCGCTCAATGTTTCACGAGAAATGCCTTAACAACACAACAATTTAAAAACAAGCAAGAAGAAACTTATCAGAAAGGCACTTGATATGATTTGTTAAATATATGGATGAACTCCTTTTTCGATTTCCTCAATTTACCCTTGAGGACAAGGGTGTTTTTAAGAAAGGGGAATTGTTGCAGGTTGATTTAGGAGATGGGATGAATGAGAAGATAAAAGAAGAAGAAGAACAGATTTAAAAAATGACCCGCATCATTTTATCTTTTCTTTTAGTTACAAGAATTGCCACTTGTGGCTATCTTAGCAATATTAGGGGACTCCTGGAAAATAAGAAAGTGCTACTGTTATTTTGCAGCTAAAAGTTTGTAACAGAACACAGAGTGAGTATGGAAAAATCACAATGAATGAATGTTGAGCTGAATTCATGGAATTCTGCTTCTATCTCCCTTTTCTTCTATTTTCTCAATAACCTGCAAACACCATGATGGGAACTTGGCTGCTAGCCATTTCCATCACCAAGGCACCTCCGGATGTTATCCACATTGGTTCCCACTTAATCAGATATGCAACATCAACGGAAGCAACTGGGCTAGGCTTGTTCCTCATTTCTCTAAGGATGAGTTTGTCATGTCTCCAACATCACCTTCTTCGTCACTGTTTTTTTGTTAAGGAGTTATGGTATGCACAACTCTGTCTGTACGTCTCATGCTTCCTCAAGGGTTTCCTCATAGTGTTACCTTTGATTACTTGGATTATTCTCTTTGGCGAGCTGTCCAAGGCATTGCAAGCCAAGTTAGTGGCGTCCTTACCACCCAGGTATCTATCTATTATCCTTGTCATTCTTCTGCTGCTTCTGCTTGTAGTAATGTGCAGTTTTTTTAGACGGTAAGAGGTATTTTTAAACTAATTTACGTGTCGATTTAAGTCTTATCTTCTAGCGATCTTGCACCCCTTCATAGGCTTGCTGCATTAAGAGGAATTTAATAAATTCCTTTGGTGTTGACTCCAAGGTTTGAACCTTAAAAGTCCATAAAAGGAACATGCCTTCTTTAACTACCAAGACAATCCCTTCAGGTTTTTTTGGTACCATGTAGTTTGCTTTTGTTGTTTTGATTAATGTTTATTTGTTAGGTTTGATAGGCGTTGCTCTACGCCGATGGTTTGAGGAAAGGAGTGATTCCAATGGCTGCGGCCATCAAATGGGTGCGAAAGGATGGGATTGGGTATATCTCAATAAAATCATTTTGTCCAAATATGGATGACATTTTGATGTTCATCCTAAAGGTTGGAGGCTTGGTGGGGACACCAACACCAAACCCACGCCGCAAATTACACGGGTATATGGATGTAGACAACGTAGGATGACCCGACCTGTCACTCTTTGGTTGGGAGACTGAGCTCATTTGAGCCCATCTCATTGTTTATTTTATTTATTTGGAATTATTTATGTTAAACAGTTTAATTTGATGGGTTGAGCCCAATAGTGAGATGTTTTAGGGTTTTTCTATTTATATGTTTCTCTGTCATTTTGTAAGGTAGTTTTGATGATTAATTAAAAATATTTCAGATTTTGCATATCTTCAATCCCCATTCTTCTCTTCCTTTGCTTTCAATTCTTAGCTTTTTTCTTTTATGCTTTAAGTCTTTTTGTTCGTTGTTCCCTTTGCTTTCAATTCTTAGCCTTTTCTTTTATGCTTTAAGTCTTTTTGTTCATTGTTCCGCATCAAGGCTGTTTGCTGACCTTTTGGAAAATGCTTCCTTTGGTTTGGAAATGTTAACTCCTGCTTTTCCTCATCCTTTTGTTTTCATTGGTGCCACTGCTGGAGCTGGATGCTTTGCTACTGCTCTTATCCAGGCAATTTCCTACTTCTATCTACTGTTGCATTGCCATATCTATTTCCTAATAACATTTTCTTTGTTTTTTGTTTGGGTGCCAAACTGCTTTTATTATGCTAATACAATTTAGAGTTGCTTAAAGTTGATGCTCGTAATTTGCAGGCTGCTTCAAGGAGCTGTTTTTATGCCGGTTTTGCTGCTCAGAAACTTTGCTGAGGTAAAATTAAGACTGTCTTTTGGTTTTTTCTTATTCTCAAATAGCAAGTTGCTTTATGGAAGCTTGGAAATGTCTCTTTTCTATCAGCTGGTAAATAGCTGTGTTTGTGCAAGATGTCTTTTCTTTCTGACCTTAGTAATTCCAAAGTCACTTTGATTTGTTCCTGAAAGCAATTATTAACTGTAGGTAATTGCCAAGGGTGAAGCTCAGGGAATGGTGAGCAAGTTTATTGGTATAATGCTTGGTATAGCGTTGGCTTGCACAATCTCCTCAACACCCCTTGCCCTTGCTTCTTTTAGTTTGGTGACATCGATCCACATGTTTTGCAATCTGAAATCATATCAATCCATTCAACTAAGGACTATAAATCCCTATCGTGTAAGTAATCAATCTCTTCTCCTTTTCTTTTGTCCCCTAATGGGAGTGCCTGATAATGTCTTTGTAACTTCATCGATTGAAATGAGTTGATACAAAGAGAAGAAATCTTGAAGCCACTTTGAATGCAATATTTTTAGAATTTCCGTTACTATTTATAATCGTAATTTAATTATGATGCCGAGGAAATCGATTTGTTTCAGTTCAGTTTGTCAGAGGATATAGAACATTGTAAACTGTAGACAGGTATTAGTTGGGTATGTTTTCACTTGCTTTCTCTTTGTTCTTCTCCACAGAACAAGTTGATGAAATAGAACCTTTACTTGCTCACACAACTATCTGCTGCCACTTTCAGTTAGCCTCCATGCAAATCTTCAAAATGGCTGTCTAATCCCATGAACTCACTCTTGATTCTTAAGATTGTTGTCATAATCATCTTCATTGTATTCCAAAGCTATATGACAGAAACCCCTTTTTTTCATTGCTTTAACGGGTTTAGTTTTTAGCCAATATCTCCTCAGTGGCCAAGCACCTCCAGTCAAAGAGGTCAATGATGAAGAACCATTTTTTCCAGCTGTACCATTTCTTAATATAAACTCTAAGGGCAATGCGAGTTGCTCTATATTTTTCTCCTCTGTAGTTCATGATTTTCCTGTCCAGGAAAAAGCAAAGTTAGAACATCTTCAGGAGCGAGGTATGCAGCTGCTGATAGTGAGCAGAGGCTGCAACTGGGATCAAAGCTCAGTGATGTTGTAAACAACAAGACCGATGTGCTTGCATTGTTCAATTTGTATAGAGATGAAGGCTACATTTTAACTGAGCACGGGGGATGATTCTGTGTAAGTATACTAGCAGCTTTATTATTAATCTGAAATCCCCTCATCTTGTTCTCTGTTTATCTGTGCGTGTTTGATTTCTTTTCGCCAGCTCTATAATTCAGAGTGTATCTACTCATTTCCATGCCTATTGATTTTCTATTATATATGTGCATGCATGCATGTATGACCATTCTTGATTGATATCTATTTTCAAAACAACAATCATCATGAAATTACTGGTAGGTTGGTAGCTTTATTTTAAAGGGCTGCTGTTTATACTTCCTCATTGTTTTCTTGTGTAAAATGAGATGTCATCCTGCAATTCAAAATCATTTTCTTGTTGCAAAATTCTGTGTTGGGAGGTATCAATTACTTGTATCGGAAGAGTTCTTTTGGTCATTTTAATTCATGCCATCTCTGATGATTGAAGTAGCTAAATTGTAACAATATATGTAAATAAAGGAATCCAGCAAACAGCCTATGTTTTTTTATTTGTATGGAATTTTTTTCCTAAATAATGACCAATAGTAATAATCCAGATCCTGAAAAACTCTTTTCATTGTGGAAGAAAAAGAAAGAACAAGTTTTTCTTTTGACATTTTTTTTGGCTTTAGTTGAGAAGCAAGTTACTTATGGGAGGAATTGAGCTTACTAGTAGTTATTCTGTGTTGTATTTGAATTACTTGCAGTAATCAGGTATTGCTTAAAGAAGTTCTTCACAACATGACATGCTCAGTCACTGTTCCAAGTTAATTATTTATACTGGTTGGAGAGAAATGCTGGAATTGAAGCACGAAGTTGCTCGAGCAATCACTGCATGGTCTGAAGTTTCTTAGAGATGATCAAAATCGAGAGGCAAAACATCCGTCTCTAGGTGCACAAAGTTGTTCTTTTTAAGAAATAGTGGTTAGATCTCTTGTTGTTGATATAAATCCGTACTTCTTCCTATATAAAGGATAAATTATTTTAAAGTTCTTGAGATTTTGAAGAAATTGGACTCTGTAAGACCCAGTGAATTTGGTAATATATACACATATTAATAGTGTACATTAGAATGTGAAGTTGAGGATAATCTAAAATGCAAGGCCAAGAGAGAAATATGTCCAGCAAAAACACCATCATATGATTAAAAATCCAGCCACTTGGTGTAGTAGACACAAGTCCTTGGAGAGATAACACCATCAGGTGTGCAAAGACTTATCCTTGGACATACTCCGCAAGGAATGGAAGCCATTGCCCCAATTATTGCTTTCACGCCGCCGCCATGGCCCTTGCCGGCGCATTTATAGCAAACATTCCCAACCGGAACAGAACCAAACTCCCCCATCCCATTACTCTGCACTTCCATAACCTCATCATCCAAAACCAAAGCCCTAACAATCTCTTCAACCTGCTGTTTCGTGACCTCAACAACGAAGGCTCCATTCCCTCTGATCAGCTCCGTCACCTTCTCCACCGTAGCAACCTTCTCCTCAGCTATGTATTTCACACAAAACATCCTCAACGACCTAATGAAGTCCGTATCAAGGCTCCCTGCAACATACCAGGACCCTCCAGTGAGTTCTTTGGAGGGCTGGAACTCTGTAGCCATGTAATGCTTCCTCCCTTTGTTCTGGATGTTGACCACCTCCTTGATCAAGTTCTTGGCGTGCAGGGCCTTGAGAGATTTGTTGACGACGTTGTCAGGGAGGTTGGTTTCTTTCTTCATGTCTCTAGTCCAGATTCCCATATCCTTTTTGCTTCGGATCACGTCATAGAGTTTGCGCTCTTGATCGGTGAGTGACTGAGACGGAGAACTCAACCCTGGCCGCTTCCTCTTGAGGGATGAAGAGGACCCTTGAGAACGGCTCATGCCTGCTGCTTAAACAACACAGAAAAAAAATGATTACTTTCTTTATATAGTAGATAAAAAGGAGATATTGAAGCAAAAAAACTGTCTTTACCTTGCTCCTTGATGCGTGTTTGAATCTAATCTACTAATCGAATCAGTAAGCAGCCAAGAAAACTCTCTCTCCCCCTCTCTGCCTGCCTGCCTGAAGCAAGCAAGCAAGCTGTCAAGACAGTGATTTTGTTTTCCCAGAAAGAAAGAAAAACGGAAGGAATAAAGGCAGCCCCCCGGAGAGGAGTTGAGACAGACCCACCAGGGGTTTCAGTTCATTTCTTTTTTTCGGTAAGAGAAACGACGTCGACGTCGTTTCTTCCCATCACAATGCCCAGCAAAAATATTTTGTAATTTTAAACACTATCGTATCGGTGACGATTTACCGACTGTGATATATGCCAGCCTACCAACACAAAATATCTACTAGAGATACCAATTGGATAAATCATAAGCAAAAGGGCAAGAAGTCAAGTAAGACATTTAATAAATTTGTTTAAGATAGGGAAGCTATGACACATATGAATCAGCTTATAATTAACTTAATCCAAGAGTAAGAATAGCCTCATCCTTTTATAATATGGGCTTAGAGTTGATATCGTAACGATAATCTTATTTGAACAACTAATCATAATATTATAAGGATATTTGAGCATAATATTTTAGAAGTTTTCATATTTTACAAGGAGACTAAAGAGTATGAACTATTATAAAGATTTTCATATTTATTTAGAAAGTTGAAGTCAGTTTTAGACTAAGTTTTTTTTTTCTATTCTATATTTTTATGTTAACAAATAGAATTTTTAATATGACAATTAGATTGGGCTGATATTTTACCAAAAGTATTTTGGATATCCTGTTTTATATACGTTTAAGATTTTAGGTCAATCAGACATTAAAAAGTCTTGAAATAAGGTCTGGAAGTTACTGTGTGAGAATTGTATTATTTTCCTAATTGATTCAGGATTTTTTTCTATTTAGATTAATACTTTTTTATTATTTTTCCATATTTATTTAGGATATTTTTTATCTATTGGAAAATAGATATCCATATCTTTCTATTGATATATGGTAGACCTTCTAATTCATTAAGAAGAAAGGGAACCATTCATTCGAAGTTGAGCTTCAATTTTGCTAGCACATTATAAAATTCAACTTTAGGATTGTTTTAATTAGTTGGGTTATTATTTATTTATCTTTTAGTTTATCATAGTGTTGCAACATTTAAGGATTATTTGGGTTATGTTTTATTTTATTATTTTGGTTGTTTTGGACTTTTAATGTCTTAAGGCCTATTTATCAAGTTTGGATCCATTAAGTCAAATTAAGATTAACTTTTGATGTGAAACCTTGTGATCACGTGGCCATGCAATCCATATGCAAGAAAGGTAAATCTTGAAAAGCCAAAGAATCAGGTTTAATAAGAGTGTGACACAATAAAAATCTGTTCCAAGACACCAGCATTATTGAAATAAGAATCCCTCACCCTACGAATATCAATTCGCAAACGGGAAGTATAAAGAAGAACGTCACAAAGACAGTTATACTAAGATAAGTTTGATTATTCTTTGTTTACTTGTATCATACAAAACAAAAGTTTATTCAAAATATCATGGATGGAAGCTAAAAAACTAAATACAATATAAATAACCCTATTTATAATAGGTGAACACGTAAACAATTTTGAAAAAAAATATAAAAGAGTTATAAATAAAATTGAAGAAAAAAAATCCTAAATTAACTAGGAAACTAATATAAACCCCGCACAATATCTTCTATTGCAAGGCCTTCTCGATGTTGGATTAATCTGAAATTTTACAACGATATAAAATAAGACATTTGGAAACGTCTTGTAAAATTTCAGTTTGATCTAATGATTGAATAAAAATTTATGCTTGTTAGCATAAAACTATACAATAAAAAAAATTAGCTCAAAAATCCTTGTAAGGAAAGGATTTTAGAACATTGAAAGAATCCTTGCCACACTTAGAAAAGATCTTTGATAACCAAATTGATATTAACAACTGCAATTCACTATATTTGAAGGGAGAGAAACGCATGGCTCTATGGTGTGGCTCCTCACAACAATTTGATTGTTTATAGAGATATTGTTCATTGTATTGTTTCTAAAGTTAATCTTCTTTGTAATATGGCCTCTTCGGATACTAATACATGACTTCATATTTCATGGGGATGTTCTGATGATATTTTCATTTCTTGTTGATTTGTTTCTTGTTTATGTTTTGAGGGCATATCCTCTTAGCCTCTCTCCGGGGTATTTTTCTGTTTTCTTGTTTATTGCTTTAGGTTAGGTGGGTTTTATCCACCTTTCCGAGCTGTGTGGGGTTTGCTCCTTTGTTATTGTTTTGTTTCTTTTTGGTTAATATACTTACCCTATCCAAAACAAAAATCAGCAAAAGTTCTAAAATTAACTAGTGAATATCCTATCATTAAGAAAAGAATCCTTTACAAATTGGAAGTCTATAAATTGAAAGGTAACAAATAACAAAATCCATATTGCATTTTCTTACTTGTATCTTGATGCCTTGGGATTGACTTGAAATTTTAATTCCGTGAGAAAAAAAATATGTCTAAAAACTCATGGTTAAAAAGTTCGGTCTGA
>Ga0307515_10010253_pt1 | contig 17989 bp, 23 predicted proteins | sample 17_EM_MG_FD_194513 | JGI IMG/M metagenome (GOLD analysis project Ga0307515, IMG submission 194513) | Populus trichocarpa ectomycorrhiza microbial communities from riparian zone in the Pacific Northwest, United States - 17_EM | ecosystem: Host-associated > Plants > Roots > Unclassified | place... | reverse complement strand
AACTACTAGGATATAGCTACTAGTATATATTAAGCTGCCTAAAAAGGATATATATATATATAACTATAGCACCATAGCCTAGAGGCTGCATGCGCAGTATCGCACGCAGTATAATACAATGGATATTCCTTAAAAAAAGGTAGGCAGATTAAATAATTTTACCGCGTCTCCTATCGATAAACCTCCTTATCTGTACCATTAAGATCCTATTGGAAATGCAGCGCCCGAAAGGAAGCACGACTCTTGGGCGCCTGTACACCGCGCCACGACTCTTCTATCAATAGATTCTGGCGTCGATTTACCATCCAAAGAAGGAGGAAACCGTTATTAATATCGTCCAAGAAGCGGCTCATTAATTCGGGCGTTATACACAACAATAAAGACCTAATGCGACGGCACAATCACGTTAAATTTAGAAGACGCGACGAGGGGCTTAATATTGGATTAATTAGGTATGGTACAGTTGTAAGGGATCCCTGTATAACCTCAATCGACAGCGTCCTTTTACTAATCTGTATACTAACTCTACACGGTAGGTGGTTCGAAGATCCTCATTTACCCGAAAAACCGGTCTATTATACGATTTTGAAACCTCAAAAAACACAAGGCTCGGCGCTAGCTCGTGCATGAAGCTAAGCATGGCTCCCTTGCAGAGCCTCTCGCCCAAATCAGCAGCCTCTCGCCCAAATCAGCATCCTCTAAGCCGTATTCCCTCAGGCCTCCTAAATTAGCTACAACTAGTGTAACGAAATCCATGTTTTTGATACCCCTCCTCCCTAAGTGTTGGAGAGCCTACGAAACCTGATAAATACTGCTCTCTGACTATATCCTGCCCACATATCCGCCACTTCACAAATTATTTTGAACAATCACAAATCTCCCAGCCACTGTCAGCTTACTATATCTCACTGATACCTAGGAACCAACAAGATTTCCTACCTCATTCTACCTACGCATATCCTATTACCATTACCTTTGAAAATCATTGCAAAACCCACAGGCGTAATCATGTCCCCGTCCAAAGTTCCTAGTCTCGACTTCGAGACTTTTTACAACATCGTCGATGGCAAGAAGCGTACCGGAAAGAATGTACACCACGGTATTAACCCGGCTACGGGAGAAGAACTATGGGATTGCCCAATCGGTTCCCAGCAAGATATTGATGATGCTGTGACGGCGGCAAAGAATGCCTTCCCCGCTTGGGCTGCCACTCCTGTAGAGAAGAGGAAGGAAATGCTTGGAAAGTTCTCAGAGTTATTCGCAGTCCATTCTGAAGAATTCACTACATTGCTCTGTAGAGAAGCAGGGAAGCCGGTATTGTGAACCACTTTGCACTGCCTAAGTTGCCTTTCTGTTTGTGAATTAACTCGTTAAACCAGAGAAAATTTGCAGCCATAGAGGTCGGAGGAGTTCCTGCATTTGTGGGCTTCCACTGTGAGTGGCTTTTAAAATGGTATCTTGACATTGGTGGTGCTGACCTGCACCTAGGTACTCTCAACATCCCGGAAGAGAGATTTGAAGATGATGAGAAAGTTGTAATGACAAGATATAAACCACTTGGTGTGGTGGGTGCCATTTGCCCATGGAACTGTGAGTTTGCGGCCACCAGATATTATTCGTGACATGCTAACTCTTTTCAACAGTCCCGCTCATCCTGTGTATGTTCATTATGAAATATTCTTTTGGATGTTGCTAACAATATGAAGCTGCGGGCAAGATCGCCCCGGCTTTACTTACAGGCAATTGTGTGATTGTTAAGCCGTCGTAGGTAGGGCCATCCAATGCTGCTTTGCGTCCCGCTAATGATGATAGCCCATTCACTCCTTACACTGGCCTGAAATTAGTTGAGCTTGCGCAAGAGATCTTTCCACCTGGCGTAGTTCAAGTCGTTGGTGGCAGTAATGAGCTTGGTGCCATGCTCACGGCGCACGCAGGCATTGCTAAGATCTCATTCACCGGCTCTATTGCCACAGGGAAGAAGGTTATGGAGGCGTGCGCCAAAACTCTGAAGAGGATTACTTTGGAGCTAGGTGGAAATGATGCTTCTATCATTTTACCGGATGTGGATATCAAGAAAGTTGCTCCTGAAGTTGCCATGGGTGCTTTCCAAAACTCAGGGCAGGTACGAAATTGTGGAAATTGTCAATCTCAACCTAGAAACTCCACCGTTAACCCTACCCTAGGTTTGCGTAGCGACGAAGCGAATCTACATTCACCAAGATATTTACAAACCATTCGTTGAGGCCATGGTAAACTTTACCAAAAGCATGAAGGTTGGCTCGAGTGATGAGGATGGCGTTTTGCTTGGGCCAATCCAGAATCAGATGCAGTACGAGAAAATCAAGGGATTCTTCGCAGATAGTAAAGCCAAAGGTTACAAGTTCGCTGTCGGTAGCCCCGATATCTCCGCTTCCAAGGGATTCTTCATACAGCCAACAATCATTGACAATCCGCCCAATGACTCAAGAATCATTACCGAGGAACCTTTCGGTAAGTTATATTTGGACAACTGAGAGTACATCCTGTTATGTACTAACGGCAATAACTAGGGCCAATCGTTCCAACACAGCCTTGGTGGGATGAGGAGGAAGTTATAGCGCGTGCTAATAATACTAATACAGGCCTTGGAGCTTGTGTCTGGGGCAAGGATGTCGCCCACGCCGAGAAGATTGCTATGCGACTGGAGGCGGGTAGTGTATTTGTCAACAGCTGGGAGAAGCCCACGCCGCAAGCAATCTTTGGAGGTCACAAGGAATCTGGAATTGGTGGCGAAGTAGGTGATTTGCTTTGATTTTCCCCTTGTAAGAGCAAGCTAACCGTGTGAATGAACGTAGTGGGGACAGAGTGGCCTACTTAGTTATTGCAATCCGCATGTTATTCATGTGTATAAGTCGTAACGATTAGGTTCAACAACCCAAAAAGGAGACCCAGGCGATCTCAGTTACTAGTTAGAATAACAGGCCGTCTGCTGGAGGGTATGATGGCAGAATTTGAACTCTATGTACTTATAGTAGGAATAAACCAAGGCCGATCTCGATAATTAAATGAACATCTGACTTGACTTCATCAGCGACGCACTCCTTAGGAGGGATTGTCGGTCAAACACAACACTTCACAATTCGCGTCGAAGGTGGCCCAAGTGAACATGGAGTAAAGTTGATGCTTGTGTGCGGTTTGAAGCCCGTCTCGACCAGCACAAGGAATTGCTTTGACCGACCATAATAAAATGCTTTTGTGGTCGTGAAAGTGAAGTATATTCTCATGCTACCTTGAAATCCCCTTGCATGTGACTGGTGGAGAGATGGCTGGGCTCATGGGAAGTTTCATATGGCGACTCTGCAGGTCGATCTCATAACTAGGCGTCCCAGTATCCGTTGGAAAAAGGCTTGTGAGATATTCATAGCCTTCTATTACTCTGCAGGTACCATGTGAGGTTATCCGGTGCCTATTTTGGTCTTATGTCAACGTGACTGCACTGCGAAGGATGATTTGATATGGGATTCAATCGATCCGTCAACATAAAACCTAAGTCGCTTTATGCAAATTTATCGTGCTTCCCTTTTATCTTGACATCTAACAAGACCTCGTGGTAATTACCTTCCCTCCTGGCCTTCTTTAACTTCTTGACCTCGTCGTCGTCGAGATGCCGCCCAACACTCTCCTCCAGCTCTTTCCGGCTGATCTTTTCGCGTGCCTTCTCTTCTTTTGATGCTTTCAAATTCGGTTTGAACCTAGCTTGCATGCGAATACAGACAGTAGTGCTGAAGGATATATCTCCAGCGTCTCCACGAATTTCAGGTTTGGATAATTTAGTATCGACAGTGAGAAATTTTTCGCGCTGGGTTTGTATACTGAAAGTGGCAGAGCTATCAGGGACCGGAATGCATAGAAATGATTCTTCGGGAGAGATGGCAGAGGGTGTGGCAGAAAGAATGCCATATTTGTCGCAGCTCAGATACCTGGAGCAGCGTGTCAAAGATTAGATGCATGGTCTGAAGTTTGTCACTTGTTCGAATATACCTTCCATGGTGTCCCTTGAAACTGAAGTTCTCTGTTCCTGCAACTCGATTTGCTACCCAAACTTGTCGTACGTCATGTGGTTCAGCCGTCCCAGGGTCATTGTCCACAAAATTCTCTATTTCACTAGTGAAGACTTTGCCATTCGCATCGCAGGCTAGGCATGTGGCAGGCTCGGTGGGGAGGACGAAGATAACAGGCCCAGAAACATCGCTGGGAACCTCCGCGGTGACCCAAGAGTCGTCTTCGTTAGTTGCAACTGCCGAGGACGTTGCAAGCTCTTTGGAGGGGGCGTCGGCATCTGCTGGCTCTGTGGTTCGTTTGCGCTTTTTGGATTTTTTATCGCCTTTGAATGTGAGTGCTTTGACCATTTTTGCGAGTTTATTTGTGTATTGCTCGTAATGGTGTTCAACATACAGTAAGTAGTTACGAAGGGCTAGAAAGGCAATCACGGCAAGTACTTTAGAAAGATTTGCGGAAGACGCCGGCGGTGAAAGCGCGTTTTCGGCAAGTGAATGGAGATCCAATTCTTTAAAACGCATACCCACCGCATCTTGAATGTAGCATATAATAATTTTTGCAATAGGCATCTAGTATGGCTGCTAGTACCGTAAATCAGAACGCTGTAGCTGTCAGTTTGGTAGACCTGCGCCAGGGCGAGTCATATAATTTCAACAATGGTATTCTAAACCTCTGACTGATGACTAGGCAGTGTTGAGTTCTCAACCCTTGAAGAAGCTTTTGGCCCTTATTCTCTTGGAATAATCATTGTGAAAGATCTTCCTTCGAGGTTTGCCGATCTAAGGCATAAAATGCTGTCTTATTCATCGTTTCTTGCTAGTTTACCCCCAGATCAGCTAGGTAATTTTTTCTCTTGAATACTTATGGTTTCTATCCTATTTGCATATTTAGCATCTTATCCTAAAGCATGAGGTGACTACGGCTTCTTTACAATAATTCGCATAGTCCATTTCATCTTGAGGCTTTCCCGACGCAGCTAATTTCTCCCTTAGAGAAACTAGAATCACCTACTTCAAAATGGCTCGTCGGCTGGTCATGCGGCAAAGAAACACTGAAAGACGGTCGCTATGATACCTTCAAGGGATCGTACTATGTGAATTGTTCCCCAGCCTTTGAGGACCCGACCATGCAGAAAAGCCTTTCCGAGAAGTACCCTTATTTTTCAGAGTACACTGCTCCGAATGTTTGGCCGGCTAAGGAATTACTTCCCGGATTTGAAGAGACATTTCGAGAGTTGTGCAATCTCATTATCGAAACCGGAGTATTAGTTGCCAAGGCATGTGACAGGTACGCTGTGGCGCATATCGATGGTTACCTTGAGGGTTACCTTGAACATGTTGTCGGGACAAGTGTATCAACGAAGGCACGACTGCTACACTACTACCCTTCTCCTAAATCTCATGAGAGTTTCGATGTTAGGGCAAGTGAGGATGATGACTGGTGTGCCACTCATTTAGACCACGGCTGTCTCACCGGCCTCACCTCTGCTATGTTTATTGATGAGACAGCCAACGCACCAAGAATCTCGAGCTCACATTTCACGCTTCCGGAACTGGATTCTTCCCCAGACCCCAAATCTGGCCTTTACATACACTCACGGTCTGGAGTTGTTACGAAAGTCAACATACCACGCGACTGTCTGGCATTTCAGACAGGTGAGGCTCTTGAAGTCATTACGAAGGGTAGATTTAAGGCTGTCCCTCATTTTGTTCGTGGACCTGAACTAGGAATGGGTGACGGCAAGGTTGCTAGGAACACGCTTGCCGTATTTACACAACCGAATCTATGGGAGATGGTAGATGGAAAAAGGGACTTTGCTACTTTTGCAAAGGAGATCATCGAAAGGAACCATTAATTTTGTTCAATGTTTCTTGATACGCCTCGGAACAGTGGTAGGCAGTTGCTCTGTAGTGGCAACACTTAGCAATCTAAAAGGACATGTGTCTATGTGCTTCATATTTCTAGTCTGCTAATAGGCCTAATTGTTTAAGTATGCTTGACGAGAACTCGAGTCCGGTTCTAGGAGGGCTTAATCATTACCATTCCGCCGTTGTGATCGCCTAGCCAGTCATTAACGCCCATCATCCCAAGACACCCGCTGAATCAGAACCCCTAGCAGAACTTCCAAGGTATCGTATAAAGGGTGGCATATAATTAACGAATCAAATCATCATACCGCTCTCCTATCGAGAAGATTTTGGTAGCGTGCTAGTCATTCTTCCACCACCGGCATTTAAGCTCTGTCTCACAATCATCTCCGCCGCTGCCGCTGCCGCTAGTCTTTCCTTTTGTCTGCTCCTATCTTTCAAGTACCGCTCCGCCTCTGGCCGCATTCTCAGAATTCGAAGGATGATGTCGTCGTTCGGATCTGCTTGTGCTTCCTTTCTTTTTTCCTCTTTTGCCTTTCTCATAGTGCCCAGATTTCGGGATAACATTATGGTTTTAGTGCGTCTTGTGGGGAGACCAAGAAGGCCAACCGCTCCACCGAATTGGTGGCCAACGGCAGCAGGGGCAGACAGTCGGTTAAGACGTGCTTGTTCCGCCTGCTGGCGAGCAGCGGTGGCAGAAGCCATTGTCTCGGACGTACGAATAAGGTTCTCAGTAGTTTCGAAGTAGAAGAAGTTGAGGTTCTGAAGCTCATGATACTTCGGAGATTTCAAAATATCGATTGGTACACCGCATGATTCTCCCTCATCGTCCACAGCATGAAAGAAATCGAAGAGAAGCTATGCCTATTAGTGCTGTTTATCAAAATAAGGAGTATGGAATACCTGTAGCCATTTAAAAACAATATCTAATTCTTGTTGCGTTAAGGGCCGCTGTTGAGACAGTTTGTCAGATAGTGGAGGAACAAGTAGAGACTCAATAGTCGCAAGAACCTCCTTCCACAACCTCGTCATGACCATGACCATGGCGGAGTCTGTCAATGTTTGCTTCATTATTGCAAAATTGTCATTGAAATAATTGAATAGCGGCTCGAGTGCGTTCGTAACATCACGCTGTGTGGGACCTTGCGGTACCGATTGAGGCCGACTTCTTTGGAAATAGCTTGATACGGATGACATCGTGATGCCTCGAGATAACATGCTTCTCAGTGCTCGTCGAGATAGACAGTGATGGATGTATGCTGAAAGCTGGAAGACGTTAGCAACAAAAATGGTTACACTAGTTTTGCTCTGTTCACCTTGTCAGTAATCTTTCTCGTCATGTCCCTCTCTGTCCTCTTTAGTGTCCGAAACGCCTTCCCAAAATAGAATTGAATATCATCCCTCTCGCCCTCCATGCTGACTCGCAGAAGCAGTCTTCCTTGAGTGTCAAGATCAAGCCAGTATTCTCGGGGCATAAAATCCCTGAAGTGTGAAGGATCAAGTTTCAGTGAAGTGCGACCGACACAGTCATGGTCACCCAGCGTATCCCAGTCCCATATGGTCGCAATGATGTTCAGAGGCCCCTGTGTAGTGATGTCGATGGTTTCATCCCAGCGAGGATTGAGGTTCCCGTAGATGACTCGGGTCTTAGCTAGACGTTTCTGGTATTCGTCGCCGAGAACAACATAAGGATCGCTAAGGCCGTTCATGTCACACGCTTTGAGATCTTCCGCCTCTATTATCTTTATAGTAAAAACATAGTTGTCAGGCTTTCGGATCCGTTGGGTAGGAGGCGGAGCATGTTTCTGAATTACTTCCGCGCATGCGTCGACATTAATCTCACGCTCCAGCTTATCTAGTTGAAGAGTTGCATACTCGATGTTGTTCAGTTTCACAAGAGACTAGTTGATAGTCAGTACAACGCAGAGCGAGCGGGGGGTATGGATCTACTTCAGGCAAAAATTGAAAAGGCTCGATCTTCTCCTTATTTGACCAAGCATCCTTAGCCAGCTGCATCCACTTCTCTTGGCGAGTCTGACGGGCCGCAGCTTCTTGCTCCGGAGTCAGCCGATCCATCTCTTTGCTGAATTTCTGCTCGACTAGCTCGCAGTATCTAGAAAGTCCGACACCAATAGCTTTGGATAGCGTAGTCATGAACTTTGCGTATTGGAGGTCGTCATCCCAATTCAAATTTACAATTTGTTCGATGCTCTGATTAAAGGAACGGAATATGTCAACAACCGAGACACTATGCCGCTCATCGTCCATGAGGATCTGATTTGGGTGTTCGGATCCAACGATGAATGAATCTTGCTTCACTGCATTCTCAACCCACCCCACAAGGTTAGCATCGGTCATTTCAATCCATCTCCAAACAAAGTCTTGAAGCAATCCTTCAATGTGGAACGCAAATTGTCGACTAGAACAGATTAACATTTGCCAGACTGAGAGGCGCACGTACTTACCCAGGTAGAGCATCAGCGTGTATGCGGCGAATCTCAACCAGCTCTTTGTAGAGATCGAACCCATCTTGAATAGGTACTTCTTCGCCTTTACTTTGAGCGACATCCATTATTCGTGCAACTAGATCTCTTGCATCTGCAGCATATGCTGGCAGCATCTCTTCCACAAGGACCATTAAAGGATTAACCCTACAGCAGTATAAGCTTATATTTCATATGATTGCGAGGTTTGCGTACCCCATGATTTCGGGATTCTTGCGGTATCTCTTCTGGATTCTCTCGGCTAATTTTACAACAGCCTTTCCAAGTTGGATGACGTGGTAGAACTCCCATTCTTCTTTTGTGTCTGGAATATTTTTCGCGAGTAACTCCCGATACACCTCACTTGCTCTGTGCCGTAGCGAATCCCGCAGCTGTTCAGAGAACCGATCGAGATCCTCAGGCGATTGCGAGAAAAGAGGGTCATCGTAGATATGGTTGTTCAAGACATACATAATAGGGCCAAGGGGCGGTGCTTTCGTATCAAAGCAGAGTAGCATGAGCTCAAAAAGTTCCCTGAGCAGAGCGTCATGAAGTGACGAAAGTATATGTTGATTTAGAGCGTAATCGGCTACCGTCCATTTCGTCCGATCAAACAATGCCGCACCAATATGGCTCATTCTATTGACTTTTTTATCCGCTGGTGGTTCCTTGACGTAGTTGAATGCAGCATCTAGGGTGTCGAGATCTATCTCCTGGTGCTGGTATTTCTCTTTAATGACATCCAAGAAAATGATGAGTCTGGAGAAGTGAGGTATGCGCCATCGCAACGCAATCTCGTTGAGTATTTCCGCAGACAGCTTGGATAATATTTTTGTTGAAGGCGTCTCGGTGGTAGCTTCTGCTGGCTGAAGCTCTTGATTGTGTAAATCATAGGTAAGGGCTTCTTTGAGAATTGCACGGTAGAATGCCCTTGGATCCGGAGGGATGAAGACATATGAAGAGTCGTCATCACCTGAACCGCGTAATGGCTCGTCTCGTAGGTTCAAAGCGCTCATATCCACTGGTTGGTCGATAACATAGGAAGACCCGCTCTCTGACTGGTCTGACATTTTCCTCGACATATCAGAGTAGCTAGAAGAATCTGAAGTAGGACCGCCGCTAGGCTTGAATTGTGGTAGACTTCCGCCCGGGGTGCTCTTCGCCAGTTCAGGGTTTGACTGGATTATTGCTAACATCATCTGAGACAGATCCGGGATCTCAGACTTCTTCCACGTCTCGTAAGCATCCTCGAGGTCAAAGTCCTCGCTGTTAAGGGTCTTCTTGGTATTGAGACTAAGATAGGTTTGATAAGTTTTCAAGTCCTGCAGGGCAGCCTTCTCTGTCCATACTGCCTTGTTGTTGTTTATGTCTGACTGTACCTGAGAGTAGGAGATGTTAAATATGCGGGAAACAACTAGAACCAAAGGCATATCCTTGACCTCATAGCTCCTGGGAACTTCAACTTCAATAGTAGATCCACCAGCGCCGCCATTGCGCTGGCTCTCTGTTGCTAGGTCTTGATCATGCATGAGAAGCTTCTTCTCCATGGTTTGCAACCTGTTGCTCAACTCAGGCCTATCTCGCACCCAGTCATGATCTTTCAGCGTGGAGCTAACCAGGCGAATGAACAAGGCCACATGGCGATCCACCATCAGCTTCCAGTTATCATCACCGGGAGCCTTCCCCTTCTGCAGCTCTTTGGTGGCACTGGAAAAGAATATAAGCAGCAAATCTTCCACTCTCCGGTCCTTCTCCATAGATTTTCGATACTGTGGTGCTTTGAATTCATTGAGGAAAACGGCGAACGTGCGTTTGACAAGTGAGTCACTATATTCTGGCATCTTCTCCTTTCCCAACAACACCCCTGTTATCCGTTTGTCCAGCTCAGTCATAAAGCCATGAGGGAACCGGGTGCTCTTTGAGTCTCTGATGAGGGAGAAGTCCTTCACAAGGTCAGTTACGGAGGTCGACGACCTGTGGATGGTACGAGGAGGGGCAGTGATATGTTGGAGGCGCTTTTGACGTGGTTGGAGGAGGTAGCAAAGGTATGCTACGCGGAGGGCGTAAAGGTAAGCATCTTGGGAGGTTATAGCGCGCTTCCGGGTGTAAGAGCTCTGACGTTGCAGGTGATTTTTTTGTTGGAGGCTGTTAAATCTTGGATTATTGCCTCGCGAGCGGGTTGAAGCGGTCGACATCGCAGCGAGTGAGCAACGTCGAGTGGCGGCGTGCTCAATATGTGAGGTGGAGTGAGCCTGGCCTCATGTCACTCGTTTCGAAGGCCTGGTGGAGCTGCTGGTGGAAACGGGGATAATATCGCGGATGGGGCTTGAAGGAGCAGCGACCCGCACTTTCTGTCCAACTATGTATGGTACTCAACGAAAATAAGTCGTGGTGGACCAAAGGGGATGGCGCAGCTTCGCGATAGCGTCGCTCAGTCACTGGGCTCCTACAGCGGCTGGAAGGCCAGAACGGACATACCAAGGCAGGTGACGATCTCAACGCCGGGCGGCAAGGAGACCTTCCTCGCGTGAAACAACGTCCTTGAAACGCCACCAATCCACAGGCTTGTCCGCGCTTCTCAGCCCTGTCGTGTGCGATCTCTCACGTCACGGGCTTGCCGAGGGACCATATTCTCATCGGTAACTCCATCCTGGGCCCCAACGCAACATCACATCTCCTCCTCTCCACCTTCTCATGGCCTCGAGATATCAATAAAATGAAGCTCATGCTTCTCTCCATGCAACCTCCTTAGCCTCGGGCCTGCTAACTCTCTCGTTCACATGCACAGCCTCAAGTTATACAAATAGTCGTCGCGCTGAGTCCTCTTCCCTCCATCAAAGTCGCAGGAGCCCTTCAGACAGTCATCCAAAAAGCCACCCATCTACTTCTCGTCCTCGCGCTCGCATTTCACCAATGTCATCTCCTAACAAAACCACGACTGAAAAACCTCGTCTCACTGAGCAAGAAAAGAAGAACAACCACATCGCTTCTGAACAGAAGCGCCGTCAAGCAATCCGGGATGGCTTCGACCGTCTCGCCAGCATTGTGCCTGGAATGGAGGGACAGGGTAGAAGCGAAGCCGTTGTACTTGGGGCCACTATCAAATACATGAGAGCACAGATTTCTGAGCGCAAGCGGCTTTTGGACATTGCAAGGGAAAGAGGAATCGATACATCCGGTTGGGAGCTACCCGAAGGATTGGGCGAGAAAGGCAATAGCAGCAGCGGATCATCATCATGAAATTCCCACACAACCTAGCCACCGAGATTCAGCCTTGTGCGATCACTTCTGCATATCCGCAACTCGCAGCCTCTTCCGACTTGCAGAGGCCCTAAGTACAGCGTATTAGCGGATATGCACATCGTTAAACCTTCGCTGTGGTTATTCACGGTTGAAAGTATCTGTGAGCATTGACGCAGAATTATAGAGAGAATCGTCGCAGAGAAGAGGCATGAATAGACACGGAGCGGAAGAAGGGGGTTAAGAGCATCTTATACGGGCAGTTGTGTCGGATGTGGCCAGTTTGCTAAGATTTCCATAGGTTCCAGGCGTATGAATAATCGATTACATCCTGTATCCACTAGTCCTTATGCATTTGTCCTACAGGACAAGGCTTGTCTCAAAATAATCCTTGCAACAAACTCGATATCTGTAACCCACATTCAAGGGATATCCGAAATGCTGTTAGCGCGATGTACCTATGAGTAGTGATAGACTAAAAGAACTTTAGAGTAAGCTTTCGGAGGACTACGGAATTAGAAACAGAGAAAATGCCATTAGCAAGTTCTTCCAAATATGCTCCGCTACCAACTGTACCTTTTGCACTTTTAAAGCAAAACTGCGAGTGTTATTCTGAGTTTAAAATCCCTGCAAATCGGCCTCTTTCAGACCCAGAGAAGGCAGAGAATTGGACGACTTTTGCATGGCCAAGATATTTTATGTGATATAGCGAGGCGTCTGATAATGCATGGGTACCAGAAAACTGTGATTGGAGCGTCGTATTAAATAAGACAGTGAGCCAAGGAAAATTTTAAGTCATTGGTACATACAATTACAGTCGCTTCGGAAAAGGATGGGTTTATGTCAGAAACCATGATCAACCATAGAAATTTACCGAATCCTCACCTGTTTAAACCACTTTTCTGTACCCGCGCATAACACCACCCATCGCCTTATTATTATCTTATATTTAAAGCCATGGGTAACCCCGCCTAGTCAACCAAATAGAAGTCGATTGTACAAGCTCTAATTAACCTCGGCTGCGACAACTTCTATATAGAAGTTAAAACCCGCGTTCCTTACTCTACTCTTTAACGCTAGAGGGCGAATTTAAAGAGGTATAGCCAGATTGATCCACCAATTAGGGGAAATAGTAGGCCACTACTGCTTACAGATGATGCTCTAGATGTATAACGTCAGGTGGTAATATTAATATTAATTTTACTAATAAACGCGTACCAATTAGGGCCTCCTTAAATACCTCGCATATAGTCCAGACGCCTATTTTAAAGAGATACTCTAGTTTCTATACAACGAATATAATATAATAGTAGCACAAAGTATACTGTCGGCTAGATTAAAGCAAAGAAAATAGAGTAGAAAGGTTATAAGGATAATTGCGTAATAGCGTAACCCAGGCCTAAGGGACAACTAAATTATTTAAATCTATGGCTATAGACGCAATCAGTTTATCTTTATTAATAAATTAGCTTATAATAAGAAGACAATAAATAGGAAGTATAGATAGGCGCCAATTAATAAGCCTGCTAAAGGAATATCGGAATTAAAGAGATCTAAAAAATAGAGCTTGCTGCCAGCGTATACCTATTAGGGCTATATACCTAGCTAGTTAATACACTAGGGCGCTATTAACGGGCTAATGTTTATTAAATGGATAAAGAATAAGGTTCTTACTCGTATGCAGCCTTATTTATAGCCTTATTTAGTTCTAATAATAGATAATACGTTAATCTATTGTAATAAGGTATATAGTGTCTATAAAGGATAGGTATTTAATACTATTACTTACTTAAACCTAGGAAGTTTAACGCCTCTACAATGCTGCTAGTATTAGGCTTAAATATCTTCCTCCTTACTCACCCAATTTTAATCCAATTAAAGCTTCTTTCTATAACTTAAGGCAGTGGCTGCGTGCTTATTAATTTAAAGCTAATCTATAGAATAACTTTAGTGACTTTTTAAGCCACGCGGTAAAGTAATAAGGATTTAATAAGAGGGCAAAAGGCCATTTCTTACGGGCAGGAATTAAGAGGTAGTATAAAAAGGATAAGGTCTGGTCTTTTATAATATATCTATATAGGGTACTTACCAATTAAGACGTTAAGTAAGGCCTCTACTGCAGTATTAGAATATCACTAATCCGTTCTAAAGTCTTCTAAGCAGTTTACTATGCGATTAATAAGCCTATATATTAAACCAATCCTATACAGCTTTATATGGCCTATACTACTATTAAGTAGCGCGTACTTAAGTAACTTAAAGTTATAGTCCTCCTTAATTAAAATTAACTCCGCTTTAGTAAAGGCGTTAGCGATAACTAGGTAATAGCTTTATAACTATTTAGTAAAGGCGCTAAGCTTGCTATTTAATTATTTAATATCGCTACGGGCGGGGCTACTAGGTAGTAGGTTTATAGGTATAGTTAGGGGTAAATAGTAATAGGTAGGCGTTTTAGAGGATAAAGCTAGAACCAATGGAGCGCTCTATAATAACGGCACTAATAAGGATCTTGTATTTGGTATAGGGTCCACTATAAAATAACTATTAGCAATAGTTAGTTGTACGGAAGGAGGCATCGCCGCCTATATAGCATTCTGCACCTATTATAGCATCTACTTGTTCTACTACTACATCTAGTTTATTAAAACTGTTACCACTACTAATTAGTCTTGCTGCGGAATAGGATTAGCTAGTGATTATATAACTATAGTATAAGCCTCTCCTTATCGCCGTCGTCGTCTTAGGGGGGAGCTTATTGATTCGTTTGTGCTGCTAGAGTTACCTTAACGGTGCTTATAGCTATCTAACTTTATATCTTTTTTATCCTCCCTATCCTATATACGTTCACTATACCTAATCTTTAATAGTAGCGGTAGATCTAGGAAGTCAAGCGTAGCTTTTTTCTATTTAATTGCTTCTAACTAGCGCGCCTAGTAGTAAGTATATAATAGGTAGTACTTTAATTCAAATTTAAGACAGTATATAACACTATACTTTTTATTCTTATAGTGCTATTAAAGGCAGTAATAACGTTTAATTAGCGGGTATATATGCTTGCCTTTAACTTCTGCACAGTTACGTTATTTAGCAGCCTCTTTCTGTATTTTAGTGGTAGTAGTTAATCTCATCTTTTTACTAATAACTTCCTCTACTATACCTTCGTAATCCTCACTAGAGGACCCTACTTTTTTACCAACCGCAACTTTAGTTAGAAGACCTACTACTTAAAGCGCTACCTTAACACGCGTATTAACAGCCACATTAACAGCCGCAGCGATTTTAGTATCTCTGGCTTTAGTAGACGCGTTAACAGCCATAGTAGCGGTCTTATATCTAACTATAAGATTAACCTAAAAAGCCTTCCTCGCGTACTTTAATTGTGTCTCTATTATTCCCTCTACTTTACGCCATTTATCTACGTCATTAACTTCTTTAGGTATTATAGGATCCTTTAGACTTAATGTAATAACAGCAGTTAATTAATTAAGCTAGAAAGAATAAAGGCCGTAATATTCGCTGGCTTAACGCATATTTTCGGTAATAAACTCCTATAATTTAAAGACTCTAAACAAGACAGGTAGAATATTACTAGATAGCGTTATACTATTAGCGTACACGGCTATACTCAAAAGAAAGGTTTAAGAGCCTTTAGACTGTTCTATAGTAGTAGAAGGCATTAGTACAGATTTAACGGTAAGGTCTACTTCTTAAGGCGCTTTAGAAGTATTCTTTATAGTATTCTTAGGTGCTTTAGCTCTCCTCCTATATGCCATGGCGCTAACTGTAATAGGTAAAAATATAGGCTTTAAATAGCTTCAAAAAATAGGCAACGGCGATGTATTAGTATAGAGGATGGGTGGTGTCATGCGCGGGTATAGAAAAGTGGTTCAAACAGGTGAGGATTCGGTAAATTTCTGTGGTTAATCATGGTTTCTGACATAAACCCATCCTTTTCCGAAGCAACTGTAGGAGTTCTCCCCACTGCGTGCACGGTCCCACTCAATGCACACCAAAATCAAATATTGCGAAGCCTCGATTTGAGGCTGTAGAATTACATACAGTTGATAAAATTGTCTAGATTTTTGATGTAGTAATCTACTAAGTCTCCTTATTCAAATGAGCTATCGTATGAGATTTTCCGACCGTAGGAAGTCGTTAAATTTAGTGTTAAGCGCGAGTAGCCCTAGATATAACCACTCTATCTACCTCCTTAATTGCGACCTTTAAAATAATAATAAGAGATTACCTAGTAGCTTATTTCTTCCGTCTACCTCCTCTTGTCAGCTTAAGGTCGTTTTAAAGCTGTAGATTAGCTACACGAGCATATGTAGCCTTCTCTCTCTGGCGGCGTTTTTCAGCTGCCTCCTTCTCTCGTTAAACCTTGGCTTATATTCTACTCTACTTCCTCTAGACTATCGCAAGTTATCGTTCTTCCTTTATAAGTTGCTTCTGAATCTTCTTATCCTATCGCCGTACCTCCTCTTAGTGTTATAGTTGTTTGCGCTCCTCTTAAAGCTCTTTTACTCGCTTAATCTTTAAGGGGCTAAAGAATATAGCCTTATAATCAGTTTCTGCACGTAGATCATTAAAGAGAGGCTTGCTATAAGTTCTCTTCTTCTTCTCGTTACTAAACGCCTTTTGGAGACCCTTATTTTCTAAGCGGAGGAGAGCAATATTAGTAGTAAGCTTAAGAACCGTATTTTCGAGCCTTTTAGCCTGCGGCTCTATAACCTCATTAACCACGTCTTGTAGAAGCTTATGCACCTTCCTCTAGTCGCTTGCTAAGAGGGCTAAGGTATTTAAGTTCCTTAATAAAGGCCGAGAGGCTATTTTGCCTTGCTTTTACTGGGTCTTAATAGCGCTTAAAACAACCTCTATATTAAGCGGATTAAGCCCAGTATTTGCCCACCTACTAAGTATATTATTCTCGGTAAAGGCCCTATTATAGGCAGCCTAATATAGACGGAAGAAATCGCGTTTTATAATAGAGGAGAGGCCCTAACTCTTATAGATAAGATTATTAAGTTCTTAGCTGTAATAAGTGCTAAGAGGAGAGAAGAGACTAATGTTGAGAGGTTATAATTAGTGGGTTAAATAAGGCGGAAATACAGCCACAAATATCCTGTGCTTGTAACTCTAGTTAAGGAAGTTTATATTAATATAAGATCCGTAACCATCTAATATTAAGAGCCCCTAAGATCTTCTACCTCTAGCCTGTTAATTTGGGTAAGCGGAGGTCGGAGGACGACAGGGTAAACGATGTAGTGAAGTAAGTGAAGTGGATAAACTTAATGCAATTGATAATGTCTATCTGCGGGGGATCGAGTCTCTATATACCTGGAAGACCCTAGTTCCAGAACGTCTACGTTCCGTCTGTCAATGATGAACTCTAATGTTGCTTATATAAGCATTACATAAAAACACCCTGGAAGAACCCTACGGCTTTACGCGGTATATCAGATGGTATCAGCTAGTATATCAGCTAGTGTATCAGATGGTATCAGCCAGTATATCAGCTAGTGTATTAGGTAACGTATCACCTAGTGTGTCAGGTAACGTATCACCTAGTATATCAGGTAACGTATCAAAATACGAGCCGGAACGTAGACGTTCCGGAACTAGGGTCTTCCAGGTATATAGAGACTCGATCCCCCGCAGATAGACATCATCAATTGCATCAAGTTCATCCACTTCACTTACTTCACTACATCGTTCACCCTGTCGTCCTCCGACCTCCGCTTACCCAAATTAACAGGTTATGAGCCCGGCTGCTCTAACCTCAACCAAATCTCGATCAATTTTCGACTAAAACGCTAAAATCTGACCTCGACCAAATATCAATCAATTGTTGACCAATTTTTTGATTAAATCTGAACTAGATCTTGAGTCAATTTCATCTCTATTTTACTTTCACTTGAATTTCATTTTAGTCAAATCTTGATTGAATCTCGTCTGAATCTCGTTTGAATCTTGATTGAATCTTGATCGAATCTAAAGTATATCATTTTGATCTATCTGTTCACTTGATTTTATCTATGTATCCAAATCATATCATTCAATTTTACTTGTCCAAATCCTATCATTCGATTCTACTTGTCCAATTTTATCTATTCAATCCTATCGTTCAATTCTATTTATCTATTCGCAGATAAAATGTCAGACAAAATCTTAATCGAAAAGCTTATTGGGCAATCCAACTACGAAGTCTAAAGCCTTCGGGTCCAATCACTTCTCGTAAAAGGATCGCTTAGTAATGCTATAGAAGAAGGAGTTACCCCAAAAGGGGAAATCGACCAAAAAGCCTTAGCCAATATAAGGCTGACAATTGAGGATGGACCTCTCTTGCAAATACAGTATTCC
>Ga0307515_10010252_pt1 | contig 17990 bp, 16 predicted proteins | sample 17_EM_MG_FD_194513 | JGI IMG/M metagenome (GOLD analysis project Ga0307515, IMG submission 194513) | Populus trichocarpa ectomycorrhiza microbial communities from riparian zone in the Pacific Northwest, United States - 17_EM | ecosystem: Host-associated > Plants > Roots > Unclassified | place... | reverse complement strand
TGGTGAGGCTGTTTGGTCAAGACAAAATTTCAGTGATTGATTTCTGCCAGCTTTCAAGTCCTTTGAAAAGGGCCACATTGAAATGAGTGGATATCTGTAGATGAGTATCCTCTGCATCCCCTCAATCTAGGCAAATGATTGATGATGAGCTGCTGCTTGCACACACATGAGAATTCTTCTTTGCTGCTTTCTGCCCACTCCTCTTGATTACCAATCCTGAACTCATTTTCCTCAATAACCTTTTTGATGCTTTTTTGCCATTCCTTGCTTCTGTAGGTGCCTGATCTTCTGCTTCTCTATGAACCCTGTGGGTCATAGTCTTTGAAATAGTAATTCTTCATGCTTGGGGTGTCCCATAACCTCAATTCAGTGGTTGACATGTGAGTTATCATTGTTGATCTAAGCTAATTTAAAAACAAAGCAAGCTGGATACAAAGCAAGGAATACAAAGCAAGAAGACATGACAGTCAAGTCAAAACTATGGTCTGGGAAAAATGAAAACTCCCCAAAAGGCTGTTCTTGCCTAAAAAAAACCCTTTGGGCCAGGAAACAAAAATTTCTGCAATGGGGCCCAAATGAGGGCAGTGGGCATGATTTGGATAGAAGTACTGTGTTCCATCACTCACCAAGCACACCCCAGTCACTGAGCAGTGGGCTCCAGAGATGTCATACATGGCTCATTAGGTGTTTGAAATATAGAGAACCTTGTATTTACTGTCCTGCCTGCATTTGAGAGGACCTGCCTGTCAACACTGGTTGTGGCCAGTGGCTATGTGAAATGGCCTTGCCTGAGTTTGTGGAGGTGAGCAGAGAGGCCATGAACCTCTGGTGAGGCATCCAAAAAGGTCAATAAATTCTCAGAACTCATCAGATAGAGCCCCACCTTGCAATGGAATCAGTCAATCTGAAGGTTCCCTATAGGAACCAACACTTGGAGACAAAGAATGTGGAAATATCTTGATGCTTGTCCATGCACCAATGGAAGCAGGATTCTCCTCTTGTCTGCGCACTGGCAGGAATATAATCTCTGGGAGGGAAGGGGAATGGGAATGACAGCTTATGGGTTTGTCAGACCTAATTCCCAGGCAACTGCCCAAAAGCATGACAGGCACCCAATCTGTCTTGGTGGTAAACACTCTGACTAGGTGCGACACCAAAGGGGCTGACTGAAATGGGGGTTTGGTCTGGCTGGCTAACCCTGTGGTGCTATGGGTGGGAGTTAGCTTGCAAGGGCAGGGGAATGAGCCACACAGTCTTGAGGTCTGAAGTCCAATGGTAAAGGGTGAGTGAGTGAGCAAGCGAGGGGCATTGGGATTCTAATTGAGTGGGGTGGGGCACACAATAACAAACATCTATAATCAAGATGTTGAGTGAGGTACATTCCTCATTGAGTCCGAGCTTAAATACAAAGTCTAATTCTACAACATGCAGCTACCAGACTGCAGGAGGTGGTGGAGTGGAAGGCAGTGAGTGGGTGGCATCACATAGTGGAGGTGGAGAGAAGCAGAGGTTGGACCCGACCACTACTTCCACGTAGTTCCAACCGGGCAACCGCCCCCCATGTACAGGGACGTAATTTGTGCATGGGGGCGTCGGGCTAAAGGTGGTCGCCAGAAGCTGGAGGTAAACGGGGGTACCAGGCCCACGGCGCTGTGGTAGTGCTGCGGATACGGCAGCCAAGGCATGCAGGGGGGTCGTTGACACCTCGGGCTGTAAGTCCATCCTAGACTACTCCTAGGACGCTTAAGGGGGACTCCTGAGCTGACGCAGGGACTCCACCCGTCAAGTCGGGTCTCCACCACTCGTCGGTGTTTAAAGCGATAGGTGACGATAAGACTCGTAGGTGTGTTTGAAAATGACCCGAACATGTAAGTAGTCCATGTGCAGGACAGCGAGCTCCCCAGTTCGCCATCGTAAGAGTTGGCGCGCTGAGTCGGGCAACGGCTCGGCTGACCTGACGCGGGACGTTAGTCGCAGCCCACTCCCCCGAAGCCATAGCCCGAGACAGGTTTGTGGGGTTCCCTGCCCCAGTGGCGACCCGGACCCCCTGGCACCCCGTGACCCCCAGGGGGCTTGTGGAGATGTCAGGTGTTCCTCTGCGGCGTCGGGCCTGTGACCCTGACTGGCTGGACGGCAGTCAGTTGTGGCAAGATGGTAACTGAGACAGTACGGGGATCCGGGCCTAGAACCGGCTAGAGCGCGTGACTTAACCAATCGCTTAGGCTCGCCGTAAGGCAAATCGAACCGCACTGCCTTGGAACGGGAAGCGCCGGGGATGGAATCCTGGTCGTGGGCCGTAGCAGTGGCTTCATAGTAAGTTGCCATTGGCTTGAGAGGACAGAATAATCTGCCGTCGATAGGCCTGGGGTAAGATACCGGTTGCCTGTTTAAGTTGTTTCCAGGGTAGCGTGTAGCCAGCCGTGAGGCCTTGCCAGCCCCGGTTTTTGAATCGGCTTTGACCATGTAATGTTTCTCAGGTGGTTAGTAGTTTACGCTTCTGGTGTTAAATCTGGTTGCGACGTTGTGATCATGTAGGCTACCCCCTAGCAGTCCCGTAGTTAACTGTAGCAATGCAGACATTTGTACCCTGTGATACATAAGGCAATCCCCTGCTCACTTTAAGTTGTCTCCTTGACCCTTCTCTCACCCTCTGGTAGTGGGTTCTACTCCTGCTGTACAGTGAAGATAGAGGCCCTAGTCAGAGCCTGTAAAAGGGTGTAAAACGGGGCCCAGGGAGGGATGTAAAACCACATATGGGCAGTCCGGTCCAGCGCTCCTGCCCGCCCGTGGGTAGGAGCCACCTTGCCAATGTCGGACAGGAGGCCCCCTGCAGGTTTAGTGGGTATTCTGCAGTCCTCTGACTGTCAGCGACCCCCACACTCCTGGCCTCTGAAGCCTTGGAGTCTCAGCCACGCATGTATGGGTGCCGGGAGACCACATCACCCAAACTGCTGTGGCGCGAGCAGGGCTGTATTGGTACCTCCAACAGGTAACGGGGTCTTAAACCAGATTCCTGCAGGTGACGGTAGGGAGAGTTCTAGAGAACAGGCGGTGCCAGATGATGGGGCGCTGTTTCCGCATGAGCTGTCTCCTTTGAGGGGCGGGAGACCACACCCCCTGGGCTGACATGCCATCGGACTCGGCGGCAGAGCCGCCTCCCTGACCCACAAAAAAAAAAAAAAAAAAAAAAAAAAAAAATGAAGAGAAGCAGACGCCCTGCACAGGTGGACTCAAATTGATTCTCATATCAAGAAAATCATATCTCAATGGCGGGCGATAGGGGCAAATGTCAGAAACCGCTCCCTGCTAGCCAAGGCCCTGATGCTATCGAGATGCCATTTCCTTATGGATGGTAACGGGATCCCCCCACACATACTCCGGAGAATTAGCAACAGAGTGATGGGTTTTGTACAAGGGAAGTTCTCTGCAATGTCCTACAGGACTTTGGAAGCGCCTCTGGCAGAGGGGGGCCTTAACAATCCCTCGCTCATCTCTAGAGCATACGCCTGCAACCTGAAATTCCTCAGTGACCTGGTTACAGGGGACCAATCCACGCCCTGGAAAAAATGGACCTGGATGGACCTGAAAATGGTGTCTTCGTCTAGTAGAGCAGGCAAATATCAAGGGTTAAACCCATTTGTACAGCTAGCATATACTAGACCCTCCCTCTTACAGGATAGAGTCTCGCAGGCCTTCTCCACTGCAAGAAGATTCGGCCTAGATATGGCAAGCGCTGCACCGTCCATCGTGGTGCAGAGAGGCACCAGGATACTGAACCACCCTGCTCTGCCAAGGCCACACTCCAGCGTGGTATCGAAGATAATCGACCTACAGGTATTGGGGATTCGGACAGTGGGCCAATTGTATACTCCCCCCCCTGTCCCACTAAGGGGGACGGGTCTGAAGAAAACAGTGGCACACCTACGGAATGCTGTTGGCGCATCCAGCTGGTCCATCTTCTGCCCTCGTTATGGCTGGCCCCTAGGCGATGACATTAATGTCTGGCTGAACATGGATGGGCCCCTGGGCTGCATTCGAACTTTCACATTACCTAAGTCTTTGGTATCCGGAAGAATAATCAAAGACGCATACAAGAAAACTCGAGTGTGCGTCTACAATGAGGAATATACTCCCGCGCGCATGCCGACCACCAGAGCGGCTGACAAAATAATTTATGATAGGGACATACATGTCTGGACAGACGGTTCGGCCTTGGACAATGGCCTGGACACATGCTCAGCGGGCTCTGCCTGGACCTCTGACCTGCTCTTTGAAAACAAAGTAAAACTCGTGGGTGCCACACTCTCTAACAACGTCGCAGAGGTTGCCGCTGTAGTCCTGAGCCTCCTGGCATGGAGGGACACTCACATAGTAATCCACACTGACTCTACATTCCTTTTGGGGCTGCTAAAAGGAGGCCTGCTGGCTATGGAGAGAGATGGCTGGGGCGATGCCCCGAGACATCTGAGCCATGGCCCCCCCACACAGCTACTACAATATCTCTTATATTTGCTCAGAGATCAGACAGGGCATATTAGCTTCATGAAGGCAAAAGCCCACAGTAACGACGTCCATAACAATATTGCAGATAGATTGGCAAATGAAGGCCGCCAAAAGGGGAGACTCTTTGACATCAGCGCCCTTCGCGTCCTGGCGGGATGGGTGGACTTCGCACCAGTCCTATGCCACCAGCCCCTGGACTACCTTACGCGGCTCGTGGTACGCCATAGAGTGCCTGCGCCAACTGGAACCTCCAAATTTGAGAGGTTCTCAGATAGATGGACAGTGGGGTTAGGCAATATGTTTGGCGTTGCCCTGGACCCCGGGAAACACGTAGGTAAGGTTTGGGACCTCTGCATCCCGGAAGGGTTGAAAGAGGTCCTATGGAAAGAAATGAATGGCGCACAGGTGCTGGGGGCTAGATACTTCGGCACCGCTAACGAAAAGTCAGACATGGGGCGAGTTTGCCCATGCAGCCAAGAAATGTCCCTGGGCCACATACTAGTAGGCTGTGCTAAGTACGACTTACAGCTTCTTCACCCTATTCTTATGGATGCCCTCTGAAACATATCCCCGGTGACTGCTTTCAAAATGCTACAACTGGACGAGTGGGGCTCGTCCCCCTGGTACCCCCTACTAGCCATGCGGGCGCTGGAGGAATCGGCCCTGCCCATCTTTAAAGGAAGGAAGAAAATCCTTAAAGGACTATGAGCTTCGAGGCTGAAGCGAGAATGGATAATCGGCAACTACTATTGGGCGCTATGGAAATGGCACATGAAAGAAATACACGATGACAATTTTAGGTTCGTGCCCCAGTTCTGCACAGCCTCACTCAAGCGGATACTGCTGGGGCCCTGCCCGATGGCAGGTAGCAAGGACCCAGCAGACACAGCTGATCAGGCTCTCGGGGCCAAAAGCAGGCTGACAGATGGCGCTTACAAGTAAGAGATTGCTGTCTGCAGCTACACTTATCACTACCCCACGTCGTCCTCACGACCCTTCTCTGGCCCTCTGGGAGTAGGTTCCACTCCTGCTGTACGGCTGAGATAGTAATTCCCGAATGAGCCCGTAAGGGTGTAAGACAGGAGTTCAGGGAGGGACGTTAAACAATTTAAGGGCGGTTCGGTACGGCGCTCCTGCCCACCCGAGGGTGGGGGCTACCTTGCCAATGTCAGACAGGAGGCCCCCTGCAGGTTTAGTGGGTATTCCACGGTCCTCTGACCACTGGCGACCCCCACACTCCCAGCCTCTGAAGCCCTGGAGCCTCAGCATTCCCCTCTGGACGCTGGGAGACCACCTCGTCCTTTGGTGGTATTGCATGAGCAGGGCTGTATTGGTGTCTCCAACAGACAAACGGGGTCTTAAACCAGATTCCTGCAGGTGATGGTAGGGAGAGCTCTAGAGAGCAGGTTGTGCCGGCTGATGGGGCACTGTTTCTGTTGAGACCTCTTAGGTGGGCCGGGAGACCACTTCCCCCCTTCGAGCCCTCACGGGCTCAGTGGCAGAGCAACCTCCCTGACCCACAAAAAAAAAAAAAAAAAAGTGGAGAGAAGCAGAGGCAGGGGTGGTGTGGAAGTGGGGATTACACACAGGCAGTGAAGTGGAGGCTATGTGAGTGCAGTGGTATGGGAGTGGGAGTGGGAGTGAGGAGGAATTAGTGGAGCACACAGGGCAGAGGTGGGTCTACACTAGGAACAAGTCTAGTAGTGTGTGGGGAATGATACAAACATGTGGAGACATAGGATACAAGCAGGTAGCACCAGAAAGAGTCCATAATACAAAACACAAGTCATGGGGAATGGGAGAGGGGATCAGGGGATCAGAAGGAGGCCAGGATCAGGATCAGGATTGAAGGAGGGGCATTGGGAGGAGCAAGTGAGAGGTGATCAAATGAGGGATGGTGATCAGTTGGAGATATCAGAGTGATCAGAGGGAGCATGCAATAATACGTATCACCTTTTTCCTCCCTTTTCCTCCCTTTTCCTCCCTTTTCCTCCCTTTTCCTCCCTTTTCCTCCCTTTTCCTCCCTATTCTGACAATCTCCACTCCCTCCAATCACTCCAATATCTCCGACCAATCACTGTCCCTCATTTGATTACATCTCACTCCTTCTGATGTCCCTCCTCCAATCCCAATCCTGCTCCTGAACTCCTTCCAATCCCCTCATCCCCTTCCCCACTTCCTATGACTTGTGCCTCATATTACAGACTCTTTCTGGTGCTACCTGCTTGTATCCTATGTCCCTGCACATTTGTATTATTCTCCGCATGCTACTAGACTTATTCCTACAGTGTAGACCTGCCTCTGCTTCACATGCTCCACTAATACTGCTTCACTTCCACTCCCATACCACTGCACTTGCATAGCCTCCACTTCACCACCTGTGTGTAATTTCCACTTCCACACCACCCCCACCTCTGCTTCTCTCCATTTTTTTTTTTTTTTTTTTTGTGGTATAGGGAAGCTGCTCTGCTGCCAATCTCTAAGCGAAAACTCAGAGGAGGAAATGGTCTCCCGGCCCCCAAAGAGACACTAATGAGAAGAGTGCCCCATCATCTGGCACAGCTTGTTCACTAGAACTCTCCCCACTGTACACTGCAGAAATCGGTTTACCGACCCCATTGCCTGTTGGAGGCACCAATACAGCCCCACTCACACCAAACTACTTAAGGGTGAGATGGTCTCCTGGCACCCAAAAGAGATGGCAGAGACTCCAAGGCTTCAGAGGCTGGGAGTGTGGGGGTCAACACCCAGCAGAGTGCCAGGTGCAATACCCACTAAAACTGCAGAGGGCCGCTACATCCAACATTGGCAAGGTGGCCCCAGTCCACAGGTGGACTGGGATGCCATACCAGACCGCCCCGAAATGGCTTAATGTCCCACCACCGGCGTCTTAAGCCCCATGACAGGGCATCAGACTACCATTATCACCAGTCATAAAGCAGGAGTAAAACCCGCCCAGAGGACCAAGAAGGGACACAGGACAACTTAATGGTAAAGCTCCCCACACCATCCATGCGGCATAGCCAGCACTCTCAAAGGGTGGGGGAGCCACATATCCAAGGGAACGGTGCAACCAGCCACCGAGATTTGCATCACCAGGCGAAACATCTCAGGGCACAAGGAGTCCGCGCACACCTATTCTCGCCAGAAGTACGACTTAGACGCCTACGGCTCCCAGTGTTCGGAAGCCCATCCTAATCAATGGTATGCGTAAATCAGGGAGTCTTCTTTTGTCACTCCGCGAACCAGAGCAGCCTTACAACCAGGGCTGATAGCCTACGGATTTACCTACGGCGTCCCCTACTGCCCTCTGGCTGACCAAAACTCACCATGACCTTCCGGATATCCCCGAGGGGGTCCTACCAATCATGCAGTAATGGCTCCCTCCCTATTACGGCTAAGGACACATGCCAGTGCTCCTGTGCTGACTGAGACGATCACACCCTCATTCTCAGATACAGGCCCGATGCATTTAAACCGGCCCAGGGATCCGTGCACTACACGTCACTCAGCCAGGGCCGAGGAGAGGTTAAATTAGGTGGCTGCCCAGGGACACCCAAGGGTGTCCAAGGACTCCACCCTGGCATAATGCTGTCAAGGGCACATTATGGCGTGCCCCCTCTTCAGCTGGGTAATTGCGGACCTCCAAGGAGGCCGCACAGGGTAACAGCAGAGGTCCATGGACCTCCACCTAGGTACAACGCTGTCAAGGGCACATTAAGGCGTGCCCTCTCTTCAGCTGGGTCAGGCGCGGAACTCGAGGAAGCCTCATGGGTGACTCAGAAATTCCTGAAAATTCAGCGGGTAGCACTGGTGACCCCTGGTGACCCCAGAGTGGCCGTAGCGGCTAAGGGGTCCTGCCTGCAGGCAGCCAGAGGAGTCACAGTGCGAGCCCTGCCACTGTGTTCTGATTCCCTAGGGGGTGGGGCGACGCTTTTTCAAGACCGCCCAGCCTAGGTACCACTATTCTACAGAGCAAAGAGAGTCTTGGATACGGGGGGCATGACCCCCACACCAGTTTCCTACCTATGCTCACTGGTATTGTGTCACGATGATGTGGCGACCGGGGGGGCAATAACTATGTACAGGAAAATTCCACAAAAAATGGAGATGTAACTAAGTACCTAAGTGAGAAGGTAATTATGGTTAGCTAGGCCCAGGCCCATGGCCTGAGCCAGTAACCCGCCCGTTGCCTCCCGCAACGACAACCATGACTGGGGGCCAGAGCCCAGGGTCATCTGCAACCCCCAGTCACTTACCTTGACCACCCTCAGCCGTCCTGTTGAGGACGTTGCCCAGTTGGAACTACTCAGAAGTAGTGGTTGGGTCCAACCTCTGCTTCTCTCCACTTCCACTATGCGATGCCACCCACTCACTGCCCCCCACTCCACTGCCTCCTGCAGTCTTGTAGCTGTGTGTTTGTAAATTAGACTTCGTATTTAAGCTTGGACTTGATGAGGATTGTACCTCACTTGACATCTTGATAATAGAAATTTGTATTGTGTGCCCCACCTTGCTCAATTAGAAACCCAGTGGTTGCACTTGCCCACTTACTTGCTCCCTTACTGTCAGACTTTGGACCTCAAGACCAAGTGGTTCATTTCCCCACCCTCACATGCTAACTCCCACCCATAGCACCACTGGGCTAGCCAGCCAGACCAAAACCCTGCTTCAGTCAGCCCCTTCAGTGTCACACCTAGTCAGAGTGTTTATGCCGAGACAGATTGGGTGCCCATTGTGCTTTTGGGCAGTTGCTTGGGAATTAGGTCCAACAAGCCCCTAAGTCATTGTCCCCCATTTCCCTTCCCCTTTTTCAAAGATTATATTCCTGCTGGCACACATGGACAAGAGGAGAATTCCTATTCTGTCAGTGCATGGATGAGCCTCAAGACCTTTCCATTTCCTTTGTCATCTGAGCGTCAGTTCCTATAGGGAACCTCCAGATTTGACTGATTCCATTGCAGAGCAGAGATTGTCAGAATAAGGAGGAAAAGGGAGGAAAAAGGTGATATTATCGCACACCTCTAATTTCTCTCCCCCAGGCCCAATCAAGCATGCCTCCCAAGAAGACTGCTGCTGCCCTGAGGAAGGCACTGACCAGGGCCAAAAATGAAGAGAAGTGAGATAGACTAGAGCTAGCTCTTCTGAAGGCACAAGAGATCAAAGGACATGGCAAGGACCCCAACTTCAGCAAACTTACTGAAGAGTTTAATGTGTCCTGTTCAACCCTTGGTCATTGTTTTAATGGTTGCACATCTAAATAGGAAGATGGTATTACACATCAGCTTTTGCCTGTTGATGCTGCACATGCTTTAGTCTCCTTCTTGGAAGAGGCAGCACACTGGGGATTCCCTGAGATGGAGGCAACAGCAAAAGAATATGCATTGGCTCTCCTTTGAAATCTATCTGGCAATACAATGGCAGAGATAGGACAAAATTGGATGGATCACTTCATTGAGTGGCATGCAGACTTGCTCAAAAGTGTCTGGGCAACCTCTCAAACTACACTCAGAGGAGGTGCAGCTAATTCAGAGACCATTGACCACTTGTTTTCACTCCTCTCTCAGATGATTGCCATGTTTTCAATTGTCCCAGAGCAGAGCTCATCTCTGCAATGGACAGGACCTGTTGTTACATTCATCAGCAGGGCAGTGGGGAGTGGTAGCAGCTCGGTAGCCACTGAGCTGCTATGTAGCTGTATGTTTACTTTCATACAGTAGGTTATAACCCTCTGGTGGTACTAGGGAGCATCTACCCAGACAGGGGTGGTTCTAGGTAGCTGCTACCTAGAGGGGGGGGTAGATACCTGCTACCAGGCTACATAGTGCTACCTAGCAGATTTTTGTCCCACTGGTGGTGCGCAATTTCAGCACCCTGCTCATCCTCAGAGTCCTGGTGGTAAGACTCCTGATCAGAGGGTGCTGGTGCAGGTGAAGCAGAGGATCCTAGAGGCTGAGGTGGGTCCTGGTGAATTGGGACTAGTGGTGCATTGCTGGTCCAGAAAGGGCATGGTTCAAAGTGTTGGCAAGTGGAGTGATGTGGTGCAGGTGGGGGAAGGAGACTGAAAGTGGTCATGGAGTGCTGGAGGTGCTGGGATGAACAGCTGGAGGTGCAGGCAGTGGAATGATTGCTGCAGCAGGTGTAGGTGGATCTGGTGGGTGCACTGGAGCAGCAGGTGCAGGTGCAGGTGCAGGTGCAGGTGCAGGTAGGTCATCTCCCCCCAAATCCAAGACATCCTTGTTGGGGAAGGGTGGCAGAGGTCAATCTGCAGGTGGATGTGGCACAGCTGGTGCATTGGGCTCCTCCCTCTGGTCCTTCTGCAAGTGGACATAAGCCAGGCATCCCCAGACACACAGATTGGCAAGATTGGGCTTGTGGCCATACCAGAGCTCGAAGAGGTGTGGCAAAGTGCACAGTGAAGGAATTGTTTTTGGAGGCAGGAACAGCCTTACCCACCATGGGACAGACATCCCTGCTCTGGCTAGGATGCATGTAGCACTCTCTGCTAGGTCCCTGAAGCCACACTCCACTCTCTTGTTATGTTCTGAAGCTGCATGCACAGTGTGCCATGGTTGTATGGCATGATCCCTGTGCCAAACTGCAATCAGATTCCCAATGAACTCAGCTCCCTTGTCATCCTAGATGGTCACCAGTGCATGCTGCTCAGCCATGGCCATGTATTCTTGAATGCCTCCAAGATGGATCCCTCACGCTTGTTGGTAAGTAGCTTGAGCCAGCGCCAGTGGGTATACTTCTGTAATGGTGAGTGATAGATAACCCAGTACCAGGGACACAGGTTCAACATGAGGTACAAGAGGGGGCAGTGGCTCAAATTTCAGACCAGACAACCCTGTTTTACTTAAAGGTATATTCTGTTGTGATGACTGCTATTGACCTTTCATGACTGTATTGTATGTTTCAGCCATTCCCCACTTCTTTTCATGTTTCCTTGTGTTTTACATGCCTCCATTCTCATTTCAGCACCCCTATGCGCCTTCTGGACCATTATTCCATGACCCCTGTGGCCCCTGTACATTTGGGAACGATGGCACTGCCTCCCCTTGCGGGTTCTGCTCACTCCCATTGCTCCCTAGCATCTAGTTAGCTTGACCACTTGCAGTGGTTATGAGCCCTGTGCTTTAGAGGGCCAGAAATTGCTCATTCCTGCCTCTATTCCACTTCCCACTTGCATCCCAGTTCTCTAGACTACTTCCAGTGACTTCCGCCATCTGTATGAGTCTCTATCGACTCAGAACTGCGACTATTGCATCCCCCAGTGCTCAATCGTGCCTGCTACTCTGCAATCTCAGCTACACACTCAGTGTACTGAAAACAGCACAACAGAACCATCTCTGCACCACTGATCGCCTTGCAAATTTGTACATGCATACGGCTTACATGGCCCATCCCCCACACCAAAAATCGCGCCGATCGGCCTGCAAATTCGTACGCGGATAGCACCTGGTCGACCGATATAACACACCAAAAATCAGCACGATTGCTCATGCTGTTCAGCCTTGGCAACACCGTTTTGCTAGGACCACAACCAGTCAACCAATTCCCTTGTAATCCCATGACACACCTATGAATTAAATATTACATTTTCTGACTCACCAGTTCAAACCCTATGCTTGCAAGTTCATTCAACTTCAGCACACCCATATCTCCTCCATTTGGCCACTGATTGGGCCAATTGTAACACCATTATCCCTCGTTCATAACTGTCTATCCGCTCATGTCTACCACCAACACATACAACACCGAGTTCACTGCCAAATGCCCTGAACTCACCAAGGGCAGTTGGCCAGTGTGGTGGTACCACACAACACTTCACTTGCAAAAGGAGGGTGTGCTGGGCCTTGTAAAAGGCAACTGTGATGAGCCCACAACTTGGGGAAAAGAGTATTATGAGTATCTGCACCTAGCTGAGTGTGCATGCTTCATCCTCAACATGTGCCTGAGCCCCCTAGCAGAGGACAAGGTGAAGGACATTGACTACAATGACCCCAAGCATGTATACAATGACCTCAAGCAGGAGTTCGAGCCAGATACTGCTGCAAACTGCCTGGACAAGCTGAACAAGTTCCTCAATGCCCTGCAGGGCAATGAGGAGTCCACTGTGTGCTATGGTGGACATGTGCGTGGCCTGCTTCGTGAGTGGAGCGAGCTCTGGCCTGCCTCCTATTCGCATCTCAAACTCAAGGAGGAGCTATGGATGCATGTAGTCCTGCATGGTCTTGGCCCCAGCTTCCAGCACATCAGGAATGGTTATGCTGGTGCAGAGAAGCAGGATGCTGCCACACTCCTACCCAGTACCTCACAGGAATTACACCCACTTCACTTTGTACTTATGTTCAACCAATGGGAGTGACTGTTCTAAGCAAAGCTGCTATGGCCAATCAGAGTTAGTTGGCTAAATTAAGGTTCAGCAGGTTGTAATTCCTGTGAGGGCACTGGCAACAAACATATTGCTTTTTTCCATGGCCGGCCTTTGTCCTGAGCCCTCTGTGGTGGAGAAATGCATACATGCAATGGAAATCCATTCTGTTTTGTTAGTAGACCTTATAGGCATAGTTTTACATCCAGCCGCACCCTCTGAAATTGGCTGCCAGTTCCTTCATGGGTTTCCTGTGCTTTTGCATCAGATCATGTCCATTGAGAGAGTCGAATTATATCTGATTGACTGGTTGGCTTACCATCCCTGCAGCATCTGTGCAGCATATGCCCCAGACACAACCCACCTTCAGGTCATCAATAACCTGGACTCAATGCTCTTCTGAGCACCCAGTATGGAACCACAAGATCTTGTGTTCAAGTTCTTTCCCTAGAAGTCCTCAAAGATAGTCTGCACTCTCCTCACATGTTGTCCATTTGTCACAAAACAGCATGAACTTCTTGAAGCTCAAGTCGAGTGACTGCTGTACAAGGAATTGGATGTCCTGGTAAGAGCTTTGTGCAAATTTCATCTGTCTGACAATTAGATGAAGGTTCTTTCACTCATTTGAACAGTGAACAATGGTGGTGTGCTGAGGATGGATGGAGAGGATATCTCTTACTTCATGAAGAGTTTGTGGTGGGAGTGTGGCTGATGTAGCATAGATAGAGACATTGCAATGGAATCAGTCAATCTGAAGGTTCCCTAAAGGAACCGACACTTGGAGACACAGAAATATCTTGAGGCTCATCCATGCACCAACAGAAGCAGGGTTCTCCTCTCATCCATGCATGCCGGCGGGAATAAAATCTCTGAAGGGGAAGGGAGGGAAATGGGTATGACGGCTTACAGGTTTGTCAGACCTAATCCCCAGGCAACTGCCCAAAAGCACAACAGGCGCCCAATCTGTCTTGGTGTAAACACTCTGACTAGGTGTGACACCAAAGGGGCTGACTGAAGCAGGGTTTCAGTCCAGCTGGCTAACCCTGTGGTGCTACGGATGGGAGTTAGCTCTTGAGGGTGGGGGAATGAACCATGTGGTCTTGATGTCCAAAGTCTGACAGGAGCAGAGTGAGCGAGCAGGCAAGCAAGAGAGTCGGGATTCTGATCAAGCAGGGCATGGTGCACAATACAAACATCTATTATTGAGATGTTGAGTGAGGGACATTCCCCATCGAGTCCGAGCTTAAATACAAAGTCTAAATTACATACACGTGGCTATGAGACTGCAGGAGGCAGTGGAGTGGAGGGCAGTGTGTGGGTGGCATTGCATAGTGGAGGTGGAGAGAAGCAGAGGTTGGACCCGACCACTACTTCCGAGTAGTTCCAACCAGGCAACGTCCTCAACAGGACAGCTGAAGGTGGTCAAGGTAAGTGACTGGGGGTTGCAGATGACCCTGGGCTCTGGCCCCCAGTTGCGGTTGTCGTTGCGGGAGGCAACAAGTGGGTTGCTGGCTCAGGCTGCGGGCCTGGGCCTAGCTGACCACAGTTACCTTCTCATATAGGTACTTAGTTATGTTTCTGTTTTTGACGGAATTTTCCTGTACCTAGTTGTTGCCCCACAGTCGCCACATCATCGCGACGCAGTACCAGTGAGCGAAGGTAGGAAACTGGTGCGGGGGTCGTGCCCCCCTGTATCCGAGACTCTCTTTGATCCATAGGATAGTAGCACCCAGGCTGGGCAGCCTTGAAAGAGTGTCGCCCCACCCCCTGGGGAATCAGAACACAGTGGAGGCACTAGTGCTGCGACTCCCCTGGCTGTCTGTGGGCAGGATCCCTTAGCCACTACGGCCGCTCTGGGATCACCAGGGGTCACCAGTGCTGCCCTCTGAATTTTCCGGGAATTTCTTGGTTGCCCACAAGGCTTCCTCGAGTTCCACGCTGACACCATGTGGCCTCCATGGAGGTCCGCGGATACCCAGCTGAAGAGGGGGCGCAACATACTGTGCCCTTGACAGCATTATGCCTGGGTGGAGTCCTTGGATGCCCTTGGGTGTCCTTGGACTTCCACCCATTTTACCCCTTATGCCCGGGTTGGAGTCCTTGGGTGCCCTTGGGCGTCCTTGGACTACCACCCATTTTAACCTCTCCCTGGCCCTGGCCAGGTGACATATAGAGCATGGACCTCTGGGGACGATCGGCCCCCAGTCTACTGGAAATGAGGGTGTGATCGTCTCAGTCAGCACCTGGGGCACCGGCACAGTACAGCCTAGCCGTAATAGGGAGGGATAAGTCCATCCAGGCAATAGGGCACCCTGTAGGCACAGTCCGTAGGGTATACGCACTGGTTGTAAGTCCTGATGTGGTTAGGGGCAATACCACTCAGTAGGGGTGCCCTGGGATGTTTCGCCCAGTGATGTGAATTCTGGTGACCGGTTTCGGCTCGTGCCCATGGGTACGTGGCTCCCCCACCCTTTGAGAGTGCTGGCTATGCCGCATGGATGGTGTGGGGAGCTTTACCAATAAGTCGTCCTGTGTCCCTTCTCAGTCCTCTGGGTGGGTTTTACTCCTGCTTTATGACTGGTGATAATGGTGGTCTGATGCCCTGTCATGGGGCTTAAGACGCCGGTGGTGGGATGTTAAGCAATTTAGGGGCGGTCCAGTATGGTGTCCCTGTCCGCCCGTGGGCAGGGACCACCTTGCCAATGTCGGATGTAGCGGCCCCCCACAGTTTTAGTGGGTATGGCCACCTGGCGCTCTGCTGGGTGGAGGACCCCCACACTCCCAGCCTCTGAAGCCTTGGAGTCTCTGCCTTCTCTTTTGGGCGCCGGGAGACCATCTCGCCCTTAGGTAGTTAGGTGTGAGCAGGGCTGTATTGGTGCCTCCAACAGGCAATGGGGTTGGTAAACCGATTTCTGCGGGTTCAGGGGAGGGAGAGTTCTAGCGAACCAGCTGTTCCCAGACGATGGGGGCGCCCTTTCCACTGGCATCTCATTAAGGGCCAGGAGACCATTTCCCTTCTTTGAGTTTAAAAGCCTGGGATTGGCAGCAGCGCAGCTGCCCTTCTGACAAAAAAAAAAAAAAAAAAAAAAGTGGAGAGAAGCAGAGACCACTACTTCCAAGTAGTTCCAACTGGGCAATGTCCCCAATGGGGGCGGCTGAGGGTGGTCGAGGTAAGTAACTGGGGGTTACAGAAGACCCTGGGCTCTGGCCCCCAGTCGCGGTTGTCGTCGTGGGAGGCGACGAGCAGGTTACTGGCTCGGGCCGCGGGCCTGGGCCTAGCTAACCATAGTTACCTTCTCATTTAGGTACTTAGTTACGTTTCTGTTTTTTGCAGAATTTTCTTGTACATAGTTATTGCCCCCTGGTCACCACATCATCACGACGTGATGCTAGTGAGTGAAGGTAGGAAACCGGTGCAGGGGTTGTGCCCCCCTGTATCCGAGACTCTCTTTGCTCCGTAGTATAGTGGTACCTAGGCTGGGCAGCCTTGAAAGAGCGTCGCCCCACCCCCTGGGGAATCAGAACACAGCAGTGGCACTAGTGCTGCGACTCCTCTGGCTGCCTGCGGGCAGGACCTCTTAGCCACTACGGCCGCTCTGGGGTCACCAGAGATCACCAGTACTACCTGCTGGATTTTCCAGGAATTTCTTGGTTGCCCACGAGGCTTCCTTGAGTTCCACGCCTAACCCTTGCAGCCTCTACGGAGGTCCGCAGATAACTGGCCGAAGAGAGGGCATGCCATAATGTGCCCTTGACAGCACTGCCTAACCCATGCAGCCTCCTTGGAGTTCCGCAGATACCCAGCTGAAGAGGGGGCACGACATACTGTGCCCTTGACAGCATTATGCCAGAGGTGGAGTCCTTGGATGCCCTTGGGCATCCCTGGGCAACCACCTATTTTGACCTCTCCTTGGCCCTGGCTGAGTGACGTGTAGTGCACGGATCCCTGGGCCGGTTTAAATGCTTCAGGCCTGTATCCGAGAATGAGGGTGTGATCGTCTCAGTCAGCACGGGAGCACCGGCATGTGTCCCTAGCCGTAATAGGGAGGAGGCCATGCCGCTCTGATTGGTAGGACCCCCTTGGGGATATCCGGAAGGTCATGACAGGTGGTTCCATGTTGGGCAATAGGGGACGCCGTAGGTTAATCCGTAGGCTATCAGCCCTGTTTGTAAGTCCCTTTGGTTATTGAGTTTAGCCCGTGTTAAAAGGAGACTCCCTGGCGTATGCATACCATTGATTAGGACGGGCTTCCGAACACTGGGAGCTGTAAGGCGTCTAAGTCGTTGTCCAGCGAGAATGGGTGTGCGCAGACTCTTTGTGCCCTGGGATGTTTCGCCTGGTGATGCAAATCTCGGTGGCTGGTTGCACCGGACCCTTGGATACGTGGCTCCCCCATCCTTGAGAGTGTGGCTTGGGCCACATGGTTGGTGTGGGGAGCTTTACCATAAACGTCGTCCTATGTCCCTTCTCAGTCCTCTGGGTGGGTCTTACTCCTGCTTTATGACCAGTGATAATGGTACTTCTGATGCCCTGTCATGGGGCTTAAGAATACTGGTGGTGGGATGTTAAGCCATTTCGGGGCGGTCTGCCCGTGGGCTGGGGCCACCTTGCCAATGTCGGACTAGTGGCCCTCCGCAGTTTTAGTGGGTATTGCATCTGGCGCTTTGCTGGGTGTTGACCCCCACACTCCCAGCCTCTGAAGCCTTGGAGTCTCTGCCTTCTCATCTGGGTGCCGGGAGACCATCTCACCCTTATGCAGTTTGGCGTGAGTGGGGCTGTATTGGTGCCTCCAACAGGCAATGGGGTCGGTAAACTGATTTCTGCAGTGTACGGTGGGGAGAGTTCTAGCGAACAAGCTGTGCCAGATGATGGGGCACTCTTCTCTATAGCATCTCTTTGGGGGCCGGGAGACCATTTCCCCCTCTGAGTTTTCGCTTGGGAATTAGCAGCAGAGCAGCTTCCCTATACTGTACTTTCGGGGCCAACGGGCCAATGGTACTTGCGGTGCCTGTAGACAAATGAAATCATATGTAAATCGTTCACGAACTGTACCTTAGTGTGATTTGTGCTTTGCGAGTCAGCGCCTAGCGATTTCATGTTGCAAGGAGC
>Ga0307515_10010251_pt1 | contig 17993 bp, 7 predicted proteins | sample 17_EM_MG_FD_194513 | JGI IMG/M metagenome (GOLD analysis project Ga0307515, IMG submission 194513) | Populus trichocarpa ectomycorrhiza microbial communities from riparian zone in the Pacific Northwest, United States - 17_EM | ecosystem: Host-associated > Plants > Roots > Unclassified | place... | reverse complement strand
CGTCCTTAATACGCCCAAGTCTATCCTCTACGGCGTTTTAGTTCCTATTATGCCTTATCTATAGTTTTTAAGCGACTTGTCCTGCCTGTTAGGCCGTACACGCTACCCCTACGCGTAGGTATTTATCTTCCCCCTTCCCTAAATCTTCCTTAATGTCTTTTAGAATATTTACGAGTTTCTACTATTTCTAGTTATTGTCCTTTAGTTATTATAGTTGGGTCGCCCCCTATTAGGTTTGTTATAGTGTTGCGGTTTTCTATATATCGGCCTACCTTTAAGTCTACTGCGACCCTCCTATGTCGCGTAAGCTTTTCGGCTGTGGTGCGTACATTGGTTTTAGGGCATATTATATTGTAAGTTTAGTTAGAAATGGTTATATCTTTATTAAATAAGTGGTGGGCGTGTTTTACTGCTATAGCCGCTTTATTAAAACAATCTTTATTATTACTAACTTAAATTAGCAGGGAGGGGTTTATTCTTTTATTTGGGTAATAGGTTATCTATAGCTTTTTATAGCTTATCCGGCGAGAAAATAGAATAAACCTTTATTAAATCTGGGAGCTTTACCTTATATAAGTTACCTCTCCTTTTAAGGACTTTATAGTCCTACTATCTAATAGTCTAGCTTATAGCTAAGCCGTCCTATCTTCTAATTCTTTATTATAACCTAGACTATATTACTTACGGTAAAGCCAGGCTTATATCTATACTTATTTACCTAATATTCTATTAATTGTTAGGCTTTTTTTAGGTTTATATAGGCTACCATCTAGGCTTCTTCTAAGCGCTTAGCATACTACTAAGCTTCCTTATAAGATAGTTTTTCGCGTATAATTTAGAGTCCCTTTAGTCTGTCCCAGTTAAAGCTTATATAGGGTAAGTAGTCTATTTTTAGTCAGATAGGGGCAAATCACATAAAGTTATAGGGTAAGGTTGCTTAGGCATAGTCTATTAAGGGTAGTAGTTTAGCCTAATTATCCTAAAAGTAGTTAATAAAAGGCCAATGTCTTTAGTTTAAGTATTAATTTATAATCTCCGTCTAACCGTCTATCTAGGGGTAGTATGCTATAAAAAGCTTTAGCCTAATACCTAAGATCTAGGTAAACTTGTTTTAGAAGGACGATATAAAGCTATAGCCTATAATTGGATATAATAGTATCTAGCAGTCTGTAAATTTAGTAGATATAGCAAATATATAGTTAGGCCGCCTTTTTAATATTAATATTCTTATAATAGGGAATTTAAAACGGGCGCTTACTAAAGCAATTAACTAGAATTATAACTATATTATATTCGTTACGATCTAGAGAATAAGCTTTAGGTATAGAATGCTTAAGTATCTATAGCTTTATATACTAAGTTTTAGGTAGTATAAGCCCTATTAGTTTCTACTAACGTTTTAGCTAGTACCTAGTCTATTACTAATAAGGGTCTAAATATACCTAAATAGGACGTCCCTAATATATTCTTAAAACCTAGTAATATACTACCTCTAATTATTAAGCTATTCCCTTAAACTAATAGCAAAGCTATAAAGCAATTAGAACTTAGAGCCCTATAATAACCAAAGGACTTTAACCTTATAGCGGCCTTCCTAATATATATATATTAAGAGGCTATAAGATCTATAGTACTATCTAATCTTATACTTAAAGCAGTATAAAATAAAATAGCTTTTACCTAAAAATTATCTAAAAGGTTAATGGATTTTATTTATAAGGTATAATAGAGGGACGCTTTTTATACTATCTTTAATATAAAAGCAGACCGGAAATATAATAAAAAGAAAGCTACTAAGCGCTACTATTAGGAACTAGACTTAATAGGCCTACTATATAGATTTAGTAAAAATTAGGTGCTATAAGAAGCAAATCTATAACAGAACATTCTTTAGGTAGCCACTATAGTTAAGCTAAAATAGTAGAATTACTTTAGCGTAAATACTATTAGCTAAAGCTTAATTAGGAAGTAAAGGAGCATATTAGCTATTATAAGAAGTATTAAATATATAAAATCTAAAGGTATAAGCTATAGGGTTTACTTAAATCTATTCCCCCTATTAGTAAGCTATAGTAATATTACGCCTATTTAATTAGAAGACTAGGAAATATATAAAGAGGTCTATCTCTACAAGCCCTACGGCAGCTCTATATAGCTTATATTACTACTATAGCAGACTATAGAATACAATGCTGGTGGAAAAGCAAATCTAGAGACTACCTACTAGCTAGGTACCAATCTCTACAAAATGAGGCCCTAAAACTAGTTTTAGGAGCGTTTAGAGGATCTCCTAGCCAAGCTATAGAGATTGAAGCCTCTATTCCTCCTCCTAGAATTAGATTTAAAAAGCTTTACAACAGCTATGCATTAAAAATCTTAAAATTTAAGGAAAACCATGCAATTAAAAAAGCCTATATAGAAGAGAACGATAAAGATAAGGACGAACTAGCAACTAGCTCCTATTCTAGTTCTAAAAACTCTACTATAAGGCGCTTACTACAGCTAAAAACACAGCTACTATCCCTAGTATCTAGGGCTCAGCAGCTAGTTCAGAACTGGAAAATAGAGAAAATCTCTCTAAAGTGGTAAAAACTATAGTCTCCTCCTATATCTGCATCATTCTCTATCTCTAAGAGTAATAAGGAAGAAGCTGTACAAGAATATCTAAGACTAGTAGAAAATCTACAAGAATCCCTAGAGTGGGACCTAGTAGATATATACTATACAGATGGCTCTAAAGATAGTAAATTAAATATAGCAGCTATATGCAAAATAGGAGAGAGAAATAGGATTAAATATGCAACAAACTGGAATCTAGGGCCCTATATAGAAATCATAGACGCAGAACTTTACGCAGTCTATAGGGCCCTAGAACACCTAAAACAATAAAGGCTAGAAGAGAAACAGGTTTATATCTTTATAGATAGCTAAGCGGCTATTAAGAGATTATAGCTTAATTCTCTTACAGGGGGACAAGAACTAGTCTTTAAAATTACGTAAAGCTATTCCTACTTAGCTAGTAAGGGGATCTCTATTAACTTTTATTGGGTTCCTAGCCATCTAGGAATCTATAGAAACGAAATAGCAGATAAGCTAGCTAAAAAAGGCCTTTCTAGAAGAAAACTATAATCTTTTTATACTTCTCTAGCCTACCTAGGGAGACGAGTAAGAGAAAAGATACTAGAATAGTGGAAAGACAATTGGCAACAGAATAAAAGTAAAGGAAAACACTATACTAGAATCTGTAAAGGAAACTACCCTTTTTCTTTTAAAGCCCCTAAGGATAAATATCCTAAAAGGCTACAATCAGCTTTTTTTCAACTAAAACTAGGAAAAGGCTTCTTTAAATCCTTTTCTAAAACAATAGGGAAGGATAAAGAAGGCAGATGCTTTAGGGACTATACCGCGGTATAAACCCCTACGTATCTCCTACTAGAATGCAGACTATATTGGGAAGATAAAAAGGAAATACAAAGACAAATAGGCTCTTCTCTCTCCCTAGAGAAGCTTTTTTACACAAAGAAAGGAAGAGGGGCGCTTTTTCTATTCTTAAGTAGGACAAAAATAGCTACTAGAAAGTGGCTAAGAGCAGTAGGATCTCTAGAAGGAGGTAACTCCTACTAAAGTCCTAGTAGATAGACTATAGAAAGCAAAAGAATAGAAATAAACTACAAATAGGACAGGGACAGGCGTTAGGTTTACTTATTTCGATTTTTTCTACTATTTTCCTACCGTTTTCTTACTACCTAATAGTTGCTAGCAACCTAGTACTTACTAGGAAGCTGTAAATCCCTAGCCTAAGGATTTATAAACTAATAGGATATAGCTACTAGTACATGTTAAGCTGCCTAGAAAGGATTTATATATATAGAACTATAGCGCCATAGCCTAGAGGCTGCATGCGCAGTATTGTACGTAGTATAATACAATGGATATAAAAAATAAAAATAATAATAAAAAGTAATATTACGCCATAGACTTTATTACGGATCTCCAGCTATCTAAAAATAGCTAAGGATAAATATATAATTTGGTCCTTATACTTATTAATAGGTTTTTAAAGTATATCTAATACCTTCCCGTTAATAAGATAATTAATATATAAGCGTTTACTAACCTAATTGAGGAGAAATACTTTCTTAAGGTAAATTAGCCGCACTCTATTATTACTAATAGGGGCAGTGTCTTTATAAACTAGTACTAGTTAGACCTATACTTCTATTTAAAAATGGACCACTATTATAATATAGCTTTCTATCTATAAACGGATGGGTAAATAGAACGCTAGAACTAGGAACTAGAGTCTTACCTATAAATATATTTAAACTACTAGTAAGATAATTAGTATAAGCTACTTCCGTATATAAAGTACACTTATAATTTAAAACAATATATATTATATAAGTATACACCAATCTAGATTGCCTATAGCGTCTAACTATTTAGGTTTAATAGTATGCCTAATAATTACTAGCTAAGGCCGTATAATTAGTTATAGGATCCTAGTAGAAAGTTTAGTAATATCTACTAAAGAGTATAAGGATACCTTTAGAAATAGAAGGAGTAATAAAAGTATATAAAGTAGAGCCTATAGAATGCCTAAGAGTAGTAAAGACTTTAGTATAATTATAAATACTAAAATAAGCATTTTAGAGTAGCCTGAGGCGATAAGGTTCTATTACGTTTAATAAATATTAAAACTTATTAATTATTAAAGAAGCTTAATATAAGATACCTAGGTCTCTTTTAAGTTAAGAAATAAATTAGTAAGCTAGCCTACCGTCTCTAGCTACTTCCATCTATAGCCTATATATATTTAGTATTTTATATAAACCTACTAGAGCTATAGTATAGACTACCGCTAAAAAAGAACTTCTGTCTAGGTCTAATTTAACACCTTAAGGTAGTAGGCGAGCGGTATAAGGTTAAAGCTATACTATATTATAAGTCTATTAAAAATAAGCTTTAATATAAAGTTTAATGGCTAGGCTAGCCCACTAAGAACTCTATATAGGAACCAATGGATCACCTTAATTATTGCGAAGATAGTTTAAAGGAATATTAAGACTAAGGTCTATAATCTATAAATCGCAAAAAGCACTCTAATACTATAATATTATTACAACCTATAAAGAAAGCTTATAGTAGGCCGTAAGAGGCCCTAAAGAGTAAATAGGTTAAATTAGATATAGAATAAATAGGCTCTAGAAACTATAGAGATAGGACTATAGCTTAAAGCAGGATAGGTCCTTAGCCTTTTTATATATATAGCATAGAGTTATTAGGGCATTTTGCTAGAATTACATTCCTATTTATTTATCTATATTAGGAATATTGTTTTTAGGGCTCCTAAGCCCCTTTTAAAAGCCTTTTAAGGCCTTTCTAAGCACCTAATTAAGGTACTCGATTACTACTATATACAAAAATTAATTCCAAATGCCTAATCTAAAAATCCACTATGACTTATCCTTAGGAGCAGGGTTAGTATCTATTAGCCCTTTAAGGGATAGCTAATAGGAATAAGATCCCTTTATAGGTATATAAATAGGTATAAGATAGGGGTAAGATAATAAGATATAGCTAAAGCAGAGATTTATAAATACTTAATATTAATATTAGGTCTAAACCAATACTAATAAAGCTCTTAGGGCGTTAGCTTATAGTTAATAAAGACACGCTTAAGCCTAGAATAAACAGAAATATTAGCTAGCTAGTATAGTCTAGAACTACTAAGACCTTGCTATAATAACTATTAATTACCTATCCGTTAGGTATCTAAAAGGTAACCTACCTAATAGCATATTATATTATGCTCTTTTAAAACTTAACGCGTATATATAAACTCTTTTCTATAGTATATAGCGACCTTCTTCTTATTACCCCTATTCCTTCCCCTATCCTTAGTATACTAATCTTACTTTTATATTAGGCGTCACTAGCTAGCTTACTAGGAATTATAGGCGGTATAAATAGCTATAGTATAGTCTTAAATTCGGCTAAATTATTTAGTATTAGCGCTAAAATAAAACAAAGCCCGGGCGATATAGTAATTAAGAATATTAAAGGATTATCGCTACTTAGGCCTAGGCTATTAAAGCTTAAAGTTAGTAATAGAAATCTATTAAGGATAGAAAAGCCTACCTTAATATAACTACCGCTTTTAGTACGCATATATTAATTATAAGGACTAAAGGTATTAGATCTTATATAGTACATTTTATTATACGCCTCTAAAATCCTATTATTAGATTTTTAGTCTTTTAAAGATATATAAGTAAAGTTATTTAGGTAGGACCAGTACTAACTACGGGTTAGTAAAAGTTGGGGTTTTATATATAAAGGTAGGGCTAAAATATGCTATAGAATTTACTTAGAAGAGTAGTAAGTAGGGGATTAAAGAGGTATATTAAATTAATAATAGAAAATGAGAAAATCTTAATAATATATTAAAGATACGTCTAAAATTAGACAAAGGTTAGTAATAGAAAGTAAAGTGTTAAGGAAAAGAATTAAGCTTAATAAGTAAAGTATCTTTATACTTTACCTTCTAATACCCTTTTAGTAAATAGCCGCAACCTTACTAATATAAATCTATTATAATAGCGCTATTTAGCTATTACTTCCTTATAAAAACTAAGTATATAGCCGGGGGAAGGTAATTTAAACGTTAATTAAAGATATATATAGGTTAAATTATACCTAAATAATACTATAGTATTAAAAATTAACGTTATAGACGTTTTTAATAATTGTATAATAGCTATAGTTGCTATTACAAAATATCCCTATTTACTAGGTAGTAAAGCTACGCTAAATATATAGTATAAGGCCACTAGATTTAAAAGTATATATATTAAATCTTAGGAGATAAGTTTCTTTAATTAACTAATTAGTACCTTAACTATATTTAATAGCCTAAGGGTAAATATAAAAATTATATATTAGTAACGTAGAGGATTATAAATTATATTTTAGTAGTTAAAGATAATGGCAAGTTAAGGCTCTGTATATTAAATTCTATACTAAAAGGTTCTACGGAACTATACTAGAATACTAAATTATTTATAATATTTATAATTAATTATAGACTAGTATAAAGGCTTAAAAGTAAAGTTATATAAAAATCTCTATATTAGCCTAGGCAGTTACTAATACGCTTTTAATAGGCTTCTAATAGGTCTTTTAGTAATCCTTATATCTTTTCTCTAGTTATATTTTTTCCTTATTAAGGTTTTTTAAGAGTTTAAAGTAGGGGTTAGATAGATAGATAATATATAGTAGTATACTAATATCTCTTTAGTATCTTTTCAACCCCCTTCTAGGATAAGCCCTTATAATCTCCCTTTACCGTAAGGTAATAGCAATTAGGGGCCGATTATAAGAAGGTAGAGGGCAATATAAGGGATATTATTGCGGATACTTTAGGTTGCCCTTAGGACAACCCCTAGGCGTCCCTTAGATGGTCGCTAGTTATGTACTAGAGGCATATACCTATAGTATATAGTCTTTACAATCCTAGAGGCCTTACCTCCTTAAGGATTTATCTCTTTTACTAACCTATTCTATTCCAATCGTGTCCTTATAGCCCCCTCTCTATAAAGTCCCCTTATAGGCAGCTATTTCTCGTCCTTAGAGAATTATTATTAATATTTTAGTATTTGCGTACGGGCTATATTTTAAGGTGGCCCCTACTAGCTTATAGGATAGGACGCGTTAGTAGATTACTAGCATCTTATATTTAATTATAATAATATACTCTATATTACTATCTACACCCCTTAATTAAAGCTTTTTTAGTATAATATTATAATATACTAACTATTTATAATATTATTAAGTTTTCCCTACTAAAATCGTTATAACTGGTAGAGATTTTATATAGGAGGGGCCCTACTTAACCCGCAAGGCAAATACCCTATACCCTTTTAGAATACCTAGCTACGTATTAGCCTTCTTTTTATACTTATTAACCTAATATATAACTCTATATATAATATTCCTTTTACTATTATAATATGGTCGCCTATATAACTCGTATCGTTATAAAGAGTTTTAACTATAACTCTTTTCTTATTTTTTTTATTTTTACTATAATTAGTAAGGCTCCTTAAGCCAATCACTTTTAATAGGGTTTAGAGATCCTATCCCTTCTAACGTCAAAATGCGCCCTACGATTATCGATAAAAGCTAGCTAATAGAATTAATGGGATTAAGGCTCCGTGGCTATACGCGTATTTTTAATTCTAGTGTTCGCGCACAGGCTACCCCTCGTAAGACGCTAACGTTAAAAGGGATACTTAAGGCCTAAGGGCCTTGAGGATGTTCTGCCCAATACTAGTACACGCCTTATTCCGGAATATTTCTGCCTTATTCCAGAATATATCGTCCTTAAAGAGGAATAAATCGTGTATTGCTTTAAGCTACTTCATTCCAAATTAATTGCTTTATTTTAGAATAGATTTAAAGCTATATAAAGCTTTTTAATAAAGCTTTTTAGTAGATTTTAGCCGTTTCTATAAGTTAATTTAGGAAGTATAGTATAGTTAATAGTTATAAATAAGGACTAATATATAATCTTATTAATTTTAGGCGTAAAATAAGTAATAATATATCCTTAATATTATAATTAATTATCTAGTAGAGCATAATTATATAAAATCTTGATTTTCTAACGAGATTTTACAAGGCTCTAGAGATCAAATTTAACTACCCCCCTAAACTACCACAACACTATTAAATTCCATCTAAACTAGGTTACGCTGTAATTTGTAAGTGTATTTAAAGGCCTTTCCACGTTATAGATATAGTCTATAGATAGTAAAAACTAATTAGGTGGGGGGTAGTTAATATTACGGCACTAATAGAAAACAGTGGATTGTGGTAGACAATTTTAGATGATTTTAAACAGTTTTAGACAGTTTTATATAGTTGCAGTTACGTAACCAGAGGATCGTATATAGCTTTAAGCGGCGCTCCCCTTCTTCTCCTTTCGTTTCTTTAGCTTTAGATTCTTATTTATAGACAATCCAATTATATAGGCTTACGCGTCCCTTTTACTATACCTATACCTTAATTAACTAAGTCGCTAATATTATCTAAAGCTTACTCTACTCTTTCTTCCTAAGAAGGAACTTAAATATATCTATAAGACTATAAACAGAATAAGAATATAAAATAGTACCCTAAGAACATTACCTAAAAGAAAAGAATAGAACCCTAAGGAAAGGACTTATAAGACATATATAGACCAGAACCCCTAAAAAAAATTACCTAAAATTACCTAATACCCCTACTACTATGCTATAAAATATAGTAGTAGGTAAAGCAGCTATAGGACCCTTAAATACTTTAGATAAAGAAATAATTAACGTTTTAACCCCCTAGGCGGAGCTTGCGGCTGCTAATACCAAAATTAAACGACTATAAGAGCTGCTTAAAGCTAGAAATACCCCTATATCTAATAATAAGTTATTATCAGATAACTAAAGACTTACTATAGTCCTTTAGGCCCTATCCTAGCGCCTTAATAGATTTACTGAGGCCTATATAGTACTAAAGCGGTTAATAAAGGTTGTAGATCCCCCGCTACTTATAAACGGAACTAACCCTATATTTAATAATTAGAAGCTTTAATTATAGGATAAGCTTAAAGTTAATATAAACTACTTCCCTAACGCCTAAGCCAGAATGGCCTATATTTTTAGCCGTACTGGCGGAGACGCTTAGACGTATTTACGCCTATAATATACTAAAGACTTAGCAGACCCCTTTATCTCTAAAGAAGAAATAATTAAATACTTATCTTCTATTTATAAAGACCCTTTTAAAGTATAGAACGCCCGCCTTAGCTATAAAAGCCTAAATATAAAAATAACCGAGACCTTTTTAGCCTTCTAAACCCGCTTTTTATACCTAGCCGGATAGGCTTAGATCCTCTAAGAAGACCTACTACTAGACCTCTTTAATAAGCTTACCCTAGACCTATAGCGGGCTGTATTATTAGCTTATACTATAATATAGACGTTAAAGGAACTTATAGACTATTGCATAGCTATTAACTAAGGCCTCCGTTAAATTAAGGCATGTACTAATTAGCTAAAAACTAGAAACCTTATAAACTAGGCCGTAAGTACTATAAGTATAGCCTATAGTACCCTAGTATAATTAGCAACTCCTATAGTTAACCCAGTAGCTAGCCGTGTAGCTACCCTTACTGTGGGTTTAGTATATACCTAGCCTATATACAGCGACCCCTATATATAGGCCCTTAGCGATTAAAAAGCTTACTTTTTATACGGTTAACTAGGCCACCCTATAAGGAACTACCTAATAAAGGCAAAGATAAATAAGGTTCTCTTAATTTAGGAGAATAATATAGAGCTAGAAAAAGAGGAACTCTAAAGGAAGACTCCTCTTTAGGGTTAAAAGGGATTAATATATTATATATTAATTTAGGTTAGCTAGTTAGTAGAAGAAGCTATACTATCCCTTATACTTTATTCCGTAATAGATATTAAGTTTTAACCTCTACTTTAGCTAACTTAGGAGTAAATGCCTTTACCTTAATTAATATAAAGTGCGCTGCCTTTAGGTTAGCTATGGCTTTAGGTAAGTAATATATTACCAAAAGCCTTCCTTTTTTAGTAATTGCCTAATTATAGAGTTAGAAGCGTAGAGTCCTGTTTTAGCAGAGAGCTTAGTATAGGTAGTAGTACGCGCCTAGTTATAAGATTTAATAAAGTTAACTAAGCGTTAGCGCGTAGGCGTGTTATACCTAAGGCGATTTCTAAAGCCACTATATCGCGGAGTTAATGGCTTGTTATAGATGGCGTGTATAGTTAATAGAGGCTCTTATAAAGTAGTCGCGATAGTAATAAAAGGCATAGAGATAATGTTTTGGAAGGCCTTAATTACGTACTATATTTTATATAGTATGGAGCTATATTAGCAAAGATCGCGTGCCTATGTAATTACGCTTTGCTAATACTTATTAATATAGTGGTAGTGTTACTTAATCCTTTAGTCTTTGTATTATAACTCTCTCTAGGCTTTATATAAGGTGTCCTAAATAATTTAATTATAAGCTTAGTGTTCCTAGTAATTAGGCGTTAAAGAAGGAGATATTTAAGGAGAAGGAGATAACTAAGGGGAGGAAGAAAATGGTGCTGTAGATGCATCTAGTGAGGCTATATTGGGTATTATAGTTATATTAGTAGTAGTAACTCTTTAATTAACGTCTGATACGGATCCTACTGGCCCACGCAGACTACTCCGCACAGGGGGGGAAATTTATGTATTTACAGGAAGAAAACCCCTGTAGTTGGGGGAGGAAAAACCCCGATTTGCCATGTTTGCACGTAGCTGCGGCCCTACGGGCCTACAGCACGTCCTCCTCCTTAGATGTTTTGAACTCCTTAGGAACTACTACTTCCTTCTCTAGCTCATCTAAAGCTAGGGTTCACTACGCCCTAGCTAGGTCTTGCCAATCAATCGCCGTATATTTGCCTCTCCTATATCTTGACCATCCCCTATATACTATCTCTTACTAACCATTGCTATATACGCCTTGCCTCCCCCCCCTAGAGCTATTAAAGGCGTAAGGGGGATTTATCTGTTCTAACTACCGTAATACCAAGCAGCGGGATATATTGTATTGGGTATCTTTTATGCCTAGGCCCCAGCTAGGCCCTTTTAAAGGGTCACTACTCCGTTAAAAGAAGACAAGGAAAACCGTGGGTCGTAATCCAGGCTGTAGTATTACGGCAGTAAAACGGCGAGTGACCGCATGCTCCGCGGGCGATCGCCCTAGGGGTTAGGAGGGGCCGTATATTTGCTCATTCGTTCGTTCGTTTGCGCATTCACTCGTTCGTCGATGTGAGGTCGTCGATGCTTTCAATTGGGGGTCGGGGGATGTTATCGAGTACTGTCCATCCATGTTGGATCGTACAGGTGCCCTGGATAGGAGAACAGCGTAGTAGTTGTCGTTTTGTAGAGGGCCAACAGTAGTGGTTTTCAAGATCTCACCATCCGAAAATTTTTCACCACCGCCCTTAACGCCCACAACCACCACCGGTCCTGTCCGCACGCTGTGCGACGTCTCTGCGTTGGCTCTGGATCTGATCTTCGAAGACCCAGGTTCGTAGCCGTCACCACGTACAGGTGCAGAGTCCGATTTCGACGGCCTTGTAGTTATATTAAAAGTAGGTCTAGTAAAGGCCTAAAAAGGTAAAATTAAACGGAAGATAATATTGGAAAAGCTAAGTAGAGCTCTTTAATTTGGCTAAATATTGCGTTTAGTATATAAGGGAGGAAGGGTAGGAGAATATGTAGGGAGAGGCGTACTTAGGGGTTAATTTTCGTCTAAATTCTTATTAGAGGCTATATCTAAAGAAGTATATATAGATTAGTGTTGGAAATAATTAATTTTAGTATAAAAAGGACTAATTTTAATAAGAGTAATATACTGTCCTTTTATATAACCTTAAGCTCGCTATACCTGCTAAAAGTTATTTTCTAAGTTGTCCTCTAAGTCGTCCCTTTAACCTAATTGCTTACCTAACTGCTTACCACTACCGTTACCACCTCTCTACTTTATTATAACCTTTACTATTACGGATAAGGCCGCTTAAAGAGGCGTATAAGTCTTTCTATATAAAGAAACGCGTTAAGTATTATAAATATTAGTTAGTAATATAAAATTAAGAAGAGCCTTATTATAACCGTACTGGGAGAGCACCTAATTGTAGAGCTAAAGAAAATGAGTTAAAGGCGTTAAAAGCGTCGCGGTCGCATTACGAGTTGAGGTTGTTCGGATATTTCCATTTGATATCGGCGATCGATCTACATACGGCTAGTAGGAGGCTTGATCGACACGCACTTACAACGAGATGTGACAAGGTGGTGTAGATCTTTTGGCAATGTCGTATAGGCGTCGCAGGCGCAATTTAGGGTTACTGTAGGCCTTATGCAATAACTATTTACCAATAAAATCTAAAGGTGAAATAAAAATTAAGTATATAGCGCAACTATTTTAAATAGCTTCGCGATTGGCGGTATAGATGTAGCGGTGTAGATGTAGCGTTGGTGAGCCTTAACTGGGTTATACCATCTTGTAATTAGCCTAATCTTTAAAAGATCTGTTCCGGAATGAAGCAATTAATCTGGAATGAAGCAGCTTAAAGCGATACACGATTTGTTCCTCTTTGAGGACGATCTGTTCCGGAATAGGGCAGAAATATTCCGGAACGAGGCGTGTACCGGTATTAGGCAGAACAGAGGAACCTTTTTAGCTACTAGATATAGTATTAAGCGTTAGTTAATTAATCTATCTAGGGGCTCGGCTTGTTTATAAATTTTGTTGTGCCAAGAATACACTAATATAATTGGAAATCACGTGAAAAGAACCACACATTACATGGTTCCACTTCCAACATGGCCCGTGCTGCCTCTCGTAGCTCCTTTAAGTAGCCGTGACACTTCCAATATAAGGTCCGTAACATATCGCCTTGTGCGTTAACTCGTTTGCTTCCGATTCTCTAACCTATATTACCCTATAGGTTATCTCCTTCGGTAGGCTCGTTTAATTCCTCAAGGACTAATAACTAACTTTAACTTTTTATAGGTGTAATATTAGGCTCATGTAACGGATACGTAATTAGCTTGTGATTGGATGGACGTCTGGTAGCGAGATAACAAGCCCTTCAGGCGTGGCACCTCCGAGGATGTTGTGGAGGTCAATTCTGTACATCCCATCTAGACGCCTTAGCTCACGGTTTGTTGGCATCACGGTGAGCTTCAGTTTTGAAGAAAGAATGCACAATAACCCTGGTGGTCTCTGGACTATACAACACTTATAACTTTACAGCCCATTTTCTGTAGCTCATTGGGCCACGACCCAGCAAAAGCATGTCCAATAGCCGTATTTCCTCTTATCGCCTTTCCTCACTCTATTTGTCCTGCGAACTGGGCCCCGTTGCATGGACCGTATCCATCATCTCACTGCACATCATTTACTCGGCAACACCATTAACAGGACGGTTTACTGCTCCTCGCCTTAAACTTGCATGGTGGGGAAACTTTGACTGTACACCACTTACCCAATTATATCTAAACACCTCGCAGTGACCACATGATGGTGCTGTTCAAATATAAATGGTGGTTTACGATGAGCGTCATTGCCCAGCACATTTCAGGGCCACGAAGCAGTCTCGACTGACGATCAAGGCAAAATAATGAAAACGGCACATTTTCCATGAGGTTCTCGTAACGTTGATACTGCTAGCGCATCTGTTTATACCCCGATCTCTTGCCTCGGCATCCTAGTCTACCCGACACCCAATCCAAGCAACGCTAACCACCATGACGGAAGCCAAGTTTGAACTTACCGAAAATTGGAAAACTTTCGAGGCTGCTGCCAAGAAGCTGTTCCAGTTTTCCAATGATATCAACGAGCTCGACAAACTCAACCAGAGGATCAAAGATTTGGAAGGAGAACTCAAAGAGAGAGACATTGAGATCGATAAGAGAGAAACAGTAGAACAAGCACTTATTGACAAATTCGAAAAGAGTGCTTCGAAATGGACCAAGGAAAGAGAGAGGCTCGAGGGTACTCTAAAGAGTGTCAAAGAAGCCCATGTAGCCCAAGACTTAATCCAGGTCAAAAACGCACTGAAGAAAGCTCAGGCACAGCAAGCCAGGGAGAAGGAATGGGAGAAAGAGAGAACTGAAAGTTCGGCGCTTATTTCCGGGTACAAAGAACAGCTCGAAAACTGCAGAGCAGAATTAGATAGAATGAAGCAGGCAATAGGGCTTCAAGAGATGAATGATAATCTGTAAGTAAGATGCTTGATATTAAGTTGCAATACTCACATCTTGCAGGCCCGATGACCTGGAGAGACTGGCGGCCGATCTACACAAGCTGGCCATGAAATACTGTGGAATGCAACTTCCCGACGATTGCCCTGTGGTAAGTGGGTGTGTGGCACCAACATCTCAAAGCTAACAGAATGTAGGATGCTCTTTTTATTGCACTTCAAAACTCTGGTTTTCTTGGTGTCTTCCCACGTGCTATTCCCATCTCCAATTCCGGAGAATCAGCCTTGCTCCGTGCCGCCGCATTGGAGGCTTTCATTGCCAAGAGATTGGCTGAAAAAATGTTCCGGAGCTTGTACCCGTGGTCAAACCCATCGACCTTGGAGCCTAATATCTTAGAATGGATAGGCGACGATTTCCTGGAGACCGATCCTCGGAAGGAAGCTATATTCCGATCAATAATTGTCTCATCAGACATCAAGGACGGCGATAACCGCAAGAAGGCCATTATGGATATGATACTGGACGAATCTGCTGCTGTGTGTGCTCCCCTGCTCACAATGCCGCTCCGCGAACGCCAGGCCAGCTTCCGAATGGATCTCGCTAAATTCCTAAGTAATGCTGCGGAAGTGTGGAACGATGCTCAGAGAAGTCATACCAGAATTACAGCCGCATCCGAGGCCGAAGACGAGGATGGCATGTGGGAGCCCCGAATGGAGCACGACCTAAGCGATTCAGCTGTAAGCGAAATCCAACAAGAAGGTCTCGGAGCAGCTATAAAGATACTGTTCCCTACAATCTATCAGTTTGTAGGCGATGAGTCTGCTGTACTTCACAATGGATACACACTTTGGTCGCACCAACAATTGTACATTGCCGGAACCAAGGAATTTCAGCTGCAGTCCACTCGGGTGAACAACCGAGATGGGGACATGACGAGTAGCGCCATGAAGCGAAGGTCAAGCGTTAGCCAGCATTCGAAAGGATCTCTACATCACCGAACCGGGAGCAATACAAGCCCACCATTCACTCCAAGGAGTGTAAGCCGGTCAAGAATGAGCATGAGAGGGAATGAAACTCCAAAAAGCACTGGGGCCAACTAGCCTCCTCGACTTAATGGCAAGGAGGAAGATCCGAAGAGCGAAAAGTTCTGGCGATTAAGAAGAGTTTGTGAATGTGTTTTTGGGCGGGAGCTAATCGAACACGCAATAATGTATTTCTCCTAGGCCATGAGTTTTCTTTTCTTTCACAGGAGTATTTGTAGTTGGTGTCAATGAAGCATTTATATATATAAGCAAGTGAATTTTATCCTCATTCGTTTCTTTGTTTTAGAAGAAGTTACATGTGGAAAATTCTGACGGCATGGTAATTGCAATACGCTCAAGAAGCTTACATGGATAATCTATAATCATTTCTAACCCTAGCTTCGCCGCAACCTGGAGAAACGATCGGTTTTTGTGATACTTTGAATCCTCAATTTTCGCGATGATAGAAACCTTGGTTGCCGTTACGCTACGCCGTGCGACCCGTGTCATAGCTGAAAAATAGTTAATACAGCAATCTGGTGGCCACGTAGGTTAGCGAGCTGCAAAGAATGAGGACTCGTCAATGATCACCCCACAAACCGGGGTTCGCATCAGGAGTTCGAACGCCACTTTACCCTACTCACAGAAAGCCTAACATATAACCAACCACGTGCCACCAGGCCACCGTTGTTCGGCAGGCGGGTAAAGCGGGTCGTTAAATAGTGCCACACCACCGCTTTCAAGGTCGCTCATTCGTTTAACTTCCTCTGTCCACGTAGTGTGCCGCAAACAACGCAACAAAGTCCTGATTTTGTTGAGCCGAACATCGTAGCACCATTCAATCCCCTTTGGCCGTCGATTACTCATGATGCAGTACGCTACAGCTGAGAGGCGGAGAGTTTTCCTTGCGTACCGGGCTTTATTTGCCGGGGAGCGTGCTATGTTGCGGAAATCCAAGAAGGTTCGAGAGGTAGTAGAAAAGCACAAGTCCTCATTCCAGCCTTTAATCAAAGAGTTTGGAAACGATAAAATCATCAGCATTCTGAAAGAGTTGCTGGCGGGTAGAATATTCCAATCAGAGCTAAGAGCAAAAGTAGAATTTCCTGAGCTATTCCGGAGTTCTCCTGCTCGGACGTGCAGCGAACGACATCAGAAAATGATGCAGCACGCTCAGAAGCCGAAGCCTTAGAGGAAATTGCATCACTTGAGGGTAAGGAGGACGACCAGGCCGAAAATCAAGCGGGAATTCCCGAGGACGATGCAGCTGTAGGTGCAACTGCTGTGGAAGTTATGGTTGGTAAGCACAGTTAGCTCGTCTTCCTTTCTGAAAGGCGACTCAAAAACACTCAGGTCTCTCCACGTTAGATAATCTTGCAACCAGCGCCGTGCCGTCCTTGTATCCCGTAAATTTTCCGTACAAGGCTCAGCACTTCATTCTTACAACGACCCAGCGTTTGCTTGAGGAATGCTGTTTTGACTTTACCACAATGTGGCTGCCGTCCAAGCTTCGAGAGAATGGTTGGGATTGCCCTGAGGCTGTGGAGTTGACCAAATGGACGAAATTTTTGACAAAAAATTACGACCTGCTCCCAAAGGAGTCTCTGGATCTTGATAAAGACATTACGATAAAACAGGTTTTGCTCTCGACGCATAATCTGCGGCATTCTGCAGTCCATCGTCTTCCTACTAGTGCTCGCGGTATCAATCAAATGGTCATATCGGCAGCGAGATTAGCAAAAACCCTGCGTGACCCACTACGTACTGCACAGCTAGAGGAATTAAATCACGAAGTTGAGGGCAGGATCAAAGATATGGAGCTTAATAAGAATTTCTTGGAAGATAAGCTTGACAAGGAGCTTCAAGATATTCGCAGAAAACGTGAGGAACTAAATGTCAAAGAAAAAGAGCTTATTTCATCAACGTTGAAAGAAGATCAGGAAAACAAATCTCTTATAGGGGTGTTAGTCCAAGAGTCACTTAGGGAAATTCTTTGTGACAAGATTGGACCGAAGGAGGACCAGATTGATACTAGGCAGAAAGACGACAACGAAGATGAAAATGGTACCCCAGAAATCTCAGACTCTGCAAGCTACACTGTGGTTGAATAAATGGAAACTGATGAAAAAGAAGAACAACGACACCAGATATCCTACGTTA
>Ga0307515_10010250_pt1 | contig 17993 bp, 14 predicted proteins | sample 17_EM_MG_FD_194513 | JGI IMG/M metagenome (GOLD analysis project Ga0307515, IMG submission 194513) | Populus trichocarpa ectomycorrhiza microbial communities from riparian zone in the Pacific Northwest, United States - 17_EM | ecosystem: Host-associated > Plants > Roots > Unclassified | place... | reverse complement strand
TCCGCCGCGATCACCTTCAACGATGACTACAACAGTGACTCTGAGAGGCTACGAATCCTGATTTCTATGACAATATGGGCCATATGGAAATCAAGAAACAAAAATACAATAAATAATCAGGACGTAGTGCCAAGCGAAACGAAAGAAACACTGAAAGAAATGCTATCAAACCTGATAAGAAACAGTTGGATCGCAACGAGATTCATGGAGCCAAGAAGAAAACTAATTCGCCAACGCAAACTCCGATCCCTCTGGGGAGACGGAACTTTCGTCAACTTCGACGCAGACCCATACCCAACCATGAATTTCGATTAACGGGATGTAGCCGAGACAACCGGCAGGGAAGGGTTTTAGTGGGTAGGTCAGACGGCAGATTGTCCAACGGGCGAAAGATCCCAACGGCAAGCCGTACTGGAGTCCCACACACGGCGCACGGGCGTCACGGTGCATGATGCATTTCCCTTCCTTCCCCCACAAAAAAAAAAAAAAAAAAGTTTGGATCCGGGTTCTCGCTGGCTCCAAGTTGAAGGTCATAGTTTTTGAGCAATTCTTCTGGAAAAACACGTCGTCTATCGAGCATGGAACAACGGGTGGTTGGTGTTAATTCTTGTGTCTGGGGCACCACGAGCATCGTGCTAATGGCGGAGAGTCTAATGGCAGAGAGTGTATCATCTCCCATAGCCGAGGCAATGGCAGTGAGGGAAGAGGTATAGAGGGGTAAATCACCCTTTGCTGTGATGATAGTGAGATACTGAACTGCTAAGGGATATGATCTTCGACGTATGAAGGCATTGATGACCAGGAAGAGTAAGGAGATGAGCTGCTTGTGATAGTCGCAAGGAGTATCTTCAAACCAATTGGCAAATAGAGCAGGGTTTCGAATATTCCGAAGCAACCATGGGTGTTCGCGACTGCTAGCGAGAATGTGTAGCCGATTGTCGATTTCTCGAGAACATGACATGGCGGCGAGTGTGACCACAGCCTCAAGTATTTGCATGGAAGAGTAGCGGTAAACATTCCATTTCGGGGAATGATCCGAAAGGATGGATAGGCATACTCCAATCAGGCATGGTTCCCTTTCTAGCCGCTGCGACTCGCTACGGAGCTCTGACAGCGTGGATAGAAGCCATAATGATTCTTCTGTGTTCAGCTCCATTCTTCGTGTCACGTTTGTGAGGTTGGACTCCGTTTGTCTCAGATGTTCAATTTCGTCGCGGTTCCAATAGCTGTAGTTGACGTCAAAAACCGCACCTACAACTTCAGCCCAAGGGATATTGGAAGTTTCCATCCGCTGAAGGAGAGCTCGTACTGTGGTCATTTGTACTACTCGCCATGGGGAAGGTCCACGGAACGAAACCGCCACCATTGCGACCAGCATGGCGGAAGGTTGGTGTAAGAAGTACTCTTCATCACCCTCTCTCTTGATAATCCAGTCAGGCAGGTGGAATAATGGTCGAGTGTTAAGTGTCGCGCTACCCGCAATCTGCCACACAGACCAGTGCAGTGCTTCGCTGTGTTGAGAATTCGGGGCACCATCATGAAGCCTCTGCAAGGCCGATGCTACGATGGGGAGATGTACGCCGTCCACTGTTGCTTCTGCAACCGGAAATTCAAAGTTTGTCTCTAGATAGGGGCTCGATTTCCGAAGGATGATCTGGATAGACCGGCGGAGACGACCCAGCGCTGTTGATGGCATAGAATCCATTTCTGGATAAATGAATTGAAGAAAACGTGGACAGAAATAAGCATGCACGCGTCGGTACACCGTGGCCAGGGTGCGCGAAAGAGGAGAGTGGAAGGGCGAGGAGGTAACAATCACAGATATGGACGTCGTCATAACATAATATAGGATTCCAATGCCAAATATCGCTGTCGTCACACCGAATGAGGGTTTACTGATGTGAAAAAGAAATAAGATGAGACCGATGGAAAATAGAAGAATAGATATCTGGATGAGCAATGGGAGTATCGAGACCATCTCTGGGAGCTTCCAGCGCTCCATCCCGAGGTACCTGAATTCACGCGTCTTCGCTCGTTGCTCTGGGAGAGACATTGCCCGTAAGCCACGATCGAATTCGCGTACCCAGCTCTTGATGAGCATGGCGATGAATGCAGCTAGGATCATCACTCCGAGGCTGGCATAGAAGAGAGCATTGACGATAACAATGTGTTCTGGAGGGGAGAAGTCGGGCGGGACATATGGTCCAAGGGTTGAATTTCGCATCATTTGAGTTTGGTAGATGAGGACATCCTGTATGATATCCATAGGGTCCTGTTCGAGACGACCGAGGAGTTCGATCAGGAAAGCACTCATGAAACCTGCAAACAGTGCGGCCTGACAACATATCAACTCAGGCTATCGTCAAAGGGAGGTAGGACACACGAAGATGAGTATGGTATCCATTTGTTCAAGCCATTCTCTCTCGCGTTCGCGGTCGATGATCTCCATTCCTGCAGTTCTGATATTAGACAGGGTGCGTGGTGTGGCTGCAAGACGCCTAGCGCACCTTCATTGTAGTATTCCCAGGCAGTCTTGAGGGTCTTCGGTTCTTCTGGGTAACACAGATATATGAGAACTATTCTTAGGTGGTGATCGGGGAAGGAGCTTGCCTGGCGGACTCGCAGGAAGTGGGAAGTCCTGATCTATAAGAGGACATTAGTGCGTGTGACTGACTAGTAAAAGACGGGTGGGCTACCCTTTTTTAATTTTTGAGCGAGAAGCGACATGCGAGCGAGTGGTGGATTACAACCTTGGGCGCTTAGGCTTGTCCGCAAAGCACGCAGTTCCAAACACCGTGGTCGTATTCGCCCTTCACCCTCTACTCAGTCTGTGCGAACCTCAAGCTCCTGTGCCGCGCTGGCCCCGTCTCTCCACCAGCCTGGTTTTCGTCGCGTTCCGCCACGACGCGCCTCACAACAGCAGCCACCCCGGGAGGCTGATTTCGAGCGTACACGCGCCATGGATGAGTTCACTGGTGAGCAAGAGCAACGCATCGGACCCTGCTGGGTCCTCGCGGAGGACTATTACATCTGCGATGTCCCACTTTCGGAGGCGGAGGCGTGCGCGATGGAATACACCGACCCATAGCCGCTTTCAAATGATCTTGTTTGTTTGAACTTTGGTGAGTGGGCGTGATGACGTGGGGTTGTTGTGAAGACGTTCAAGTGCCACATTCATGGGCGGCTCGCCATTCGTCGCGTTGAGCGCGTCTCGAATTGTCTGAGGATCAGGGGTCGTCGACTGTAAGGGCCCGCTTGCGGCTAATCTCATTTCCGATTACATAATACAACCCCTCCTATATAACCCTATCACCCTATCACTTACAAGTCCTGTGCCCAATCTTTTTTTTTTTTTTTTTTTTTTTTTTTTGGTGGGGGAAAGAAGGGAAATGCATAATGCACCGTGACCCCCGTGGGCCGTGTGTGGGACTCCAGTACGGCTTGCCGATGGGAACTACCGCCCGTTGGACAATCTGCCGCCTGACCTACCCACTAAAACCCTTCCCTGCCGGTTGGCTCGGCTACATCCCGTTAAGAAAAGTTAATTGTCGGGTATGGGCTTGCTTCAAAGTCGACAAAACCTCCGTCGCCCCAGAGGGATCGGAGTTTGCATTGGTGTATCATTCTCTTTTTTGGTTCCATGAATTTCGTTACTATCCAGCTGTTCCTTATTAGGTTCGATATCATTTCTTCAGTATTTCTTTTGTCTCGTTTGGTACTACGTCCTGATTGTTTATTGTATTTTTGTTTCTTGATTTCCATATAGCCCATAGTGTCATAGAAATCAGGATTCGTAGTCTTTCGGAGTCGCTGTTGTGGTGATCGTTGAAGGTGATCGCTGCCGATCCTCTAATCAGGCCTAAGGATATGGCCGGCCAATTTCTGAGTGTAGTCTTCCTCCATATGTTCGTTGTGGTTTCCCAGGTCTGTCTCTGCCCGTTGTGTTCGTAGGATAGCCATAAGTGTTGTTCGGTTTCCAGTGTGTCTTCTCCCGTGGTCTTTTTACAGAAAGAGCAGAAGGCCCTTTCAGCGTGACCTGGGATATTGTTCCAGTAAGGTCCGCATTTTATTCTACCAATTAACATATTTCTAATGTGGTCTTTGAGGCGAGGTGGGATGCCCAGCGATTTAATTCCTTTTAGTAGCTTCTCGTTGGTGGGTCGTAGGCCCGTCTCCGACTCTATCCTGTCTTTGGATTCGTCTAGGGTTGCCTGGTGCGGTATTGCTTAGATCTTTCTTGTGTGCCATCTAAGTAGGGCTTTATAGGTATGACTCGCGTCTAGAGCCTGTAGTCTCGCTCCGTCTTGGAGGGCTTCGTGGTTATCTACCCATTCTACATCGTCTTCTCTCATCTGTGTGTCGTTCTCTCTTCCAGCGTTTGCTAGGGCGTCAGCTCTAATGTTACCGTAGTTGTTCTCGTGCCCTTTGACCCATTTAAAGGCTGTACGCGCTGGCCTCGTTCTTAATTTTATAAGGATGCTTTTTATGAGGTCCGAGTTCGATACATCTGACCAATTTAGGTTCTCGTATTTGTCCGCGTATGTGCAAATCGCTCTCAGGCTAGTCAGGGAGTCTGAGTCTATTTCTAGGTCGTCGGATTCGTTTTGTCTTAATGCTTCTAGGATCGCTCCTAGTTCGGCTCGTGAATTCGAAGCTGGTTTTGGCCCCTGTCCGTTCATGCTGAGTTTAATGTTTCTAGCGCTGCCATCGGCGTACCAGACGCCTATTCCGGCTGTTGCGTTTTCCCATCCGTTGTTGACAGCCGATCCGTCGGTGCTGATTTTGGTATGCCATCCGCTTGGTTCGATCGCGTGGTTTATTCTAGGTGGGTTCCTTCCTCTTAGGAAAGGGTCTTTTTCTTTCGACTTGTGGCCAGGAAATTTTCCAAGGATTCTGATTCCTCCTAGTACGCAGTGATTACCCATTCAATTTTACTCCTCCACCACAATACTCTTACCATCACACGTTCAATTAGTACACGCTTATCTCTTTCAGTAATAAAGGGATTCGACTGTACTCGGACGTCACAGTAAGAAACAAGGTCGAAGAGGAATCCGATCCTTACATCGACGACCAGCTTCTCAAGGCGAGGAGTGCGACTCCCCCCTCCAGCGCGGCGCACGAGGCCGGATCGAGTAGAACGTGATGAACTTGGCCCACGGAACGAGGGGCGTCGCCGTCAGGATCTCCTGATAGGCTGGATGGGATATGGTCTTCAGTCAGCGAGGGAACAGTTAGGTGAAAGCCTGTAAGTACTCCACATTTCTGTTATTCCACACGTCTTAATTACGTATCTATTACGCGAGTCTAGTTGCGTTGTATGCGTTTGTTTGGTGACATTATCTTTACTTCGTCCACTACGCCTTACTACTTCATTCGTCCTGAATGCGTATTGGGATTCGACTGTATACGGAGACTTGGCGATTAAGGCAATGACAAAAAGGAATATCCTATATCGCCGCTAGGCTGGACACGAAATGTAAGTCTCTCCTCTGGCGGCGGCGGCGGCGGCGCTACCACTCATTGTCGCGTTGCTGACACTCTGGAGTCGGCGCCGTGGTCAGGAGGTTGGGTATCATTTTCGGCGGGTTACCTTCCTCGTTGTACCTCCGCGACAGATACATCACCAGGCAGCACGGGAGCGGAGGTTCACGTCACTACTCTCATCAACTCCAATCTGTGCGACCCAGGAGCAATAACAGCCCTCATACTTGTTCCCCAGCAGGTAGCCCACAGCTCCCCAATCGTCTAGCTTCCTCAGCGTCTTTTTGGGTAGTGTGACCTTCACTACGTACCCTCGGATACGTATGTGACCTATCTCCGGTTTCATGCCATAAAAACGCTGATACGGGGTTGTCCCCTCGCTCCTCTTCGTTGGAGTCCTGTTCGGCAGGCCCATAAACGTCGTCACTGCTTCAGCCCAGAAGCGTTGTGGGAGGTTCGATTCGCGCGGCATAGCGCGAGTGCCATTGGTCGCCCCACCGACGACCCGTTCGGGGACTCGATTCGATCTAATCTGAATCCTGTTGCTCACGGAATTCACTCACCCTTCCTGCTACCAGTCCCTCGGGTTGTCGACCATGACGGTTTTAATACTCCTCCCTGTTCCATGGTGGCCCACTTCACGGGTGTGCCCTCAGGGGCAGTACCCAACTCGCACGCGAGTATTCATCCAAGAGTATGAAAATGTATTTGCAACGGCCGACTAATTCGATAGGCATGCGGCCGACCAGTCGCCATGGATGAGTTCCAGGGGCGTGTCCAACCGGTTTTAAACGGGAGGTGTTACGCTTTTGCGAGCGCACAAGCTGGGCAGCTACCGAACTTTGGTGGATCTTTAGGTACGTTTTTCAACACCAACCCAGTCATGGCGCCGTTCGCCATGTTAATAATCGTCTTCATACTGCAGTGGCTTATCCTCCAATGCAAATCGTATAGGCCAATCGTTGCAGATCCTTCTCCAGTGCTGAAATCCACCAGAGGCTGTTTGCCTTCGTGCTGTAGGCGCTCATGTAGCACCTCGTCCTGCACCACTTCATCATCCTCACTAGCGATTAGGCCGAGATCTGTGTGGGTCGTGTTCAGTGTCACCAGACAGACGTCTTTCATCGGCGCGCGTGCAACAAAACGTTCCTCGGTGTCATAGAGTATAAGTCCAATATGGCTCAGTCAGGGTTCTCAACCCTGAGAGAATAGCCTGCCATCAGTTATAAGTCAGTGGCGAATATCCGGTATGTAATATACGATCAGGAGTTTCCCTCTCACTTCCTTGCCGTCGACAGAGGTGTCAATCTGAAGTGTCCCTGACCCGAAGGCCTGAATAGTCGCATCCTTAACTGTAACTGATACGTCAGGAAACCTGTTACTCAGATACCCGGTATGTGATTTGCAGTACTGCAAGGGCTCCAAGCGACTTAATTCTCTAGATGCCGAACCAGGGTGAATATAGAGCCCTTCTTGGACGAATTCTCCTTAGTTAAACTGAGAACATGGAATATAATAAGAGTATTGAAGCCAATTGATTACCAATTACAACAATCGGATTGGCTGTGACACGGCTGAGCATGCCCCAGGCTTCCAACCCCGCGGATAAAACGCATGATCCAGTCAGTACATACTCCCTCGCACTCCGTGAGCCCCTTGGTATTGCTTTTGGCCTGTCCGCTCATGTGCTGGCAGTTTGTCATCGTTGCCACGATGTACACATGAACGTAAACACCCATATCGGCCATAGTACTGCACGAGGCACCAAATAGACACCTCTCCAGTCGCCTCCGGGTCCTGGATTAAGCGCCACTTCCCCCTCCACTAGTATCAATATCGTTTTGCCGTTATCACCGAACCACCAATGTCAATGTTCAAATAGTGAATGATTGAAATAGGGCGAGGTTGTTGACCATCGATTATGATCTTGGGATAGATAAGCATATCAGAATCAAGTCCACAAATTATGTTTATTATACCCAATTTGACAAAGAAAGTGCCGAGGGTGTACTTAGTTATACCACATACAATGGAACTTGTGGAAGCAGTGGAGCTCCTGCCACTTCTCGTGCATACGAACCGCTTCCCTTATCCGTGTCGAGATCATTCGACGGTATTCAGGGAGCTCGGTATCATCAAACCACTGGACAAATTCGCAAAGCTTAGGGATAATTGGAATGAGTTGGTAGGGAGGGGCTGCATCAAGGAGCTTGCAAAGTGCGCGGAGCACAAATTCCGCATTAACTGTCGGTTCAGACTTTCTCCCAGACTGCTGTGATAAATGGAGTGACCATGCCATCGCCATCCAATCCAACCCGCTGAACTCCGAATCTGTCCACTCGCGTTCCTGTTCCTCCTCGTGAAAATATTCCCATGTGAGAATCTGCTTAAGCTCACTGTCTCGCGTCATTGACACCATGTCCCCCCGAGGTTTTAGCAGCGGTCGGCGCGACAAGGTGAAGAAGCCTTCAGCGAACGCCCCTCGCCATTCAACTGAGAATATTTCAAACCCATCCACAAATATATCCAGTATTGACCACCTCATCCACAGTAGATGGTCAGGCAATATGAAGTTGAACGTAGCAGATGCAGTTGCAGAGAGACGATAAGACGGTGCTGGGGGATCAGGGTAGGATATCACGGTCTTCATGTAGTACCCCAGCGCTATAGAGGAGATAGAGAGCTCTCTCGATTCGAGGAATGACTCCAGGAGGAGGAACTCTGTATACTCGTAGACCACTCCATCTCTGTATCGCAGAAGGGAAAGAGCTGCAATCATATTGTGGACTCGGTGGTCATAAAACGACCTGATTGGTAGACCTGATCCATCAGGAATGCCGAGTCGGGCAACCACTCTTGCAGCCAGCCTCAACCAGGGATTTTTCAATTCCAGATGCACGTTCTTCAATTCCCCTGTTGTGTCTGAAGGGACGTGTTTGGAAAGCATGAACACGATGGCGAGAAAGTTTGGATCTGGGTTCTCACTGGCTCCAAGTTGAAGGTCATAGTTTTTGAGCAATTCTTCCGGAAAAACACATCCTCTCTTGAGCATGGAATAACGGGTGGCTGGTGTCAATTCTTGTGTCTGAGGCACCACGAGCATCGCGCTAATGGCGGAGAGTGCAATGGCAGAGAATGTATCATCCCCAATAGCCGAGGCAATGGCAGTGAAGGAAGAGGTGTAGAGGGGCAAATCACCCTTTGATGTGATGACAGTGAGATACTGAACTGCTAAGTGATATGATCCTCGACGCATGAAGGCATTGATGACCAGGAAGAGTAAGGAGATGAGCTGTTTGTGATAGTCGGAAGGAGTGTCTTCAAACCAATTGGCAAATAGAGCAGGGTTTCGAACATTCCGAAGCAGCCATGGGTGTTCACGACTACTGGTGAGAATGTGTAGCCGATCTGCGCTTCCTGGAGAACATGACATGGCGGCGAGTGTGACCGCAGCTTCAAGTAATTGCACGGTAGGGTAGCGATGAGCTCTCCATTTCAGGGTATGACTCGAAAGGATGGCTAGGCATACTCCAATCAAGAATGGTTCTCTTTCTGGTCGCCACGACTCACTACGGAGCTCTGAGAGCGTGGATAGAAGCCATAATGATTCTTCTGTGGGCAGCTCCATTCTTCGTGTCACGTTTGTAAGGTTGGACTCGGTTTGTCTCAGATATTCAATTTCACGGCGGTTCCAATAGCTGCAGTTGACGTTGTCAAAAACTGCACCTACAACTTGAGCCCAAGGGACACTGGCAGTTTCCATCCGCTGAAGGAGAGCTCGTACTATGGTCATATGCATTACTCGCCATGGGGAAGGTCCACGCAACGAAACGGCCACCATTGCGACCAGCATGGCTGGAGGTTGGTGTAAAAAGTACTCTTCATCGCCCTCTCTCATAGTAATCCACCAAGGCAGGTCAAATAATGGTCGAGCGTTAAGTGTCGCGCTACCTGCAATCTGCCACACAGACCACTGCAGTGCTTCGCTGTGTTGAGAATTCGGGGCACCATCATGAAGCCTCTGCAAGGCTGATGCTACGATGGGGAGATGCACGTCGTCCTCTTCTGCTTCTGCAACCGGGGATTTAAAGTTTGTCTCTGGATAGGGGCTCGATTTCTGAAGGATGATCTGGATAGACCGGCGGATACGACCCAGCGCTGTTGCTGGCATAGAATCCATTCGTGAATAAATGAATTGAAAAAAACGTGGACAGAAATAAGCATGCACGCGTCGGTACACCGTGGCCAGGGTGCGCGAAAGAGGAGAGTGGAAGGGCGAGGAGGTAGCAATCACAGATATGGACGTCGTCATCACATAATACAGGATTCCAATGCCAAATATCGCTGTCGTCACACCGAATGAGGGTTTACTGATGTGAAAAAGAAATAAGATGAGACCGATGGAAAATAGAAGAATGGATATCTGGATGAGCAATGGGAGTATCGAGACCATCTCTGGGAGCTTCCAGCGCTCCATCCCGAGGTACCGGAATTCACGTGTCTTCGCTCGTTGCTCTGGGAGAGACATTGCCCGTAAGCCGCGGTCGAATTCGCGCACCCAGCTCTTGATGAGCATGGCAATGAATGCAGCTAGGATCATCACTCCGAGACTGGCATAGAAGAGAGCATTGACGATAACAATGTGTTCTGGAGGGGAGAAGTCGGGCGGGACATATGGCCCAAGGGTCGAATTACGCATCATTTGCGTTTGGTAGATGAGGACGTCCTGTATGATATCCATGGGGTCTGGTTCGAGACGACCGAGGAGTTCGATTAGGAAAGCGCTCATGAAACCTGCAAACAATGCGGCCTGACAACCCATCAACTCTAGCTGACATCAAAAGGAGGTAAGACATACGAAGATAAGTATGGTGTCCATCTGTTCAAGCCATTCTCTCTCGCGTTCGCGGTCGATGATCTCCATTCCTGGGGTTCTGATGTTAGACAGTGTGCGTGGTGTGGCTGCGAGACGCCTAGCGTGCCTTCATTGTAGTATTCCCAGGCAGTCTTGAGGGTCTTCGGTTCTTCTGGGTAATACAGATATATGAGAACTATTCTTAGGTGGTGAATAGGCAGGGAAGGAGCTTGCCTGGTGGACTCGCAGGAAGTGGGAAGTCTTGCTCTATAAGAGGACATTAGTGCGTGCGAGTGACTAGTAAGACAGGTGGGCTACCCTTTTTCAATTTCTTAGCGAGAAGCGACATGTGAGCGATGTGGTGGATTGCAACCTTGGGCGCTTAGGTTTGTCGCAAAGCACGTCGTGTTCACCTTCACTCTCGACTCAGCCCGTGCGAACCCCAAGCTCCTGTGCGTATCTCGTGGCACCAGCCTGACTTTCGTCGCGCAGACACCGACTCGCTCATCACGTTCCACGACGATTACGCGCCACGACGCACCCCATACCAGCAGCCACCCCGAGAGGCTGGTTTCGAGCGTACACGCGCCATAGGTGAGTTCACTGGTGAGACGCTGCTGGGTCCTCGCGGAGGATCACTCCATCTACGATGTCCCACTTTCGGAGGCGGAGGCACCCACGATGGAAGACGAATGAAATACACCGACCCACAACCGCCTTCAATCGGTCTTGTTTGTTTGAACTTTGGTGAGTGGGCGTGATGACATTCGGGGTGAGAGGACATAGGGCTGGTGTGAAGACGTTCAAGCGACATATAATTTTAATTTCAATGCTCATGGGCGGCTCGCCATTCGTCGCGTTGAGCACGTCTTGAATTGTCTGAGGATCAGGGGTCGTCGACGGCCAAAGCGAGGGATGACCTCCTCCCTCCAGCGCGGCGCCGAGGCCAGATCAAGTAGAACGTGATAGAAATTTGTGAACTTTAATTGGCCCACGGCATGGGGGCGCCGTCGACAGGAACTCCTGATAGGGTGGATACGACGGGACGGTTAGGTGCGCGAGGGTGAAAGCCTGGAAGTACTCCGCGTTTCTATTATTCCACACGCATTGATTACGTACCTATTACGCCTTTTATCTCTCAATCACCCCACGATGCCCAGAGTCTAGTTGAGTTGTATGCGTTTATTTGGTCACATTATTTTTCTTACCATACTTCGCCTTACTACTTCATTCGTCCTAAATACATATTGGGATTCGATTGTATACAGAGACTTTGGCAATTAAGGCAACGACAAAAGGGAACATCTTACTTCGCCGCGGGACACAAAATGTAAGTTTCTCCTCTGGCGGCGGCGGCGGTAGCGCTACCACTCATTGTCGCGTTGATGACACTCTGGAGTCGGTCGGCCCCGTGGTTGGGAGGCTGGGTGTCAATTTCGGCGGGTTACCTTTCTCGTTGGACCTCCGCGACGGATACCTCACCGGGCAGCACAGGAGCGGATGGTACGTCCCTACTCTCTCTAACTCCAATCTGTGCGATCAAGGCGCAATAATAGGCCTCATACTTGTTCCCCAGCAGTTGGCCCATAGCTCCCCAATCGTCTAGTTTCCCTAGCGCCTCTTTGGGTAGTGTAATCTTCACTATGTACCCTCGAATACGTATGTGTTCTATGTCTGGTTTCGTGCCATAAAAACGCTTAGACGGTGTTGTCCCCTCGCTCGTCTTCGTTGGCACCCTTTTCCGCAGGCTCATAAACGTCGTCACTACTTCAGCCCAGAAGCGTGGCGGGGGGGTTGATTCACGCGGTATAGCGCGAGTGCCGTTGGTTGCCTCACCGACGAGTCGTTCGGGGACTCGATTCGAATTCTGTTGCTCACGGAATTCACTCACCCTTCCTGCTACCAGTCTCTCGGGTTGTTGAATATAACGGTTTTAGTACTCCTCCCTGTTCCATGGTGGCCCACTTCACAAGGTATGCCCTCAGGGGCAGTCCCCAACTCGCACGCGAGTATTAATCCACGAGTATGACACTGTATTTGCAATGGCCGGCTGATTCGATAGGCATGGGGCCGACTAGTCACCGTGGATGAGCTGCAGCGGCGTGTCCACCCAGTTTTGAATGGGAGGTGATACGCTTTTGCGAGCGCACAAGCTGGGCAGCTACCGAACCTCGGTGGAGCTTTAGGTCCGTTTTTCAGCACCAACCCAGTCACGGAGCCATGGTCATAATCCTCTTCATACTGCGGTGGCCCATCCTCCAATGCAAATCGTATAGGCCAATCGCTTCTGATCCTTCTCCAGTGCTGAAATCCACCAGAGGCTGTTCGCCTTCGTGCTAAAGGCACTCATGTAGCACCTCGTCCGACACCGCTTCATCATCCCTAGCGATTAGGCCGAGATCTTGGTGGGTCGTCTTCAGTGTTACAAGACAGACGTCTCTCATCGGCGCGCGTGCAACAAAACGTTGCTTGTCGTCACAGGTGATAAGTCCAATATGGCTCAGTCAGGGTTCCCAGCCCTGAGAGAATAGCTTGCCATCAGTTAGAGGTCGATGGCGAATATCCGGTATGTAATATACGATCAGGAGTTTCCCTCTCACTTCCTTGCCGTCGACATAGGTGTCAATCTGAAGTGTCCCTGACTCGAAGGCCTGAATAGCCCGATCCTTAACTGTAACTGACGCGTCAGGGAACTTGTTAGTCAAATGTACGGTATGTGGTTTGCAGTACTGCAAGGGCTCTAAGCAGATGACGAGACAGGGGTGAATACTTGGACAGGTTAAACTGAGAACATGGAATCTAATAAGAGTATTGAATCCAATTTATTACCAATTACAACAATCGGATTGGCTGTGATACGGCTGAGCATGCCCCAGGCTTCCAACCCCGCGGATGAAACGCATGACCCAGTCAATACGCACTCCGGGAACCCCTTGGTATTGTTTTTTGCCTGTCCGCTGATGTGCTGGCAGTTTGACATCGTTATCACGATGTACACGTGAACATAGACACCTCTCCACGCACTTCCGGGTCCTGGATTAAGCGCCACTTCCCACCAATATCAATATGGCTTTGCTGCTATCACCGAACCACCAACGGCTATGTTCAAATAGTGAACGATTGAAGTAAGGCGAGGTTGTTGACCATTGATTGTGATCCCGGGATAGATAAGCATGTCGGAATCAAGGCCACAAATTATGTTTATTATATATACCCAATTTGACAAAAAAAGTGCCGAGGGTGTGCCTAATTATACCACATACAATGGAACTTGTGGAAACAGTGGAGCTCCTGGAACCTCTCACGCATACGGACCACATCCCTTATCCGTGTCGAGATCATTCGACGGTATTCAGGGAGCTCAGTATCATCAAACCACTGGACCAATTCACAAATCTTAGGTATAATTGGAATGAGTTGGTAGGGCGGAGCTGCATCGAGGAGCTTGCAAAGTGCGCGGAGCACAAATTCCGCACTAACTGTCGGTCCACTCAAATTCCCCTGGCCTGGACCCTCTGTCTTTCTCCCAGACTGTGGCGATAAATGGAGTGACCATGCCATCGCCATCCAATCCAACCCGCTGAACTCCGAATCTGTCCACTCGCGTTCTTGTTCCTCTTCGTGGAAATATTCCCATGTGAGAATCTGCTCAAGCTCACTGTCTTGTCTCATGGACTCCGTGTCCCCCCGTGGGTTTAGCAGCGGTCGGCGCGACAAGGTGAAGAAGCCTTCAGCGAAGGCCCGTCGCCACTCAACCGAGAGTATTTCGAACTCATCCACAAATATATCCAGTATTGTCCACCCCATCCACAGTAGATGGTCAGGCAATATGAAGTTGAACGCAGCAGATACAGCTGCGGAGAGACAATAAGATGGTGCTGGAGGATCAGGGTAGGATATGGCGGTCTTCATGTAATACCCCAGCGCTATAGAGGAGATGGAGAGCTCTCGCGAGTCGAGGAATGACTCCAGGAGGAGGAACTCTGTATACTCGGAGACCGCTCCATTTGTGTATCGCAGAAGGGACAGAGCTGCAATCATATTGTGGACTCGGTGGTCATAAAACGACCTGATTGGCAGACCTGATCCATCAGGAATGTCCAGTCGGGCAACCACTCTTGCAGCCAACCTCAACCAAGGATTTCTCAATTCCGGACTCACGTTCTTCAATCCCTCTGTTGAGTCTGAAGGTACGTGTTTGGAAAGCATGAGCACGATGGCTAATAGGTTTGGGTCCGGGTTCTCACTAGCTCCAAGTTGAAGGTCATAGTTTTCAAGCAATTCTTCCGGAAAAACGCGGTCTCCATCGAGCATGGAACAACGGATCGTTGGTGTTAATTCTTGTGTCTGAGGCACCACGAGTATCGTGCTAATGGCGGAGAGTCTAATGGCAGAGAGTGTATTATCCCCCATAGCCGAGGCAATGGCAGTGAGGGAAGAGGTATAGAGGGGCAAATCACCCTTTGCTGTGATGACAGTGAGATACTGAACTGCTAAGGGATATGATCCTCGACATATGAAGGCATTGATGACCAGGAACAGCAAGGAGATGAGCTGCTTGTGATAGTCGGAAGGAGTGTCTTCAAACCAATTGGCAAATAGAGTAGGGTTTCGAACATTTTGAAACAACCATGGGTGTTCGCTACTGCTGGTGAGAATGTGTAGCCGATTGGCCCTTTCTGGAGAACATGACATGGCGGCGAGTGTGACCACAGCTTCAAATAATGGAATGGAAGAGTAGTAGTAAGGGGCATAATCTGAAAGGATTGCTAGACATATCTCAATCAAGAATGGTTCCTTTTCTGGTCCCCGCGACCCGCTACGGAGCTCTGCCAGCGTGCTTAAAAGCCATAATGATTCTTCTCTGGGCAGTTCCATTCTTCGTGTCACGTTTGTGAGGTTGGACTCCGTTTGTCTCAGATGTTCAATTTCATCGCTGTTCCAACGACTGTAGTTGAGGTAGTCAAAAACCGCACCTACAACTTGAGCCCAAGGGATATTGGAAGTTTCCATCCGCTGAAGGAGAGCTCGTACGGTGGTCATATACTTCACTCGCCATATGTAAGGTCCACGCAACGAAACCGCTACCAGTGCGACCAGCATGGCCGGAGGTTGGTGTAAGAAGTACTCTTCATCACCCTCTCTCAAAATAATCCAGTCAGGCAGGCCGAATAATGGTCGAGTGTTAAGTGTCGTGCTGCCCGCAACCTGCCACACAGACCACTGCAGTGCTTCGCTGTGTTGAGAATCCGGGGCGCCATCATGAATTCTCTGCAAGGCCGATGCTACCGTGGGAAGATGTACTTCGTCCACTATTGCTTCTGCAATCGGGACTTCAAAGTTTGTCTCTAGATAGGGGCGCGATTTCTGAAGGATGATCTGGATAGACCGGCGGACACGACCCAGCGTTGTTGCTGGCATAATATCCATTTCTGGAAAAGTGAAATGAGAAAAATGTGGACAGAAATAAGCATGCACACGCCGGTACACCGTGGCCAAGGTGCGCGAAAGAGGAGAGTGGAAGGGCGAGGAGGTAACAAACACAGAAATGGACGTCGTCATAACATAATAGAGGATCCCAATTCCAAATATCGCTGTGGCCACACCAAACGAGGGTTTACTGATGTGAAAAAGAAACAAGATGAGACCGATGGAAAATAGAAGAAGGGATATTTGGATGAGCAATGGGAGTATCCAGACCATCTCTGGGAGCTTCCAGCGCTCCATCCCGAGGTATCGGAATTCACGTGTCTTCGCTCGTTGCTCTGGGAGAGACATCGCCCGTAAGCCGCGGTCGAATTCGCGTACCCAGCTTTTGATGAGCATGGCGATGAATGCAGCCAGGATCATCACTCCGAGACTAGCATAGAAGAGTGCATTGACGATAACAATGTGTTCTGGAGGGGAGAAGTCGGGCGGGACATATGGCCCAAGGGTCGAATTACGCATCATCTGTGTTTGGTAAATGAGGACGTCCTGTATGATATCTATGGGGTCTGGTTCGAGACGACCGAGGAGTTCGATCAGGAAAGCGCTCATGAAACCTGCAAACAATGCGGCCTGACAACCCATCAACTCTGGCTGACGTCAAAGGGAGGTACGACACACGAAGATGAGTATGGTGTCCATTTGTTCAAGCCATTCTCTCTCGCGCTCGCGGTCGATGATCTCCATTCCTGGGTTCTGATATTAGATAATATAATGTGCCGTGATGTGGTTGCATAACGCCCAACGCACCTTCATTGTAGTATTCCCAGGCAGTTTTGAAGGCCTTCGGTTCTTCTGGGTAACACAAATGTATGAGAAATGTTGTTAGATGGTGATGAGGGAACGGGCTTGCCTGGTGGACTCGCAGGAAGTGGGACCTCTTGCTCTATAATAGGATTTAGTAGGTGTGACTGACTAGGATAAGACAGATGGGCTACCTTGTTTCATTTTCTTAGCGAGAAGCGACATGGTGTGAGCTAGGGATGTGGCGGTTGGTCGACCTTGGGCGCTTAACGCTTGTCGTGGTTGTATTCACCCTTTCGTCTGCGCGATCCGCAGTTCCTCCTTTTCTTCAAGACATGTTTCGACTCTCTCTTACTACCACTGCCTTAGAACACTATAATCCTACCGCCTTCCGACTTTGTACTATTCGTCCCTCGCTGTAGCCAAAACAGAAGGCCAGTTCATGGTTGTACGCATAGATATATATGTCTGTAATGAATGTATGATCGTGCTCTCTTACATGACCGAGTGAATTCCCAAGCCACCGAACACTTTGCGCCCGTTCACCCACCCACCCACTATATTTCCGATTTAAAAAGAATGGACGCGGCGCGATCCAGAGGTAATCCACGGGGTCGTGGGTCTGCCCATGCGCGTAGAGGACGAGGAGGGGGACGTGGGAAAGCGGCCAGGGCGCGGGGCGCGCCGACGCGCGGGATGCGGGTGCCGCCTGAGTACCTCCAACGCGTGATCGCGGAGCGTCAGGGACTCGACCCGAGTGTGCTGCCCGACGAAAACGAAGACGAAGACGAAGACGAGGGGAAGGAGAGGCAGTATCGGCCTCGAGTGCTTGAAACCAACGCCGATCGATACCGAGAGTTGGACGATGGTGACGCTGTGGAGGATGATGAGGAATTGGCGAGTACGTACGTATTTCTCGTTCTAGTTATGCCAAGGGAATAGTACTGACGTTCTGACACTTGATTGTATCCAAATTCTATCGCCTACACCCACCCCTACCCCTACCCCTACCCCTCACCCCTACGTACATGTACACATAGATGAGACCGCCAGGATATTGGAAAAGGAAAAGATGCGGTTGAGGGACTTGTCCGGACCGCAAGCGCAGTCACAGTCACAATCACAATCCCCTGGAGGACCATCGGTATCGACTTCGAGCATCAAGACATCATCAAGGAACGGAAAGGGTCGACCTTCGGATGGGGGTGACGACGACGACGACGTGGACCATGCGCTGGGGGCTAACCTGATGGCGCTGAGGGGTAAACAGACGCGCGAGGGACATAGAGGAAAAGGTCAGGTGATCACGGTTGAATGGGATGATCGTATGGAGGTGATGAGTAAAGAAAAGGCTGAGGCTGAGGCTTACGCAGGTGAGCCGTCGCGTCCAATGTCCTAATGCCATGGGGGGGGGGGGGGGGGG
>Ga0307515_10010249_pt1 | contig 17993 bp, 22 predicted proteins | sample 17_EM_MG_FD_194513 | JGI IMG/M metagenome (GOLD analysis project Ga0307515, IMG submission 194513) | Populus trichocarpa ectomycorrhiza microbial communities from riparian zone in the Pacific Northwest, United States - 17_EM | ecosystem: Host-associated > Plants > Roots > Unclassified | place... | reverse complement strand
AAGGGGCACTCACTTCAACGACAGGGAAGAACGTCTCACGATTGGTCGAGGCGAAGTATGGCCCAGTGTGGAAGATCATCTTGTACACTCCGGCTTCCAGCGTTGTGCCAGCCGGTAAGATGTTCGAACACCGTCCGTCTTCGTCCGTCTTCCTGCCCGCTCGCAGTTGAATTATTCCATATTTTCAACTGGGGTGTTTCCCAGATCGGGAAGTTGAGAACGTACCCAATGCCAAGGTTGGTGTATTCGGACAATGTGGTGGACGTCTGCGCGAGTTGATGGAGCTGAACGTGCACATCCGCCGCGGGTCTTCCATACTGCGTGTCCAGGACTGCGAGTATGGTTTTCGATAAGACTTCCCACGTGTGATACACAACAGGGTAATGCACTGCCCACTCACTGTGGCAAGTCACTTGCGATCTTGTGGTCATGGTGGGGTCTACATCGGACTTTCGGCACTGGGCAACAGCACATGTCAATTGTCAGCCACCGATATATCATAATGTGCCTGCGGAGAAACAAAGAAAATCAAAATACAGGTTTAGAATGTACACGTGGGACGGGCGGGTGGTAGCGCAAGCAAAGTGAGTCTCAGGGATCCAAGAGAACGGCAGACGCTCAGTCCTCGATCAGTCTCGATCTACACCCTCGTATCCGGGACAAATCTCGAGACCAGTACTTTGTCTCACTCAAACGTGCCAGGGTCATCCGTTGTGATGAGAACTTTTTTGACGGAAACCCGTGAGGTCCTTCGATCTTCTTTCGGGACCACCCAAACCGAGTTCTCGTAATAAACCGTGCAATTGCTCCACGTCTATCTGCATCAGGTGACCATACATCAACCCCTGGAGGGGCCTGCACTCGTGACACTGTAAAGGTAATCGAACCAGATAGTGCCTATTTTACTAAATTGACACCGTATGCACGTCTCTTTGTGGTTCATGGCGAACCTTGCATATATCAAATCATTTTAACGTCCAGATGAAAACATAACACAGTCTCGCAGACTCAACTATGTGGCGGGAAACGTGCCCATGCGCGCTGACGTCGGACTTCTCCAGGCCGGTTCGTAATACATATATCTTCCTATCTAGAACTGATTACAATGCCTCTTATTCATCAAAAGCGGGTTGTAGTGAACGTTCGGGGTTTGTTGCTGCCCTACCACTTTTGGCATTTTCCACGAGGGGGCGAACGGGAGGCTCTCGGTTACTGGATTCAGGAAAATTTGCAAATCTACATCAAGTAATCTTGGAAGCCTCGTATAAGAGCCGATTGAGAGTCTGTTTCCTGCTGTTGCAATGTAGTTGTACTACCTAAAATGGACAACCAACCACTGTACTGACTATGGTCACCACCACTGTACACTCTTACCCCTGTGCATAGGGGTTCGTACCAGCAAAAAATCGTGAAGGCACGGCGTATGGTCTGGTGAGAATGATACCAGTCACAAGCCAAATACGCGCCTGTATACAACACGACGCAATTGGCTTCTTATTGTTGTTGTCTGCTCTACGAAGCTGAAGTTGAACGAGCGTAATATGATATTCATGACACAACTTTATTAAGTCGGCTAAGCTTCTATTGCAAATATATTAGTTATTCGAAGATTTACCGTGTGTCGCCGATCAACGGAGACAGCAGGTCGAATCTAGACGCGTTGCTGTGCTGAATAGTGGGGGATGCCATCGACCCTTCGCGACACGTCGAAAGAATACCGAGAAAATGTAAAAGTATGACTTCGCGAAGAGTGACGTGTCCACAATGACAATATGTGGACTTGGAACCTGCTGGGAAAGTCATGCGAAGCACTGTCATAGAGAAAATGCGTGTTGATGCCATCGACAGGTCTCTGGAATACGTGTTCATCCTTCTTGACACGTGTTTTAGCATGTAGACGCCGTAGACGCGCCAAAAGGGAGTAAGGGCGCATGACGAGGCTTCGACCCCCTCTCACGCCATCGCAAGTGAGGTGCATCCGTTAATGCGGTGTAATCTACTGTCCGATTGCGCAGCCCCAAGTTTGGTGAGGTCACCGACTGTCAGTAGGACTGGTATTTTAGACCGAAGGTCCGGGTGTGTATATGTCTAAATTCCTCAGGTGGTTGAATATATCTGGAGTCTCTATTTGGGCGATCAGGCTCACTTCGGGAGTACACAACGCAACCACGTATTGGCCGGGAAAGGGCTACCAGCGGAGACCGAATGGAATCTTCCTGCTCCCCTTTTCGAGTTCCCAACGCCCGTCACTTCCACTGAATGACACTTGATATGTGGGGGGAGTGCTGTGCGACCTGAACCCATATCCACAACAGCCAGAACGACATTAATCACCATAGGGAGATCCTGTTCCGAGAGGACGTAGGTCTGAGAAAAAACGGCCTCCAAGTGAGCTGCTGGTAGCGGGAGCTGTTGCACCATGTGAAGAAGTCGGAGATCGGATAGGTCTCCGTAGGTTTGATGGTTCTTTTGCAATGATAGCGCAAATTGGAGGGATTAATGCCATTTATGGGACCAGTAGAGTCTTGATGTAGTAAATGGTTTAAATATAGCTTTAGACTTCCATATCAAAATCAGGAACCACCATCAACGGCGCTTTACCATCCCCATACTTCAACGCTTCAACGAGGCTAGGACTCACCTACATTTCTAATTGTGGCACTCTCCTGTGGATGGCGTGTAGTAGTGAGATGACCGATAGATGACTGACATCTTTGACAAAGTGAGTTTGAGCCTTTGTGCGTTTGTTAATGCTTCTCCGACCAATTCGGGCCCTGTGAAAAATGGATGAGCTCGATGTCGTCGGACAGTGTGTGTATTGAATGAACGATCTTCTTCCGCGGTGACTTGACAAAATCAACAACATTCTGTAGGGCGGACTGAAACAAGTTGCCGGTACTGGTCATAGTCAGATAGAGATAATACAGATTATATGGCTATATGGACTATTAGTATTAACGCTGGAGAAAGATGTCCCACCGCCCAGGCTGGGCGCTGCATGGCCGCGACTTCCAGGCATCAGTGCTGACACTGGGTTACAGGAGCCTGGTTCACTGTAGTGGGGCAGGAGAACTATGCCAGGGCAGAGTTGAGGGCGACACTTTGTGTACCACAAATGAAACGCATTTTGTTGTGTAGCTAATGCCATGCTGTATTGCGACCAGAATATTTATCAGTACATACCAGGCATCAAAGATGCACACGCTAGGTACGAGCCATGAACTTGGTGACTATGTGATCGGGCAACTGCACAAGAGGGCACAAGAGAATCAGACAATTGTGACGCGACGAGAGATTGAACAGAAGAGGCAAGGCATGTGAGCCAGGACGTGGAGCATATTGCCACATAACTTTATTGTGTCGCGAGTGACCGAGTGGTCTGCAAAGACGTGGTGATGGACAAAGGGGTGGGCAGCCGAAGGAAGGTGGCAATTATTGTCCAAAGAAAAAAGAGGTGGCAGAAAAAAAATGACCTCATGGCTTGGCTCATAGTTAATAATAATGCGAGGTGTCTCTAAAAAAACTCGATCGACACTCGATCGAGCGACTTGGGAAGCGAGGCACGGCAATGGCGAGACAGAAGCCAGAAGCGCTCACGTACGCCATGTATCACAAAACTGTACTCGTTATTAGAGAGCCGCACTCGTGTTCCTGGCCTTCCAACGTGAGTTAACACCACGGGACATGCACACAAGACGATGAGGTTCTTTATATAATACACGCGATATCAAGAGTATCTGCGCTGGCTAGTCCACAAAACGCCTGAGCATGGACTAACGAGATCGAGATCAGCCTGGAATGCGCAAATCTTTAGCTCAAATTTCGAGGAATTTAGCGCCACCTTGGGCGTGTCCTGCTGCCGTTTAAGGTCAGTGATGAAATGAGTCATAAGAATTGGGACTTGTGGCTAGTCCGGAGCGGATGGACGATTTGAAAACACTTGACCATGTAGCAGTGATTATCGAAATTGACGGATTTATCTGAATTAAAGAACAGACTTCCAGACCGATCTAATGACCTACGCTGAAAGGCATGTATGGAAACCGGGAGACCGACCAGCTCTACACTTGACGTAAAAATTCAGAGCCTTTGAACAGCGCCGTAGTATGCCAGCAAGGAAAAGGAACTATTGTGAATGAGGAAAGCTAGGATACATGTGTGATGGGTGGTGAGGTGAGATTGGGAGGCGGAAAAGAGCTCTATTCTCTGTGGCATTGTACGAGACGGAGGAAGACCTCAAAAGGGCCAATCGTTCGTTTCGAAGGTCCACTAAGGAGAAACGCGACTCGGCGCGATGTCGTGGCGATGAAACGTTAAGGGCGTGAAGTGTGCGGATGCTTGGAATAGGGGGTGGGGTGTATGGTGTATGTGAGAAAAAGACGAGTCCATCTAGTTGCGTGAGGACGTCACATCATCGAAGGTCTCGTTCTTGACGCGTCCGCCCCGCATCGCGGTCTTCACGTTGGAGGAGAAAACGCTGCGGTCTCGCCGAAGGTCCTCAGCAGCGTCTAGGAGGGAGATGAGGAATCAGCGATGGCAGAGAAAATGATAATGGCGCAAGACTGCATACCTTTGTTCAGTGGATCATCCGCGTTGGGCTCGAGGAACAGGTATTGCAAGCCGACCATAACCGAATTCAGGTTGAGGACGGGCTTCCAGTCCTCTCGGAGGATGTTCAAGCACACGTTTCCCTCGAGGTCGACATTAGGATGGTAAATCTGCACGTGAGTACATGAATCAGCTGTGGCAGGCCGCAAAAATTGCGAGAAATTCGACTTGCCTTTGGAACGCATTTAACCTTTGGAGGTTCATGCGGGTAGTTGGTGTTGATGGTAAAGGAAAAGGTGAAGGTGCCGCCCTTGTACATGCCTGACAGTCGTGTGCGCAACGCGCCTCAGGTCAGCGCCTGTGCAGTTTTTAGAAGTAATGGGGAAATCACTGACCCTCATCTGGGCTGATTGTGAGGATAAAGTTGAGAAGGTCCGCTGGGTCTGGCCAGGACGTCTTCATCGTACTTGGGAGGTCGAGCTCGGTCAGGTCTGTGTGGCAACAGCGGTGAGGACTCTAGTCCCAGGCGCGAGAGGAGTTGATGGTGAGTGGGATAGGAGACACACACCTTTCTGTACTCTGATCTGGGCAGCGCTCGTCTTTGGCTTGCGCTTTGACGCTGCATCCTCGTTCTTCTTCATGGACCAGATCTAGGATTTGGAGTTGTGAGGGACATGTACACTGGTAGTTAGCAGTGAATAATGCATACCTTGATCATGGTTGGTATCTAGTTGGGGAGATGGTGGCTCGGTGGCTCGGTGGTGTGGCTAAGGTCGGTTTCAAGTTACGGCCGGTGTTTGCCAGCACCGCGTCGAGCGTGGATAGACGCCTAGCGTTAGGCCCTGGCCCTGGATGGACTGACTCGGTCTCCGACGCGGTCAAGAACATAGAGACGCTCCTCGTTTCCGCTCCTCTGCTCCCCGCGGTCGTGCTGACTAGGACAGACAGCTTCGGGCGTATATAGCAGTCATATTAACACCGGAAACCATCTGTCCTATCATCTTCCAGCTTGTATCATGGATGATGACATCCTCTTTTCCCTTCGCAATCTGGTATGCTCGCAGTTACACCCAAAATAATAGCTGGTAACATTCCCGCAGTACTTACAAGTCGTAGCACCTATACCTTATCTCCCCATCCACTGGTCTCACGCCTGGCAACAGGATGCAGCTCAACGCGCCGTCGACGACCTTCGACTCGAGTCCCAAAACATCCAAGCCCAAATGGATGCTCTCAGGGCTTCACAAAAATCCCTTCAATACGTCATAGACTACAAAAAAGCTTCCGTCAACCCAATCCGTCGTCTGCCCCTAGAACTCTTATCCCGCATATTCGAGATCTACTTCGAAAACGAAAATAAGCCAAATGCCCTCATATGCGTATGCAGTCTCTGGAGGTCCACCCTCCTGAACATGCCTTGGTTGTGGACCATGGTGGCCTGCAAGACATACACCAAGGACGAACTAGGGTATATTGACCCAAGGTGGCCGGATTACGCAGCACACAGGCTATGCACAACCGAGGAACGCCTTGAATCTATACTCACTCGATGCAAAGGCGCGCCAATCGAACTCATTATCGATTTGACACCCTCCAATGAGGATGCTGCAACACCCCCAAGCATGATTCTTCGACTCACTCCCGACAGAGTCAAGAACGTGCGGAGCCTCATGGCCCAGCAAATTCCCGACAACTTCTGTGAAATCGTACCCAATGCCTTAACAGGAAGCTGGGCCTCGCTGAAAGAAGCGCATTTCTACGTCCACATTCCTAGCCTCATGCAATCCCTTGCACTCTTTGCGCCGAGGTTGCACATTCTCACCATTTCTGCCAGTGTTCCCATCTGGGAATATTCGACCGCCCTGTTCTGGAAACAAATCACCCGGCTGACGCTCTACGGGCCAGTACAGAGCGCAGTCGCAGTATCGGCCTGCCTCTGCGCCTCCGAGGTACTCGCTTACCTCAATATTGACGGGATTTACTTAGGCGGTAAACCTCTAACCAAGAGTCCTGTTTTAGAAGAGCTTCAAATCTATGGCTCCCAACTTGATCTTGCAAAAAACACCTACCCTACCTTAAAAACCGCATCCTTCTACTCTGTCGATACTCCCACCAACAAAGTCGACCTCCCTGTTGTCACCTCTCTTCGCTATTACAATACTGACCTCTCCACACTCGCCAAGCTTCGTGCACCCGCCCTTTGCGACCTGGATATCAGTGGGAGTAACTTCGAGAACGCAGCCGCCGACGACATCCACACCGTCTGGTCACCCGATATGCGGAGGTACATCAAACCGCGCCATCTACGCCTAAACAGCCTCTCCTGCTCCGTCCCGAAACTCGTCGCCGCTCTCCGCGTCCTGTCGCCGTATCTCGAGTCTCTCTGCCTAGCCACGCCGTCCTGCACACACCCCTGCCTCTGGCGCGCGTTCCTCCCCCTCCCCGCGCACCGCGCTGAGGCTCAAAGAAACAAGGGCACGACCGACACCGCCCTCTTGCCGAATGTGAGCGACTTCGAGATCTACCTCTGGGACCAGAACGGTTCGGATCGGAAACGCCGACTCGTCCTCGATGAGCTGATTGGGGTCGCACGGGCGCGGAAGGATGCCGGGTGCGAGTTTCCCAGGTTTCATGTCGGATTATCTTGGGAGTGGAACGGCGGGTGCGCTATCCACCTCAACACGCAAGCGGAGAAACGCACTATTTGGGGGAGCGATGGGAGCAAGGCACAGAGGGATTGGGAAGAGCGTGAAGCAGAACAAGAGAGAGCGAGGACGGCCGAGGCCGTGCAGACTCGGAAGGCACTAGAAACATTCACATCTCAAGCGCAGATATTGACCGAGCTTTTGAGGAGTCTACACTATGGCAGTCTTTTCCAGGTGGAAGTGAAGGATTCTCGACCGTCAGTGCGCCCCGTCGATGCTGAGGCTGCTGTTGCCGCTGCTCAAGAGATGTTCCGCCAGATGCTTGAGGATTGGCAATGAACACGCTCATGACTGCGGCACCTACTTCCGACAGGGGTTTCCTGACGCTTGCTGGTCTACCGCCAACCCCCCAGCGAGAGGAGGCAGTGGCCACCTCTTCCCCAATCAGACTACTGAGGGGCTTCTGGCGAGTAGACATGTATGTATGTATATCTAAGGTCGGGTCGTCATCGCAATCGGTTTTCACCGAAGGACTTGGATAGAACTAGAGCACTTTCTGCATTATGTGTAATTATCAAGTAGATTGCATTTTCTAAGCAGCCTTCATCCACACTTTACTTTCGCGTTCTTGCGCGCGTGATCTCTCCTTGAGTATGCAATAGACACCCCAGGAATTGCTGCGAGCCCACTTCTCGCCAGGGAACCACAGGATCCTGGAAATCACCGGAGAGTGCCTGGCGTCCAAGAACGGCTGACAGTGCACCACCTCCCATGTCTCTTCTTTCTTTATATACCGAGGCTCTAAAGGTGATGACGAGGGATGCGAAGGGAAGTCGGAATCGATCAAGTAGTCGCAAGTCGAAGGCTCAACCTAACGGGCTTTCAGTATCGGTGCTGCTTTCCTGTTGGGACACTCACATAAACAGTCGGGTCCTCCTTGTTCAGGTCATTTGCCCCTTCCGGCTGGACTCGCATCCCGTCCCATGGCCAAAGTCCCCATGGCCATCCCTTTCCAGAGCTCGGCGCAAACTTCCCTGGCAACAGCCCACTAAATTCACTTTTGATCCATCGCACTTCTACTCCTTCCGGGACCAAGAAGTGGCTCGGGAAGCGATACCACTCCTTGCCCAAACACATTCTCACACCTCCAAGGACCTCTTTGAGGGGCGTGAAATCGACAGCGGGATGGTCGTCATCATGACTTGACTTGCGAGGCTGGTTCCTCACCCTCTGGAATGTAGATGTGTGGTTATCCTTGGGTGGCAGTGACGTGTCGTTGGATGGAAGAAGGCCAGTGACGTTGAGGAGTCGAGGAAGCTCGATGTATTCCATGTGGAACGCAATATCAAGTGGCGCGTGATAGTATTGGTATAGTGCACAGATACGGGACACTGAGAGGACTGAGGATATGAGAATGATATTCAGGGTAGTCAGGCGGAAAGCTGAGGTCTTGGACGCCTGTAGTCCTCGGATCAGTTTTAGATGACTTGGCGGAGATCAAGACTACCTTATAAGGGGATGCCGTGGCTTTGATATAAATCGTCTCGAGCCAACCTCTGAAGAGGAAGACAGTCACCGAGGCATTGAAGCACAGGAGCGGATAGATAGGGTACATGAAGCGCTCTTCTTTATGTGATTGTGCGGTGAGGAGCCCTATCCATACATAGACTGGGGCCAGCCGGAGAGTGAGGATAGTGTAAGGCGAGCTTTCGTCAGCTCCACGTTTGATGATGCCAAGGCGCTTATAGTCAAAGGTATGTGTGACCAAAAGTGCTGGGAGCGACGCAAGAGCCAACGGAGCGACAATGTTGAAGTTCAATGCAAGGTTGAGGAAGTAATACGACCAGGGTTCCGAGCCGTAGAGATCTGGACCCCGCTCCTCGCCGCCGAGGACGTTATAGGAGACAATATTCCACGGAACAACTGCCAGCTTCCCATAAGCAAGGCTGTCGATTGTTAATACAGGAATCTAAAAAAAGATGAGCACAGGCGAGGGGAGGTCGTAGAAGACGGACCAGGAGAAAAGCGGCAAGAGTGACGCATCCTAACATCCTGATCCACCTTGCGCCGATCCATTTACCCATAAGAGCCGGCGAGACCTTGTCTCCGCTCAGGAAGAAGAGCTCTTCAAAGACAAAAGGGAAAGAGATGACGATACTAAATGGCCACCCGACTATTGCCCCAATGGCAAAGCAGACCGTCGCGAACAAAACTCGGTCGTCTGCTCTCTTTGTCGACGTGCGAATCGCAAAGGACATTGCCAACATATTAAAGTACATGGCGAATGTTGAGGGCAGCAATGCTGAAAGCAAGCCATGAGTCACTGCACTCCTCGGGGAACATCGGCAGCAAGACATACCTGTTGAGGCGTTCCACATCCCGGCACTGAAGAGAAGCATAAAGAGCATGTAGCGACCAACCCGATCACTGATGTGTACCACTACTGAGCGATAGAACTGTGCTTCACATAGAGAACAGATAAGACCTAGCGTCAAGCGCACAGCAAAGAAAGAAGGTCGCTGTTCGAGAAGTAAATTATCCATAGTGGAACGAAGGAGGACAGCGCACCTTGGACGTCGAGAACAAATTCCCAAACATCGTAAAAGGAAAGTGCAAAAGGATATAGGCCCAACTGCGTATGGCAAATTGAGGAGTGACCTCCCATGTCTGGAAACCTGAGCCATGGGTGATGTAATGCAGGGGTTCCCAAAAATTGAACACTGGTCGTAGATGTAGTAAATGAGTATCGCTAATATATCATTGGTGATTATGCCTATTTCCCACCTTCATCACAATCTTGAATATTTGAGTACATCGCCGCGCAAGTCCTAATGAGGATGAGTATACGAAACACGACAGAGAAGCTTGGAGCCCAAGGTCTCCGAGCTGTTCTGCACAATATTCATGTTAGTCGTAGTTTGGCGCGACATTGTCTGGACAACGCGTACTTTCGCACGGCATCTTTCAACAGAGTTTCATCCCGTGGACGAGCTTTCGGTGTGGTAGAGGAGGATAAGGCCGGCTGGGGCCTCCTCAAGCGCAGACCTTGAGTCCCTGGTGCCGACATGGGGAAGGTAGGGAAAGCAACAAAGCACGCATCTTTGAACCCAAACAAATTCGTAGGTTATAGGAGCGGAACCTTAGGAACGTCAGATCATGAGAGTGGTCATCAAAAAATGGGATGCTGTCGCGCAGTGGCGATGGAAGTTGGGTAAAGAGGAGGAGGAAGACGAGGACGTCTGCGGTATCTGTCGAGTCGCATACGACGGGTGTTGTCCTGATTGTAAACTGCCTGGAGACGATTGTCCTCTCCGTAAGTCCCTCTCGAGTGGCACCAAGCCGTTTCCGGATACTCTGCAACTATCCTGCAGTATTCGGCAAATGCCAACACATCTTCCACATGCATTGTATACTCAAGTGGATCAGTACACCTACTTCTCAACAACAATGCCCTTTGGATAGGAGACCATGGGGTGAGTCGGCCTCTGTTTGGACAGTCACGGGGACTTTGGTACTCACTCCTCTTTATAGTACCCGCAGGTGCCGTTGGAGGGGATACCCAGGCATAGGATATGCCCTCGATCTGCTCCATCAAGAAAAAGAAATGGTCCCAGCGTCTAGGTCCTGCCGTGAGCTGACCACTTTGAACGCTGCAACTTGAAGGCGAGGTCAAACATTTCCAGTCTCGCTCATCGTGCTCTTAATACGCATGTCCAGAACAATTGTGCCGTGTTGAAGGAAAATGGCCTGAGTGGATGCTTTCAGTGATTCTTCAGTAACCTGTTCCTACATACAGAGGTTATTTACTCGTGCCACTCAAACATTCAGAGGCTCTAGGTCACTTCCTCCACTAGCCCTTTCCTTCAAAACATGCTCGACGCGGCTGTGGCCCGCAACTCTGTGTCGGCGGTGAAATCACCGTCCTGAGGCCCATCTCTCAATTCTCATCCCTATCCACGACAAGTATCTTGAACATTTAAGAACAAAAGCGAACTTTGACACAGCGCAACTCACTGTGAATTCATCAGTAAAAATGCCCTATGAAGCAAATCCAGTCGTCTCCTCCACCAGAACGCCGTATACAAAACGTCCTATTCCATTTCATTTCGAGGTGCACTTGTCACCAGCGATATTACGCCGCCCGCTTTAAAGTTAGAGGCAGCGCTATACTTCAAAGAGTTGCAGCAGAGGTAACCAAGTTGCAATCACCAATGTGGCGCGACAAAACTTTAGTCACAGTTCGCGATCCACCTCGTTGACAAGAAGAGGTCGCAACAAGCCCGCCAATAGTGACCAATGCTACTACGATTCCCATCCCGTGGTCATGAGGGTTCTATGATCTCCTGTTTTCACTCAGTGCCCGGCCGGAAGTATGGCGGCAGCCAACCCGGAGACACAATATAATGCTGCGAGTTGACAACCTCGGGAGAAGCAATCGGAATCACACCCGTAGCTAAGGCTTGTGCTGAGACGGCTGAGTACGATTTGTGACTGGAAGGGGGGACCAGAGAGTCACTCTGAATCTTCGTATTCGTTACGAGTTGTCGCGTCGAGGATGCGTCGTTTGTGCTATACCTGTGTCCGGTCGAGGGTCATCCAAAGGCAACCTGAGAGTGGTGAAGGAGCGTAACGACGTTCCGGTGGCCATATGCAAGCGACTTTCGACCCAGGACCCGGTGACGTATTTGGGTTGGCTGACATCTAGAGAGAACCGCCACCACTCGGAGGTATTCGAGGTATCACATTGAACCATTGCAGCGAGTCAGTTCACCGTCGGACGAGGCACTGTCCACACCACAACTTGGAATGCCACCGCAACTTCCGCAACGACTTGCTGGTCGAATTTGGGTCACTTGCACGTCGCTGCTAATAGCCTTCATCGCTTATCCATCACAAGTATGCATCATATATCCTTGGTATGGCAGTGAACTTTCGGTCGACCTTCTCTTGCTTCTCGGACCGTTCAAGTAAGCCACTGATTGTGCGTCCAATGCATGGTTAGCTCATTCCTTATGTTTACTATTATAGTATACTAGTTGGGTTTTTGTATTGGAATTATTACTTATGCGTTCGAACCGATCCTGGAGGCGTGCCGGATGGCTGGGTGAGCTTCGGCGCGGTCGCGTCTGAATGCGCATTGACTTCGTGGGCACCAGGCACCTAATCTGCAAGGGCAGGATGGATATGAAGTCAAGGCACTCACCAGGAAACCTCGTTACTGCCGTTATTGCGAAAATTTTAAACCACCTAGAGGTATGCGTTGGGAACAGGTCTACAGGAAGCGGTTACTTAGACTCGTTGGTAGCCCATCATTGCAAGCAGTGCAAGAGGTAGGTGCATATTCGCAATTCCGATGCAAGCGTCAAATCGACCTCCGACCAGATGTGTTTTAAGAATGGACCACCATTGTCCTTGGGTGGACAACTGCGTTGGCCACTACAACTACGCCCACTTCATAAGGTTCCTTTGCCTTGTTGATATTGCCTGTTCCTATCACCTCATCATGGTCTCCCGTCGTATATGGGATGCCGTCAATGCACGACGTTGGGTCAGTGGTGCAATGTTTTAACACGAATACAACCTGACTGACTTTTTGTTTATTTTGTAGGAACCCGCGCCGATAGAACTAATCTTCATCTGCATGAACTATGTTGCCTGTGTGCCCGTCCTCGTGGTGGTTGGTATCTTTAGGTGAACATCGGACCTCCCTAGCATCTCGCAAATATCTACTAACATGTGAACAGCCTCTACCACTTTTACTGCCTCTTCACAAACACAACAACGGTCGAGGGTTGGGAGAGAGACAAGGTCACCACTTTGATAAAACGTGGCAAGATACGAGAAGTGCGTACTACTGTCTCCTTTATCATTAGCTAGATGACTGATAAATATTAGGTCAAGTTCCCATATGTTCGTGTTTCTCAGCAACCCTCTTGCTCTGCCCCGAAATTCAAACACACTTCCAGAACCTTGGACCTATCACCAACTTCGTATCTATTTTCGGTTCAAACCCCTTGCTGTGGTGCTGGCCTCTGTGGGAGGTGCCTACATCGGGACTGAAATTCCAGGTTGCAGACGGTCATGGTGAGTGGATCGAGTTTTAAGAGGCGTGATTTGGGCGAGTACGACGGCAAAGAGGGGCGCCCGGGTACCACCTAAGTCCGTCAATGAAGGCCTCCTTGGGGAGGGTAGAGGTAAGGCAAACTCCTCCATCGGACTCTCAATCTACTTACACGTATCTAGTCCTTGAAAGGGATACCCTGCCCTATTTCTCAACAGCTCATTCCTGACGCACAATTGCAGAAATCACTGAGCAATATGCTTGGCCTCCCAAAGACCCATACTCTGCGCCCCCTGACCCACCTGACGATGAAGACGACAACGCTGTCTCTCTTCTCGACCGCAAGAGCCCGTGGACATACGGAAATGACCACCTCAATCCTGACCTCGTGCCCTCAAGCGGTCTGAAGCGACGGCAAGATGCAATGTATTCTGCCGTTCCGCCGTATCATCCTTCCTACGTCCAGGCGCAAGAAAATGGGAAGTGGATAGACAACGGTGACTATGGTGAGTATGATAGCGCGAGCTCAGGTGGCGACTACGCAACGGGGAACTTGAGGAAGCGGTATGCCAGTGCGGGTGGTACACAAGTTCGCAGGGGAAGCTACGGAGAGATTGAAGTCCGGCCGGTGAATCGAGAGGAGATGCTCAAGAGGTGGATAGACGACGAGCAAGAGGCGCGCTCCAACGACGGCGTCCCTCAGCAAAGAGAAATTAACCTTGGTCACTTACACGAGCCAGGACGGTATCAAACCTACACCCCCGAGGCTGCCTCTGACTCCCTTGATGAAGAGAGCAGCGAAGACGAGGGACGGAGACGGTTGGGCGAACGTGTAATTGGCTAGATGGCCTGGACAATTAGCTTACATATTCTGTCTCTGGAATATTGCCCCTCCTCGAGGTGGTTATCATTGGATCAGAACCCAAACATAAATACTGGGGCGGTTTGGTTTGTTCTCTCCCACTTCAACCAAGTGCGATATCACGAGATCGAACTGCGCCAACGATGCCGTTACCTGCAGCCGATCGGATCATGGGTGAAGATGGTCTCCTTTCGCTGCATTACTTGGTGGCTAGTAAGCGCCTTGGTTCTCAGGCAGCGGCAGCAGGCGATTGATGACATTCGCTCTAAGAGAATATTCCTGTGGAGATTACACTCGAACAACTCACGCAAGTAAGATATTTATCCCATTTCGAGGTTTGCTCTTCCAACTAAACTTTGCGTTTCGAGCAGCTATTCGACGCGCCAGCGATCGTAGCCAAGGTAAATTCACTATTGTAGAGTTCCAGGTTATACCACACTGACACTCGGTCGTGCTGCGCGTCGCCTCCATCGGACAGATCAAGTTTATCCCGGATTTGCGCAAGCTTTCAAGCAGTTGCGGTCAGCATACACCTGTCCAGCCAGCGCTCATAGCATATTATTCTGAAGCGGACGCCATGAGGGCCGTTGAGAGCTTGGATGGTAATGATTCACTCTCTAGGGGCGAGCCGCTTGTGCTGGAGTATGTGGGCAAAGAGGAGGAAGAGAAGATCAGTAAGGACTGAATTTATCCCTACGTCCCTGTTTATTCTTCTTATTGCGTTCCCAGTTCAGGACCTCCGCCAAAGGAAGCTTACGAACAGCCTTGGACGCTCAGCCATGTTGATGGGTGGGATTGAAGAAGAAGAGGAGAGCCATTCATGAGATGCGGCATTGATTAGCTGCTGTATTTGCTCAAAGTCCCATAGGAGTAAATCCTAATGAGCATGAGACACAATTAGGACCCGAGGCCTTTGAAAATGTCAGTACCTGACCCTGAACCGACCGACCGAGTATGCTGAGTACTGAGTAGTCCTCACAAGTTCCCTGGCGAAATCTGTTGAAGCAGGTGGTTCTATCGAACTTGAACCCACCTTGCTCCGTCGATCGCCACAAAAAATGGCGACAGCCCCTCCGCTCGGAAAAGAGCTCGCTTCCAATGGTATTGACATACAGAAAGCCAATATTATCCTCTTCTAAGCTAGTGATCCCAGATAAGAAAACGCGAGATGCGGCTGTTCTTAGCCTCCGACAGTTCCTCATTGCGACTGCTGATAAACCCATGGACAAACTTGAAATGGCTAAACTATGGAAGGGTATATTCTACTGTTCGTCTATTCAGTTTCTCAACTTTATTTCAGTTGTTAACGACGAATATCGGAATGCCAGGCTTCTGGATGTCGGACAAACCCCTCGTGCAGCAGGAACTATCCACAAACCTCGCAGAGCTCTTACTGGATATTCCAACAGCAGATGCCTCTTTCGATTTCCTTCGTGGTTTTTGGGAGGCTATCGTCCGTGAGTGGTCGAGTCTCGACTATATTCGGTCAGTGGCAAAGGCCTGGGAGCCCAATAAAACTGAAGTTGCTTGCAAATGTTTTGCAGGATTGACAAGTACTACATGCTAGTGCGCAAGTTCGTTAATGCCTCCTTCCGTTTACTAGTCCGCGAAGAGTGGTCCCACACTGTATGTGAGGAGTACAACCACATAATAGAAGGCCCTGGAGGCCCTCTATAGTGCGTTTCTTTGCCTCAACTTCTTCTCGTGCCAGGCTGACTCGTGTGGTGTGCCCGCCATTTCAAGCACGGAGGACTCCAAAATACCAACAAGCCTTGGATACCACCTTGCGGATATATACAACGAAGAGATTGAAAAGGCCATGAAAGCATCTCCCCAGGTATAGCCCTTTTGTTTCGATACAGGGCCCGCAACTAAGAAGACTTTCTACGTAGTCGACGCCGGCACCCCTCGCAACACTCCTCACACCATTCTTCAGGCTCAATGCTCTGTCGCCATCCCCTACCACCCATACTCGGCTTCATTCCGCTCTCTTTACTCCCTTATTTTCCGCGCTACTCCAACACTCTCAAAAGACGGACTTACCAAGCTATCGATCTACTATTCTCATAACGCCTTTGTCTCTTCATGACGATGATCGGCCGAGGAGAAAGCGAGCCCGCATCGAGCCTCCCGAACCACCATACGCAGCGCTCATCAAGAATGCTTGTTTGACAGTAGGAGACGCTCAGAAAGCAGGAGAGGAGGAGGTTGATGAGGAGAATACTGCACCGAAGCCTCTTTCACCAGACGAGCTAAGAAAAGGCTTATTGAGAACAATGTTCGATATTGCGAGCGGGGATGACACTAAGGAGTCAAGCCGCAAACGGATGTATCGTGCTTGGAAGGACGCTGTCGAACTGGCTGGAGACACCCCACACGAGGGTTTGCGAGAGCAGTAAAAGAAGTCTTTGTTGTTGCTTGACCCTAGTCTCCTACTCGTTGCCTGTTGCTCACCAGTCACTGTCGCGTAAGTACTGTCCGTCTAGCTTTCAGTTTCAAAGCAACTGGTCTGCGTTTCATCCGTAAAGCCGCAGAGTTTGTACAAAATCACATGAAGAATGCATGAATGTGCTACTCGTACAGAACACTCTATGCAAGACCACCTTGAGGAAGAATATCCTCGGTGGATTTCTCGGCGGTATCACGTCTCCACTTGGAAACCGCACCATTAAAGTCCAGCCTTAATAGCAGCCTCTCGACGTGCCTCCTCATCTCAGTATCTACGTCTCTGGTCCTTCTCCCACCTGGTCCGGTGGTACCCATCATCGTGGTCGACATGTCGATGGAGGTGTCCGCTCCAAAACCTTGGCGGGTTGAGCTCGTCAGTTGCTCATACAGAGACTCAAGAAGGGACACGAGTGCCTAGAATTGCATATCAGCCTAGTTTTCGTGTCTGCGAGATCTGCAAGATTACCTCATTGACATCATGAACGACTTTCCACCGTTGTCTTACCATATGCCCAACATTATCTGCTTCAGAATCTGCCATACTCCCTTCAAATAGTAGAGCAGGGAGGACGTCGCATCCCCATCGCTCGACTTGTGCTACAAACCGTTCGCACACCTCGAGAATTGTGCGAATGGTGGTGGCACAGGCAGGCGAAGCAAGGAGAGAAGCAGAAATGAGAGTTTGTAGATATCGAGTGTGGTGGGCGCGGAGAGTGGTGAAGTCAAGTTGAGGGTTCGCGGTTTGTACTGCTGATACTTGTGCTCTCGCACTCAGCGGAGAAGGTCCAGCATATCTAGAATCCAGCCCTCCTTTCGCACTTCCAATGCTGGATTTTCTTGTTCGCCCTGGCCCCCCGCCCTCACCACCAATTTTGATCCCCAGCAATGATTTGAGTTTCCGGAATTCGACATCGATTACGTCCGTCATAATATACGCCAATAGGGTATCCAGAAACCATAACATGTCCCTCACCAATCCCCACCCGCACCTCAGCAATACTTTCCGACCTTCACTGTCCTTCTCAGTGCCTCCTTCCCCTAAGCCTGTCCACTTGCGACGAGCCCTTTGAGCATTGGATAACCAATTCCAGCATTCTAGCACACGTGTGTGTACCTTTCGAAGGGCCGATATGTAAGAAAAGAGGTCGGCGTAGGTTTGTAAATCGGATGACTGGAGAAAGAGGTCCAAAGGCCAGTGAATTGTATATATGAGGGTGAGTGGTGTACCCAATAGGACATCGTTGAAGTTGACTTGACTCGACTTGATCGCAGATATATTGGGATTGGAAAGCGAGGGTAACAGCGGCCGCAAAGGTCCAGTGGGCAGAGACATGCGCAAGTAAGAAAAGGAAGGGTCGCTTTGTGCACTCGTGCCCAAAGACGCACGTAGGAGTGCAAGTTGCAGGTCTTGCTCCCGAATAATACCTGA
>Ga0307515_10010248_pt1 | contig 17994 bp, 15 predicted proteins | sample 17_EM_MG_FD_194513 | JGI IMG/M metagenome (GOLD analysis project Ga0307515, IMG submission 194513) | Populus trichocarpa ectomycorrhiza microbial communities from riparian zone in the Pacific Northwest, United States - 17_EM | ecosystem: Host-associated > Plants > Roots > Unclassified | place... | reverse complement strand
AGGTCGCGCCGTAGATCGAATCCTTGAAGGCGAACGGGGCGTGGGCATATTCGTAGGCTTGCACGCCGGAGAACAGGATGCCGAGCAGGACGGTCAGCGTCAGACCGTTGATCAGGCCCTTGCGGTCGCCGTGCAGCAGCGCATGGTGCGCCCAGGTGACGGTCGTGCCCGACAGCAGCAGGATGACGGTGTTGTAGAGCGGCAGGTGCCAGGGATCGAGAACCTCGATACCCTTCGGCGGCCAGACACCGCCGGTAAACGCGGTGCGCGTTGCCTGAATGGCCTCACCCGGGAACAGGCTGGCGTCGAAATAGGCCCAGAACCAGGCGACGAAGAACATCACTTCCGAAGCGATGAACATGATCATGCCATAGCGCAGGTGCAGCGCGACGACGCGGGTATGGTGCCCCTCATGCGCTTCCTTGATCGTATCCGACCACCAGCCGAACATCGTGTAGAGCACAACGGCGAAGCCGATGAAGAAGACCCACGGATTGGCAAGCTCCAGACCGAACAGCTTGAACGAACCGCCGGCCAGGTAGCGCATATAGGCGACGCCGCCGAAGGCCATGATGAAAGCGCCGATCGAGGCGATCAGCGGCCAGGGGCTCGGATCGATGATATGGTAGTCGTGGTTTTTCTGATGCGCATCGGCCATGTGAAGTATCCCCGATAAGTCTTTCTCGTGTCGCTTCCGGCTTAGCCGAAAACGGTGATCTGTCAAAGTTTGTTGTCGATCGCGGCAGGCTTGACCGTCAGCGCCGCGATCGGCTTCGACGGCTGGCGGGCGTAGAACGTGTAGGAAAGCGTCAGCGTGTTGATGCCCTTGGTCTCGACCGCATTGACGATCTCCGGATCGACGAAGAACACCACCGGCATCTTCATGTCCTCGCCCGGCTGCAGCGTCGTCTCGGTGAAGCAGAAGCACTGAACCTTGTTGAAATAGGCGCCCGCCGCCATCGGCGTGACGTTGAACACCGCCTGCCCGGTCGTCGGTTTCTTGGAGAGGTTCTTTGCCTCGAACTCGACCTGCACGGTCTCGCCGATCTTCAGCTCGATCTCGCGCTGGACCGGCTTGAACTCCCACGGCAGGTCGGAGGCCGTGTTGGCGTCGAAGGTCACCTTGATCGTCTTGTCGAGGATGACGTCGGAAGCCTGTTCGACGCGTTTCGTCGTGCCATTGTAGCCGGTGACCTTGCAGAACATATCGTAGAGCGGCACGGCGGCATAGGCCATGCCGGTCATCCCGACGACGAAGGCGAGGCAGGACGCGACGATGACGCCGTTTGCCCGGTCCTTCTTCTGCCCTGCCTTGTTCGCTGTCGTCATGATCGTTCGATCCCTACTGCACCATGCCGTTGCTGAACTTGATCAGCGTCACGACATAGAAAATGGCAACGAGGCCGAAGAGTACGATACCGAGCGCGATGTTGCGGCCGCGGCGCGATTTCTTCTGAGCGTCCGTGAGTGTCACGAATTCCATCAGGCAACCTTTCCGGCAATAAGCCACAGCGTGGCAATCAGGTGATCGATCATCAGCGCGGAGAAGATCGCAAAGAGATAAAGGATCGAGAAGGCAAAGAGTTTCTTGGCCGGCACCATTTTCTCGTCACCTTCAGGCATGCGGTGAACGCCGATCGAATACCAGATGAAGCCGAGGCCGAGGGCGGCGGCGACTGCGCCGTAACCGGTACTGGAAAAACCGAGCGCCGTCGGCACCACGCCGATGATGGCCGTCAGCACGGCATAGATGACGATCTGGTTCTTGGTCGTCGCCTCGCCGCTGACATTCGGCAGCATCGGCACGCCGACCGCACCGTATTCGCGCATCTTGAACAGGGCGAGCGCCCAGAAATGCGCAGGCGTCCACAGGAAGGTGATGAGGAAGAGGACGATGCTTTCGACGGCGATGCCGTTGGTGACGCAGGCCCAGCCGATCATCGGCGGAAAGGCACCGGCGGCGCCGCCGATGACGATGTTCTGCGGCGTCGAGCGCTTCAGCCACATCGTGTAGATCACGACATAGAAGAAGATCGTGAACGCGAGCAGCCCGGCCGACAGCCAGTTGACGACGATACCGAGGATGCAGACGGAAAAGGCCGAGAGCGTCAGGCCGAAGGCAAGCGCTTCCCGCGGCAGGATCTTGCCGGCCGGGATCGGCCGCTTTGCCGTGCGGGTCATGATGGCGTCGATATCGGCGTCGTACCACATGTTGAGGGCACCGGAGGCTCCGGCGCCCACGGCGATACAGAGGATCGCGATGAAGCCGATGAAGGGATGGATATGGCCCGGCGCCAGCACCATGCCGGCCAGCGCCGTGAACACCACCAGCGACATGACGCGCGGCTTCAGCAGCTCAAAGAAATCGCGCGCAGAGGCTTCCGAGAGGCGAACGCCGCTCTCCGGGCCCATTGCCTCGTGATTTTCGATGACCGTCATGTCTCGTCCTTGACTTGATCCGGCGCTTTTTCAATCGCCGTTCGCTGGTTTGTCCCTGCGTGGAACGAAGCCGCCGTTTCCGGCGGCTTCGTCTTTGATGCAGCGCTTACTTGATGCGCGGCAGCTGTTCCCACTGGTGGAACGGCGGCGGCGATGGGAGCTGCCATTCCAGCGTGGTCGCACCCTCACCCCACGGATTGTCGCCCGCGACGCGCTTCCTGGCGAAGGCTTCGAAGACGCCGAAGAGGAAGATCAGCACGCCGAAGGCCGAAATATACGAGCCGATCGAGGAGACGAAGTTCCAGCCTGCAAACGCATCCGGATAGTCGATGTAGCGGCGCGGCATGCCGGCCAGACCGAGGAAATGCTGCGGGAAGAACACCAGGTTCACGCCGACGAACATCACCCAGAAGTGCAGCTTGCCGAGGAATTCCGAATACATGTAGCCAGTCATCTTCGGGAACCAGTAGTACCAGGCCGCGAAGATCGCGAACACGGCGCCAAGCGACAGAACGTAGTGGAAGTGGGCGACCACGTAGTAGGTGTCGTGCAGCGAACGGTCGAGACCGGCATTGGCCAGCTGAACGCCGGTGACGCCGCCGACGGTGAACAGGAAGATGAAGCCGATCGCCCAGACCATCGGTGTGGCAAAGCGGATCGAGCCGCCCCACATCGTCGCGATCCAGGAGAAGATCTTCACGCCGGTCGGAACCGCGATGACCATCGTTGCGAAGACGAAGTAGCGCTGCGTGTCGAGCGACATGCCGACCGTGTACATGTGGTGCGCCCAGACGATGAAGCCGACGGCGCCGATCGCGACCATGGCGTAGGCCATGCCGAGATAGCCGAAGATCGGCTTCTTCGAGAAGGTCGAGACGATGTGGCTGACGATGCCGAAGCCGGGCAGGATCAGGATGTAGACTTCCGGGTGACCGAAGAACCAGAACAGGTGCTGGAAGAGGATCGGGTCGCCGCCGCCTTCAGGCGCGAAGAAGGACGTGCCGAAGTTGCGGTCGGTGAGCAGCATGGTGATACCGCCTGCCAGAACCGGCAGCGACAGCAGCAGAAGGAAGGCAGTGATCAGCACCGACCAGGCAAACAGCGGCATCTTGTGCAGCGTCATGCCCGGAGCGCGCATATTGAGGATCGTGGTGATGAAGTTGATCGCACCGAGGATCGACGACGCACCGGCAATATGCAGGCCGAGAATCACCAGATCCATGGCCGGCCCGGGCGTTCCAGCCGTCGATAGCGGCGGATAGATCGTCCAGCCGCCCCCTGCGCCATAACCACCGGCAGGCCCTTCGACGAACATCGACAGGAGGACCAAAAGGAAAGCCGGAATGATCAGCCAGAACGAAATGTTGTTCATGCGCGGGAAGGCCATGTCCGGCGCACCGATCATGATCGGCACCATCCAGTTGGCAAAGCCGCCGATCAGCGCCGGCATGACCATGAAGAAGATCATGATCAGAGCGTGCGCGGTGGTGAAGACGTTGAACATCTGCTTGCCGCCGTCGATGGCAGCCTCGCCCTCGAAGCCGTAGACCATGGAGGCCAGACCATGGAAGATCTGGATGCCCGGCTCCTGCAACTCGGCGCGCATGAAGACCGACAGCGTGCCGCCGACGATGCCCGCGAAGATCGCGAAGATCAGATACAGCGTGCCGATGTCCTTGTGGTTGGTCGAGAGAAACCAGCGCTGAAAAAAGCTCAGCGGCTTATGGGCGTGGTCATGATCGTCATGCGCGTGATCGTGCGCATGGTCATGTAGGTGATCGTGGGTAGCGGTTGTTCCGGCCATGGGTTGTTCCCCCCTTCGAAATACTTTTCGGGCGAATTACTGTGCGGCGTTTGCAGCGACGTCTACGGTCTTGGCCGCGCCGTCGATGGAAGCCATGAGTGCCTTGTTCGCCTCACCAACATTGGTGGCGGCGGCAGCAAGCCAAGTGTTGTACTTGTCTTCGCTGACGACGCGGATGGCGATCGGCATATAGGCATGATCCTTGCCGCAGAGCTCGGAACACTGGCCGTAGTAGAGACCTTCGCGCTCCGCCTTGAACCAGGTTTCATTGAGGCGACCCGGAACGGCATCGATCTTCACGCCGAAGGCCGGCATCGCGAAAGCGTGGATGACGTCGGCAGCGGTGACGAGAACGCGGACGGTCTTGCCGACGGGAACGACGACTTCGTTGTCGACGGCGAGAAGACGCGGATAAGCATCCTTGTCCGCCTTGCCGAGCGAGGCGCGGTCTTCGTCCTTGAGCAGCAGGCTGTCGAAGGAGAGCGGGCTTTCGCCGACTTCATATTCATAGGACCAGTACCACTGGTTTCCGGTTGCCTTCAGCGTCAGGTCCGGATTCTGCGGCGGCGTCAGCTGCGCGGTCAGGAGCTGGAAGGACGGGATTGCCAGGAAAAGAAGGATGACGACCGGACCCAGCGTCCAGGCGATCTCGATCATCGTGTTATGGCTGGTCTTGGAGGCGACCGGATTCCTACTTTCGCGGAACCGGATCACGATCCAGATCAGCAGAGCCAGGACGAAAAGCGTGATCGGGATGATGAACCAGAGCGTGTAGTGCTCGAACCATGTAATTTCTTCCATGATCCCGGTTGCTGCCGTCTGAAAGTTGGTCTGCCACGCGACCGGCTTGTCAGCAAAAGCATTCGAAGCAAAAAGCAGACAGGCAATTGATGCCAAAACTGCAAAAGCCTTGTTTTTCACAATAGTGTCTCCCCAGACGCTTGATCAGGATCAAACCGAAACGCAGAATCCTTAGCCATACTGAAGCGCTTCAAACCACAGTTTGATGAACGCCGCAACATCTGTCCATTCAAGCCCATGCGGCATTTTTGCGCAAACCATGCTTTTCGCACAGGCTCTTAGGCGATGAGGGTCTTTCGAATGCAGGCGGCGGCGAAAGATGGCCTTGGCAGCATCCGGTATTTCATGCCGATGCCCGACCCTATACCATAGATAAGACGGGCCACACTACGCCGATCCCCTTATATAGAGAGGCTTGGGCAAAGGTTTGCCGTCCAAGCTGACGCAGGAGCCCCATTTCCGCCACACCGGGCTGGAATGTACCGCGGCGGGGCTTTTCATTTGCGCGTGCGCACTTCAAGAATAGCCGGACTGATTCTTAAGTTTGAGGTTTACATGGGCCTGTCCCTCCTTTCCCGGCTGCCGATCGCGGCGTTCGGACTTGCTGCCACACTTCTTTCCTATACGGCAGCGGCCCAGCAGCCCGGAGCACAACAGCCAGGCACACCCGGCACGGTCAAGTCGAACCACGGCGCGTGGTCGATCGTCTGCGACCAGCCTGCGGGCGCGACGGCCGAGCAGTGCGCGCTGATGCAGAACGTGATTGCAGAGGACCGGCCCGAAGTCGGTCTTTCGGTCGTGGTGCTGAAAACCGCCGACCGCAAGGCGAAGATCCTGCGCGTGCTGGCGCCGCTCGGCGTGCTGCTCCCCAACGGCCTTGGCCTCAATGTCGACGGCAAGGATATCGGCCGCGCCTATTTCGTGCGTTGCTTTTCCGATGGCTGTTATGCCGAGGTGGTTTTGGAAGAAGAACTCCTGAAAACCTTCCGCAGCGGCGGCACCGCCACCTTCATCGTCTTCCAGTCGCCGGAAGAAGGCATCGGCATCCCGGTCGATCTCAAGGGATTTGGCGAAGGCTACGACGCGCTGCCGTAAAGGGTTCGCCTTCCTCTTCTCCCCAGCGGGGAGAAGTGCCGAACGTAGTGAGGCGATGAGGGGGCTAGCGGCACATTCCGTAGTCGAGGCTCCCTCTCATCCGGCGCGACGCGCCACCTTCTCCCCGCAGGGGAGAAGAGGAGCCGCTAGCTCGTCGCACAAATTGGCAAGCCGATGCGTCCTGGCGATAGCGTCTTTACATCTCCGCTTGCCCCTCCCCGCGCCTGTCCCTACATAAAGCACCATATTCGTCAGCATCCGGAGCCTCGCCCATGAACACCGATCTCATCAAACTGTTCGACAGCGACGAGGCGGCCGTGCGCGCAGTTCTGGCAGAGACCTTGGCGGGAGCAGATGACGGCGAACTGTTCATCGAGCACAGCCAGTCGGAATCGCTGTCCTTCGACAACGGTCGCCTGAAGGGCGGCAGTTTCAACACCGACCAGGGATTTGGCCTGCGTGCTGTTGCCGGCGAAGCGGTCGGTTATGCTCATGCTGGCGATCTTTCGCTCTCCGCGCTGAAGCGTGCGGCCGATGCGGTGGGTGCCGTGACGCGCGGTTACTCCGGCACCTACGCCGCCGCTCCCCAGCGCACGAACAAGAAGCTCTATGGCGACGAAAACCCGATCGGCGAGCCGAGCTTTGAAGCCAAGGTTTCGCTCCTGCAGGAGATCGACGCCTATCTGCGCGCCAAGGACCCGAAGGTCCGGCAGGTGACGGCCTCGATCGCCGCCAGCTGGCAGGTGGTCGATATCCTGCGTGCCGACGGGCAGCGCATGCACGACATCCGGCCGATGACGCGGCTCAACATCTCCGTCGTCGTCGGCGAGGGCGACCGGCAGGAAGCCGGCTCCTACGGCGTCGGCGGCCGGCGCGGCTTCGGCGATTTCGTCGCCACCGACAACTGGCAGCGCGGCGCCGACGAGGCTCTGCGGCAGGCGCTGGTGAACCTTGAAGCCATCGACGCTCCGGCAGGCACCATGGATGTCGTGCTGTCGTCCGGCTGGCCGGGCGTGATGCTGCATGAAGCGGTCGGCCATGGGCTGGAAGGCGATTTCAACCGCAAGAAGACCTCAGCCTTTGCCGGGTTACTCGGACAGCAGGTTGCCGCCAAGGGTGTGACCGTCGTCGATGACGGCACGATCGAAGCCCGGCGTGGCTCGCTGACCATCGACGACGAGGGTACGCCGTCCGCCTACAATGTGCTGATCGACGACGGCAAGCTGGTCGGTTACATGCAGGACCGGCAGAATGCCCGGCTGATGGGCATGGCGGCGACCGGCAACGGACGGCGCGAATCCTATGCGCATGTGCCGATGCCGCGCATGACCAACACCTACATGCTGTCCGGCGACAAGACGCCGGACGAAATCATCGCCTCGGTGAAGAAGGGCATCTATGCCGTCTCCTTTGGCGGCGGCCAGGTGGACATCACCTCGGGCAAGTTCGTCTTCGGCTGCACCGAGGCCTACCTCATCGACAACGGTAAGATCGGCGCACCGGTGAAGGGTGCCATGCTGATCGGCAACGGTCCCGACGCGATGCAGCGCATCAGCATGATCGGCAACGACATGAAGCTCGATACCGGCATGGGCAATTGCGGCAAGGGCGGCCAGTGGGTTCCCGTCGGCGTCGGCCAGCCGCATCTGCGCATGAACGAAATGACCGTCGGCGGCACGCAGGCCTGACGGCGGTCTCCGCTACATGGCGCCTATCCGCAACTTCCCCTATCACGGAACCAAACTCCCTTGCCCGCGTTAATCGGGCACGCCGCATAACTGTTTGAAATCGCGGCCGGTTCAACGCAAGGGAGACACATCATGGGACGCGGAATTCTGCTCTGGCTGCTGGGGGTTCCGATCCCCATTATCATCCTTCTCGCCCTCTTCTTCCGATAGGTGGCGCAATGACAATACCGGTTACAACGGTGCCAACCGGCACCACGACGGAATCGTCACATTCGGCTGTCAGCTGGGGTGCGATCATCGCAGGCGCGGTTGCCGCATCGGCCATCACGGTTGTTCTCTCGCTGGTTGGCTCGGGAATTGGTCTCAGCATGGCCTCGCCGTTTTCGTCCGGTGGATCGTCGCTTGCGACCTTTGCCGTCGGCGCCGCCATCTGGCTGATCATCGTGCAATGGGCGTCGGCGGGCCTTGGCGGATATATCGCCGGACGGCTGCGGACGAAATGGACGGGCATCAACCGCGATGAAGTCTTCTTCCGCGACACCGCGCATGGCATTCTCGCCTGGGCATTGGCAACCTTGATTGTCGCCAGTGCCCTCGGTTCAGCCGTGTCGTCGACGGTCGGGGCCGGCGTGCAGGCCACTGCCACACTGACGGCGGGCGCTGCTACCGCAGGTGCCGCGGCAGCCTCTTCGGATGCAGGCAGCAACGGGACATCCTATTTCGTCGACAGCCTGCTGCGGCCAGCCAACCCGGGCACATCGCCCGCAGGATCTGCTGCCGACGACACCGCCGGTCAGGTTTCGCGCATTCTTCTGACCAGCGCTACAAACGGCGAAATGTCAGCCGGCGACCGCGCATATCTCGATCAGCTTGTCGCCTCAAGGACGGGCCTGTCGGAAGCGGACGCGAAAGCGCGGGTCGATGCCGTCCTGAAAAGCATAGACGATGCGAAGGTTGCCGCGGTGAACGCTGCGGAAACCGCACGCAAGACCAGCGCGACCATTGCGCTCTTCGGCGCACTTTCCCTGCTCATCGGCGGCTTCGTCGCCGGCGTCGGCGCAGCGATCGGCGGTCGCCAACGCGATGAGGTGGATGGTACCCTTCCCGCGTAAAGCACGTCGGAACAGACATTCATGAGGGCGGTCCCGCAATGGGCCGCCCTTTCGTGTTTCCAGGGCATCAGGGGAAAGGTGCGGATTCAGCCGGCGTTAACGCCGCCGCCGCTACAGTCTTCCAAAAGAAGTCACCTCGGCCGGTATGGTCGGTAAATTTTGGAACACCCCGTGAAAACCATGCTGCGACAGGTCGCCAAACGCACCGCCATCACCGCTGGCCTTGAAGCCGCGCGGGCGTTGCATACGGTCGGCCTGATGCGGCAGGCGCGCGGGCGCGGTGCGATCTTCACACTTCATCACGTCCGGCCGAAACAGGCCCGCCTGTTCGATCCCAATGCGCATCTGGAGATCACGCCTGAATTTCTGGACACGGCGATCGCCCGGCTGAGGCATGATGGTTACCGGTTCGTCGCACTGGATACCCTGCCCGCCCATCTCGCCTCGAACGATCCCCAACCTGTGGCCGTCTTCACGCTCGACGACGGCTATCGCAACAATCTCGAACACGCGGCCCCGGTCTTTGCCAGGCACGGTGTCCCCTTTACCGTCTTTGTCGCCGGCGGCTTTGTCGATCGGACGGACATTCTGTGGTGGGAAGTGCTGGCAGAGTTGTTGAACCAAGAAAAGAGCGTGCGGTTTCATTTCGACGACATCGAAACCCTGCCGACTGAAACACGGCAGCAGAAGCAGGCAGCATTCGATCGTATCGCCGCCTTCATTCACGCAATCGATGAAACAACGGCCGTAGACCGGCTGAAGACCATGGCTGCCAGTCAGGGTGTTGACGCGCTGAAGCTCACGGCGGACCTCACCCTCGACGAGGCGGGTCTCAAAACGCTGATCGAAAATCCACTGGCCAGTCTCGGCGCTCACACGATCAGCCATCGCGCACTGGCGCGTCTCCCCGACGATATCGCGCGCGATGAAATGGACCGGTCAGCCAGGCGGGTCGAGATGATGATCGGCCACCGGCCGGCAGCGCTGGCCTATCCCTATGGCTATGCAGGCACCGTTTCGCCGCGCGACCAACGTCTTGCGAAGGATCTTGGCTTCACCACCGCCGTCACGACGCAGCCGGGCACGTTGACCGATACCGTCGATAGAACCGCCCTGCCGCGCATTTCGCTGAACGGCCATTTCCAGAAAGCAGGCTATGTCAGCGCACTTGCCTCCGGCATCGCCTTCAAGCTGATGGGCCGCAGCTGAGGTCTAAAAAATCAGGGATACATCCTGACCTTGCTCCAGTTGCCCTCTGGATCGTCGCGGCGGAACTCGATGCGGTCGTGCAGGCGAAAAGCGCCGTCCTTCCAGAATTCGATCGAGGTCGGCTTGATGCGGAAGCCCGACCAGTGGGCGGGACGCGGAATATCCCCGAGGGGATATTTGAGCGTGTATTCGGCAACGGCCTTCTCCAGCGCGAACCGGCTTTCCAGCGGCCGCGACTGTTTCGAGGCCCAGGCGCCGATGCGGCTGCCGCGGGCGCGGGTCTTGTAATATTCGTCCGCTTCCTCGTTGCTGACGATTTCCACCGGGCCGCGCACCCGCACCTGGCGGCGCAAACTCTTCCAGTGAAAGCACATCGCCGCCTTCATGCTGCCCAGAATCTCCTGCCCCTTGTGGCTCTCGAAATTGGTGTAGAAGACGAAACCGCGCTGATCGAAGTCCTTCAACAGGACCATGCGCACATCCGGCAGGCCATCGGCGTCCACGGTCGCCAGCGCCAAGGCGTTGGGATCGTTGATCTCTGATGTCTGTGCCTCTTTCAGCCATGTGCCAAAAAGGGAAAAGGGCTCGTTCTCTTCCGTGAAGTCACCAGTTGTTAACCCAGTCTCGCTCATATTGTCTTCCAATGCCGTGATGTATGGCGCGGATAGAGCCCGAAGGTCCCCGCCCGCCGATAAAAATGTCAGAGCCTGCCCGATGCGTCCCCGGACCTTAAAGCCGCTCTTCCGAGTCTGACAGGTATGCCGTTGCAAGACATAGCAAAGTGGATCGATGAGACAAAGGTTTTATCCCGGCTGACGGGATTTGCCGCTTTATGTCTCGCCGCATCCATCCTGTCGGGATGCATGGGAGCGGGGCTCGACCTTGCCGGATCGACCACCGTCGACAGAACCGTCGCCACCGGTTCCGTCCCGCCTGCGATGAATGACGAGGATAATTCCGACGCCATCACGGTGCGCAACGCGGTATCGTCCGCCGACGTGAGCAAGATTGCCGGAAACCCCATTCCATGGGCGAATTCGACGTCCGGCAGCGCCGGCGTTATCAGCAGCATCGCGGAGGAACAGGTGAACGGCACCACCTGCCGCCGCTTCACCACCACGCGTCATTCCTATCAGGGCATCGCGAAATTCGACGGCAATACCTGCCTGCTCGACAACGGCGAGTGGTATCTGACCAGTTTCGGCCCACGCAGCTGATCGCGCGGTCGCCAAGTTTCGCTACCCGCCGTTAACCACGCTTCGACAAACACAATGCATCGCCCCTTCAGAGAGCCATTCCAGGCGCGCGGCTAACCGTTATTTAAGCAGCAGCTTCTCATCATCGCCGCCATCGGGAACGGGCCTTCGCGGCGCGGTCTCCCCGTTGTTTCAACAGGCTGAAACGAACCGCTGGACGCGGTGCCTCAGCCCTCAAGAACGGTGACATGCATGCGTGATCCCTATTCCGTGCTCGGCGTCCGACGCAATGCCGGGCCAGACGAGATCAAGGCCGCCTGGCGGTCCATGGCGAAAGCCGTGCATCCGGACCAGAACAGGGACGACCCGCTTGCGACCCAGCGTTTCGCCGAGGCCGGCCGCGCCTACGAAGTGCTGAAGGATCCGAAGCTGCGCAACCGCTACGATTACGCCCGCCGCGAGGCCGAGCTGCGCCGCATGGAAGAAATGAAGCGCAAGACACGGGGCACGGAAGAGGAAACCATCGATCCGGAAACGGCCGAAGAGATGATTTCGCGCATCTTCGGTGCCGATGACCGGGCAAAGGCGCAAGGCGCCCGGCCGCAGGAGAGAAAGCCGACAGCCGCGGCACCGCAGGCAAAAGCCGAACCGAAGCCCGAGCCAAAACCCGAACCGAAGGCCGAAGCAGCGCCGGAAACCGAAACCAAGCCGGAAGCAAAAGCCGAAACAGCGGACAAGCCGCCAGCCTTTGGCGTTTTCCCTCGCGCGGCAGCGCCCGCCGCCGAACTGGTCTCGGCCATCGTCCGGCGCATTCGCGGTACTGCCAACAAGCCCACCCCTGACAAGGTGCCGGACATCTTCTGCGACGTCTCGGTTTCGGTCGAAGACATTTTTCGCCGCGAGAAGGCGACCGCGACGCTGCCCGACGGCCAGACATTGAAGGTTGCCCTGCCGGCCGGCACGACCGATGGCAGCATCGTCCGCCTCAAGGAGATGGGCTACCGCCTCAACGGCATGCTGCGCGGCGACGTCGTCGTTGCCGTCCGCGTCACTCAGGATGATGCGTTCCGCACCGACGGAACGGATCTGCGCACGACCCTTGCGGTCAACATCCAGGACGCGGTGCTGGGTTGCGAAACAAAGGTGGAAACGCTGACAGGTCCGATTACCGTGACCATTCCGGCCTGGTCCGGTTCCGATCATGTGATCCGGCTCGAAGGCCACGGGCTGCCTACGGCTGACGGAAAACGCGGCGACCTCCTGGTGGAACTGCGGCTGATGCTCTGGGAAAAACCGGACGAGAAGGTCACCGACCTGATGCGCAGCCTGCGCAACGGCTTGTTCCTGTAAAGGTTTTGCGACAATGTCCGTGGACGAAGGCAACCTCACTGCACGCTGACCCAATATTACGGGGACTAACAGTTCCTGATCTCAGCCGCGCTTGAACCACCGTGACGGCTATGTCATAGCCAATGCTCGAAAAATTCAGAACTGACGCGACCGCAAGGGGCGCGAAGGTTCCGGCAAGTTCAACATATGCGAATATCCAGTCAGCCAATGCCTGACTGACGAAAGCATAGGCAGTATTGGGGGCATAACATCATGTCGCAAACATCCGGTCTGATGAAGGGGAAACGCGGCCTCATCATGGGTGTCGCAAACAACCGCTCGATCGCGTGGGGCATTGCCAAGGCAATTCATGCGCAGGGCGGCGAGCTGGCATTCACCTACCAGGGCGACGCCCTGAAGAAGCGGGTCGAGCCGCTGGCCCAGGAACTGGGCGCCGTGATGGCCGGCCATTGCGACGTCAGCGACGAATCCACCATCGACGCGGTGTTCGACAACCTCGAAAAGCTCTGGGGCAAGATCGATTTCGTCGTGCACGCCATCGGTTTCTCCGACAAGGACGAACTGACCGGCCGCTATGTCGACACATCGGCGGCGAACTTCGCCATGACGATGAACATCTCGGTCTACTCCTTCACCGCCGTTGCGCGGCGCGCGGAAAAGCTGATGACCGATGGCGGCTCGATGCTGACCATGACCTATTACGGCGCCGAGAAGGTGATGCCGAACTACAACGTCATGGGCGTTGCCAAGGCAGCACTCGAAGCCAGCGTCAAGTATCTGGCCGTCGACCTCGGCCCGAAGAACATCCGCGTCAACGCGATCTCGGCCGGCCCGATCAAGACGCTCGCAGCGTCCGGCATCGGCGACTTCCGCTATATCCTCAAGTGGAACGAATACAACGCGCCGCTGCGCCGCACCGTCACCATCGAGGAAGTCGGCGATGTCGGCCTCTACATGCTGTCGGACCTGTCTCGCTCGGTGACCGGCGAAATCCATCATGCCGACAGCGGCTATCATGTCGTCGGCATGAAGGCGGTCGATGCGCCGGATATTGCCGTCGTCAAGGACTGACATGATACGAAAGAATTCCGGGGCCCTCGATCGATGAGTGCCCCGGCTCCTTGCTTCGGGTCTGCGACCCCCTGCCCCGGAGTTTCTCCGTGACCATCTACATGATCCGCCACGGGCAGACCGACTGGAATGCGCAGATCCGCATGCAAGGCCAGAAGGACATCCCTCTCAACGACACGGGACGGCGACAGGCGAGCGGCAACGGCCGTGCGCTTCTGGCCCTTCTCGGACGTGACGCAGACAATTTCGATTTCGTTGCGAGCCCGCTTCATCGCACCCGCGAGACCATGGAACTCATTCGTGAAGCCATGGGGCTTGCCCGCTCCGGCTACCGGCTGGACGACAGGCTGAAGGAAGTCTCTTTCGGCGATTGGGAAGGCTACACCATGGCGGAACTCGAGCGCGAAATGCCGGAACGCGTGGCAGAGCGCGAATTGTCCAAATGGGACTTCATTCCCCCTGGGCCGGATGCGGAGAGCTACGAAATCCTCTCCTGGCGCGTCAGTGCCTGGCTCGCAAGCGTTTCCGGACCGACCGTCTGCGTCAGCCATGGCGGCGTCATCCGCACGCTGTTCAAGCTGTGCGGCGCAATGGACGCCGAGGAAGCGGCCCTCGGGGCCATTCCCCAGGATAGAATTCTGAAGATTGAGAACGGTGCCATCGGCTGGCTCTAGAGCCGGCCTTCGCCCTTGCGGCGAAGGCATGAGATCGCAGAAATTGCAGGCTTACTGCACGATCTCGAGGTCGTTGATGACGCGCTTGCCATCGACCTCGGTATAAAAGACCAGAACCTTGACGCCTTCTTTCAGTCCGTCGAAGTTGAATTCTTCCGGAGCCTGATAGTTCTTGCCGTCGTCCAGCTGCAGGCTTAGCTTGTCGGTATCGACGCCGGTGATCACGGCTTCGACATCGGCACTTTCAGCGAACGCGGCAAGCGGCGAAAAGAAACCGGCAGCGATCATCAATGCAGCAACGATGAAACGCATCTGTCTTGCCCTCTTCAGTGATTCATTCAATTTTATTGTGCCCATTGTTTGACCTCTGATTGTGGCAAAAATCGCCCGCTGCCGTGTCATTTAAAATTTTATGCGATTTGGACGCCCTATGGTTAACCAAATCTTGATCGACGTACGCCACCCCACCGCCGAAGCGCGGATTTCATAGCAGGAACAGGCTCTAAAGCCAATATTAAGACTCCATGGCTACCGTGCGGACGGGGAATATGGGGTGCATGGCCGTTGACTAAAAGCGCTACAATCCGTCATCGTGCCTGGGCGCTCGCCAGGCTTGCAAAGCCGTCGCTTTTTCCCGCGCTCATCGCAGCCGCCGTCGTCTTCACCGGCGGCTATTTCTTCAAGGAGCAGAATCGCGAAAATTTCCGCAGCGAGCTGAAGAGCAACGTTCAAAACGAGCTCAATCTGGTCTCCACGCGCCTGCAGAGCGAGATCAACAACAACATCACGGCGCTCCGCGGCTTCGCCAACAATTTCGCCGTCGATCCCGCTATGTCGCAAGCGCATTTCGACCAGCTGGCAAGCAAGCTTTTGATCCAGAATCCGCAAATGGTGCGCGTCAGCGCCGCACCCGACGCGGTCATCCGGATGACCTTTCCGCTCAAGGGAAACGAGCGGATGATCGGCACCGACTTCAAGAAATTCCGCTCCTCCAGGATCGCCGTCGACCGCGCCCAGTCGAAGGCAAAACCCATCATTGCCGGCCCGGTCAGATTGCCGAGCGGCCGTTCCGGCTTCAATCTCTTCTCTCCGGTCTTTACCAAGACTAACGAAGCCGTAGCCTTCTGGGGCTTCATGGAAGCGGTTGTCGACGAGAAGGAAATTTACGCCAACGCACGTCTTCTCGATGACGGCGCCCACGAAAACGACGTGGACGACGGCCCCCGGCGCATCGATATCCAGCTGGCGATCCGCGATATCTCGGTGAAGAACAACATCCAGGATGCCTTTTTCGGCGATACCGACATTTTCGAGAAGGCCCCCGTCATCCGCCAGCTTCAGCTGCCCGGCGGCACCTGGGAACTGGCGGCGATCCCGGCTGCCGGCTGGGCGCAGGAGCCGGCCAACAGCACCTGGCTCGAGATCACCATTTTCATCGCCGCCGCTGTCATCATCATCCCGATTTTCCTCACCGGCGGGCTGGTCAACGAGCGTCAGCGCAATATCGCCACGCTGCGCTCACGCGAGCGGGAGCTTTTGACCCTGTCGCACAGGCTCAACCTGGCGCTCGAATCCTCCAAGATCGGCATCTGGGAGATCGACCTCGACACGCAGCAGCGCTCCTGGGACGAACGGATGTACCATCTGCACGGCCTGCCGCCGGGCAATGGCGACCCGAGCTACGCCGAATGGCGCAGGACCGTCCATCATGACGACATCACCGCTGCCTCGCTCACGCTGTTCAAGGCGCTCGATGAAGACCTGGAATACCGCTCGCAATATCGCATCGTCATGCCCGACAACAGCATCCGCCACGTGCGCAATGCCGGCTCCACCCATGTCGGCGCCGACGGCAAGGCCAAGATCACCGGCATCAGCTGGGACGTCACCGACGACGTGATGATGACGGAACAGCTGCGCACGGCGAAAGCCATCGCCGACGAGAAGAATGCCGAACTCGAAAAGGCGCTCAACGGACTTTCCGAACGCGAACAGCAGCTTGAGGCCATCACCAGACGGCTGGACCTGGCGCTCGATTCCTATAAATGCGGCCTGTGGGAAGCCGATCTCGATACGGGTATCGCCTATTGGGACGAGCGGATGCACCAGCTGTACGGGCTGACCTATGCGGGCGGCACCACGACGCATGAAACCTGGATCGGTGCCGTGCACCCGGACGACCGCGAAGATGCGCTTTCAAATGTCGGCCGAACCATTTCGGACGGCGTCCCCTATGTTCAGGTATCGCGCATTGTCCTGCCAGACGGCACGATCCGGCATATCCGCTCCGTCGGCAAGATTCATCAATCGCCGGGCGGCAACAGAAAGCTGGTCGGGATTGCCTTTGATGTCAGCGACGACGTCCTGTTGACGGAACAGTTGCGCTCGGCAAAAGCAATGGCAGAAGCCAAGAACGACGAGCTGGCCGAAGCCAAGGACCGCATCGAGCACAATGCGCTGCATGATCCGCTGACGGGACTGGGCAATCGCCGCATGCTCGACAAGGAGCTGGAAACGCTGTCGGCCGCCCGCAAGGACGGCCTGCAGAACATCGCCATCCTGCATATCGACCTCGACCGCTTCAAGCAGATCAACGATACGCTCGGCCACGCGGCCGGCGACGCCATGCTGGTGCATGCGTCGCAGATCCTGCGCTCCAATGTGCGCGCCGGTGATATGGTCGCCCGCATCGGCGGCGACGAATTCGTCGTGCTGGTTGCCGATCCGCCAAGCAAGGCCTTCCTGTCCAGCCTCTCGGAACGCATCATCGTCCAGATGCGCCAGCCGGTCGACTACAACGGCTTCCCCTGCCGCTTCGGCGTCAGCATCGGCATCGCGGTGGCGCGGGATCTGGCCCTCGACGAGCGCCAGCTTCTGATCAATGCCGATATCGCGCTCTACCGCGCCAAGGAGAACGGCCGCAACCGCCACGAATTCTTCACCGACGCGCTGCAGGCAGAAATCATCACGACAAAACGCATCGCCGACGAAATTCTCGAAGGCATAGAGAAGAACCAGTTTGTCGCCTGGTACCAGCCGCAGTTCGATGCCGGCACGCTGCGTCTTTCCGGCGTCGAGGCCCTGGTTCGCTGGAATCATCCGCGCGAGGGCATTCTGACGCCCGACAAATTCCTTCACATCGCCGAGGAGCTGAACGTCGTCGCAACACTCGACCGGATCGTGCTCGACCGGGCTTTGATCGACGGCATGCGCTGGGCGGCGATGGGGATCGACGTGCCCAAGATTTCCGTCAACGTCTCAGCAAAGCGGCTGAGCGACGACACGCTTCTCGCCTCTCTGCAGGGTCTGTCGTTCACGCCCGGCCAGCTTTCCTTCGAGCTGGTGGAATCGATCTTCCTCGACGAAAGCGACGATATCGTCACCGCCAACATCGAAGGCATCAAGAAGCTCGGCATCGACATCGAGATCGACGACTTCGGCACCGGCCATACCTCGATCGTCAGCCTTTTGAAGATCAAGCCGAAGCGGCTGAAGATCGACCGTCAGCTCGTCGCCCCGATCCTGAAATCCCGCAGCGAGCAGGCCCTGATCCGG
>Ga0307515_10010247_pt1 | contig 17995 bp, 7 predicted proteins | sample 17_EM_MG_FD_194513 | JGI IMG/M metagenome (GOLD analysis project Ga0307515, IMG submission 194513) | Populus trichocarpa ectomycorrhiza microbial communities from riparian zone in the Pacific Northwest, United States - 17_EM | ecosystem: Host-associated > Plants > Roots > Unclassified | place... | reverse complement strand
TGCCATAAAGGTTACTAGGTAACATCTATTTTTTTTATTTTAAAATATATTAAAATATTTTTTTATAAATTTTTAAAATTATTTTTAATATTAATATATTAAAATAATCTAAAAACATTAAAAAAAAAAAATAATACAACTGAAATTATTTTTCAAAGTATTTTTACTTGAAAATATATTAAATAATATTTTTTATTTTTTTAAAAACTATTTTTAATATCAATACATTAAAATAATATTAAAACATTAAAAAAATTAATTTTAAATAAAAATATTTTAAAAATTATTTTTTTTTTAAATTACTGGCTCTAAAACAGTACTCCGGATGAGGGTTCAATAATCAATAGCCTTCATCTACAATCGGTCTGGGTTCTACCTAGTGACCACTGACAAACTCTGACCTTTTGAGACCATCCATGTTCAGAGAATTGCTTCCAATGCCTCCCCACAAGTGTCTGCATCACCATCTTAATACCAAAATGTTTGATAGAACATGTTTTCACGTAAATATGCTTTGGTGAGGTTTCCCCTTCTTCTGTACAACATTTGAAAACCATATCATAAGGCGGAACGCCAGCCGCCAGCCCCAGCTCTCTATAATTGGCGAAGCCAAAATAAGGCTCCCCAATGCTTTCATCGTGACATCAAATACATACACAAAGATTCACCACGAAAATAGAGCTCACACGCAACTTAACAAATCACGTAATCTTTAAAACTTGAAAGAGTGAACAAAAGCAATATAATCTCTCACCAGAAGCAATCAATTCGAACAAGAAATCTAGCATCAAATTTGCTCTAGTTCAACAAACTAGTATAGCTAACATGCTCGGAAATAGAAAAACCAGCAAAACAACCAACCATATCACATAAACAGGTTGGGCCTGGATGCCTTGTATGTTGTCTTGAGCTTCCTGGATGGGGGTCTAACCTTCTTGAATACCAATGGGAATTTGATTTTGGAGTTGTGGAACTGCTTGGTACTCTCTCTCTTGCAAAGCTTAGCTGGGATGGTAGCTGTCTTGATGATTTGGATGCATGGAAACCTCACCCTATGGCGAGATGCCATCTCAGTGTACATTTGTTCAACAGCACCATTAAGGGTCGTGTCTCGGTATTCCTTGTACATGTTGTGATAACCAGTTCGGCTCTGGTATCGCAGCCATATTCCATAATTCTTGATCGTGGTAGGATTCTTCTCAAAAATCTACAATCAGAAAATAATTATTAGAAGATGCCGCAACTGTCCTTCCACATGGTAATTTATTTACAAATACCACAACTTTTGCTAATAAAAAAATGCATCTAAATCCAAGCAAAAGAATTATGATTCCAAGCAACTAGCAACATTGGAATGGACAGGTACCCCAATGACACATTTCCTGTTAAAGGATTTAACTAGCTTATTCATCAAATTAACATTATCCTTCCCTTAATTAATATGAAATTTTGGCCCACAAAGGTATCAAGCAAAAGAGATATAGAAGATTCATCAATGTAACATTAAAATCTCAATTATCCATATGCATTTCTGCAGAAACTAGGAGTCAAAATTATTCTTTCGAAGTTATCCTCTCATAGACTTTACATATCACATGAATACTGGTAAATTTAAGCTCTAACAAACTAATACCAGTAGTTAAAGAAACAAAATAAAAAATCACAGGCTTATTTCCATGCACCCACCTGAATAACCAGGTCAAGTTGATGTGATCAACCAACACATGTTTGCATTGGTGGGACCCACAACACCACATAAAAACTGAGGTATTTTATGCCATTGAGCATCTGAATAGAATTGGCCTTGGCCCTGATATTTATTTCCAGGGAAGTAAATTTTATGTGTTCCTTAAAAAGTCACAGGCTTATTTCATGTACCCATGATATCGGGATGGTATGAATATCGCAAAGTAACAAGTGATTCACACAAATTATAGTTTTCGCTCACCTCTAAGGTACAAAACCAAAGAGATACAGATACAAAATGAAGAACTCACCACTCTAAAGATACATATCACTCACCACTTTATTTAGAGATACAGAGTTACGCGAATAAATTCACCACTTACAAAGGAGATACAAAACTTGATAGATTGCCAAAAGACCAAGTCAAAGACTTTTCAATTCATATTTTTCCAAAAGATCAGAATATATGGTCTGATTTATCATTATATAGTTGGAACAACTCTCCAAGTCTAGGGGAAACACTAAAATGACATAATTGAGACCCAAATAAATGACTTGAACAGAAAAGTAGACAAATATTAATTAGCACAGGTTTTTGACTTTCTAAAAGCACAAACAAATAATTGAGGAAGATGCAACCATTTCAAAAAACAACATTCCTACCCCTCAACACCATGAGTTTAGCACATAAGAACTTATGAAATTCATAACCTCAAATGAAGATGAATAGTTATTGGACCATAAATCTTAATGGGGCATCCTAAAAGGTAAACAACTTTTTCACAAAACATGCCCATAGGAACCTAGATATAAGAGAAATTAGTGTACAGCTTCTTTAGCCTCCTAAGTTGTGAAACTCCAAGCAAGGGAAATTTGAAACTTTTTATGCTCCTCTAGTTTTAAATTTTCCACTCCTAGCTTTAAAACACAGACAAAGATTTAACATAGAAGCCCAATTAAAGATTGAAGAAGAACAAGAAAAACATCGAGCAAAAATAGCAAGGACACCTAAAAGCCACAAATCTTATTGTCGTAGTTAATAAATCGTGTTATCCAACATGCCACAGGCAATGTAACAAAATCCAAGAAACTGTGCAATAAGATTTCAAATAGGTCATGTTTTTCATTCCACTTGTCAGCATATGCTTCATGTAACAATTAAAAGAATAAACAGCAAACAATGAACGGAAACAGTCATCACAGCCTTTGTTTCAAGCAAGCCAAAAACTGGAAATTCAACACCACAAGTATACATGAATTACAAAGCAAGCAACAGCTATCACTCACCACCACTTCATTTGCCAATACCATCAGGGAGACTAGTCAATTAAACAGTAAAAAATACAAAAAAAAAAGAAATGAAAAATACTTCAAAAAAAAAGAGGCCGAAATAAGCTCTCATACCTCATTGATGGCAAGAACTTGTCCATTGCTCTTCTTGACTTTCTTAAGCTTCCTCAAGAAGTACCTATAATCAACAAGAGGCATCACAGAGATAGCGAAATATTAGAGAGCAGCAAAGACAGATATTATGGCAAACAAAAAGAGAGAGAAGTGAAAATAGATACATACCAGAACTTGGATTTTGCACGGACCTCGTTAGTTGCCCAAAGCTTCATGCGGTAGATCTTAGGATGCTCATCGCTCTGTGTTGGAAGTGCTCTCCCGACCACCTGGTACTGGTGAAACTGTTTTCCCCCACAAACAAACAATCAACCATCTTTCTGTTTAGATCCATGAATGAGGAAAACAACATAATATAATTAAGGATGTTAATGTCACATACCCTGAAGGTAACCATTTTTAAAAAATTGTTCTTTGCTTGGGAGAGAAGACGGCGGCCACCACCAGTAACGTTTCCCCTTTTTCTCTCTCTTTTTAAGCTTCACAGAAATAGCATCCGAGTGAGCGTTTGAAACCCTAGCTTCCTTCTCGCGGATAGTTTTGTTAGACTGGGTCCTAAATGTAGGCCCAGCCCAAGTATTTGTTTAATGTGGGCTAAACACCAGACAAGCCCAGCTCCTCGTCTCCTTGGTCCTTAGGATAGCAACAAATATCCCTCAAAATCATCAGTAAATAATTATTTTAGAGAAAGTGGGTCTCTCAAATAAGAATTTAGGATTTTATATTTCTTTAATTATATATAAAGCTAAAAGGCATTAGTCAGTAAAGAATTTAGAAAAGAATACTGTATACTTTCTCATAATTTAATGTGAAGCAGTGTATTGTTTTATAATTTTTACTTTAGTCCTTGAATTTTTATTTTGTGCAATTTAACCCTTTTGATTTCAAATTAGCCCCCAATTACATAAGAGGGAGGATTGAATTGAAATATAAGGGACTGAACTGAAAATCTCGGGTAACATGGGCGGATTGAAAGTTTTGTTGAAATATTCACTTTAATCCCTCATATTTTTTAGATATTAGATGATCAGTCCCTTAAATTTCAAGACAATACATTTTGGTACAACTTCATTTTCCTTTTTTTTTCAGTCCTTTTATATTGGGAGGAGAGAGAGGGAGTCGTCGGATTCCATCCTAGAGAGAGAAAGTGGTCGTTGGGGAAAATTCTGACCACCAAAACAGTTGATTTTTGTGTTAAAATGTTTCTTATGATGAGGGGGTTATATTTAGATGTTTTTTTTTTTTTTACCTTGAAAACACCTAAAAAAACAAATCTGAGCTCAAGAAGAATTTTTGTTTCTAGTGGATTTCAGATTTTGGAGCAGTTTTTTGGTAGCCATAGATTGGTTTAACAAGGTCTCTATGATGTTTTCTAGGTATTTTGAGTAAAAAATAGGTTGAAAATAAAATTTTAGGTAAAAAAACAAAGGATCCTATTTTTTGGGCACCACAGTGGCTAGATTCTAGGTTTCCCAAGTAACAGGTCATTTGCTAACGCTGGCAACGTGTCATTTTTTTAACTCTTTGGGGCGGACGACATTCAACCTTTTTTTTAAAAAAAAAAAAAAAGGCTCGTGCTTGGGCCTGACATTGTAGGCTCGTGCACGGGCCGTTGCTTTATTGGGCTAGACGTTAGGCCTGGCTTACCAGGCCCTGCAATGCCTGACCTGGTTTGTTTTTAAATTTTATATGTATGTCGGTTTTTATTACAAATTTTATGTGTTTTTCTATTACAAATTTATTTTAATAAAAAAATTTATTAAACATAATCGTGTTGTGATGTTAGATACCATAAACATCCAACACTTCTCTTACAAAATATTAATCCAAGTTAATTACATAATTTATTTCAATACATCGTTACTAAACAAAACTATTTGCAACAAAATACTTGTATAGGAAATTTAAGTATAGTAGGACATCATTCTTGACAGAAATTTAAATGCACCAGGACATCATCATTTGCATAATTATTACCACATAACTTAAATCATCATTGTTATCATCATCATTTTCTTTTAAAAATGAGATTTTTCAATCAATAATTTCACAATAATGTCATTTCTATATATTCATTCTTGTTCTTAGAAAGAATATTCAATCCAACTAATCTAGCCGAAGCTTTCAATTATCCATTCCATAATCAATTTAAATCCAAAAAATTCTATCCCATTGCTAAAATCATCAATAATTCCTTCCGATTACTCAATCTCTTTGTCTAATGACCCTAACTAGGTGTCTATCAACCAGAAATTTCTAATGAAAATCTACAAGTCCTCACATGGATACCGATAAAAACTAATATCCTCACATGAATACACATCAATTCGATATTCTCATTTTAGAAACCAATCAATCTGGTATTCTCTTCCAAATACCACATGAATTCTAGTATCCTCACATAAATACTCATTAATTCGACATTTTTATTTTGGAAGCTAATCAATCTGGTATTCTCTTTCGAATACCACATGAATTCTAGTATCATCACATGGATATTCATTAATCCAACAATCTCATTTTGAAAGCCAATCAATATGGTATTCTCTTCTGAATACACATGAATTCTAATATCATCACATGAATACTCATTATTTTAGCATTCCATTCTAGAAGCCAATCAATTTAGTATTCTCTTCCGAATACCGCATGGATTTTAGTATCATCACAAGGATAATCATTATTCTGTCATTTTCATTTTCAAAGCCAATCAATTCAATATTCTCTTTTAAATACCACATGAATTTTAGTATCCTCACATAGATACTCATTATTCCAACATTCCTATTTCAGAAGTCAATCAATCCAGTATTCTCTTCTGAATACCACATCTTCTGGCAATCCCTTTTTGAATACCATTACCAATCATCTTATATATTAAATCACCTAGATTTCTCACATGATAATCACAACTAAATAATGAAATTAAGCATTTTAGTAACTATAAATACTAACATTCTAAAAATCCAAATAACTTTATTTGAGATGAATATTTTTCACCTACTTGCGACTGTCTAGCGTCCTATGGTGCCTTGAGTTTAGATCCTTCTTACAATTTCTCTTGCATCATCAAACTAAATTTATTTTAGGTTCATGAAATCTCTCATTCCAAAATTTTTTTGCTTCTTTTTATTAGATTATTCTCATCTATATATTCTTTACTCAAAATTCCTTAGTTAACATGTCTATAATCATTTCTTTTCTTAATTAACTCAATTTTCCATTTCATCTTCTTATGAAAATAAAACTACATGTATATCTTTATAATATTATCTTCTCACAATTAATATATCTTCCTTCATTTGAATTTATTTGGCTTAACTCTATATAATTTTTATTTAAGTCTTTATACAATCAATTCCTATTCTAATTAACACACTTGCTTTCATAATTGCTCATATCCAAATCAAATAACCATAACATCCAACATATAATTTCCTAGTTAGAATTTAATATACTCATTCAAAAATTCCTTTCAATTACGCATTTACCTAAATAGGTTCTCATGTATATCAAGTTATCAACATCAATCTATAAAAAGAACACATACTTAAGCATTAAATCATTCTACACAATTGTTTTTCATGCAAAATTCATCAACACATCATTAGGAGTGCATGTAAATCATAAACCAAGGCACCTTACCACTTACTCACAAATTATTTGAGAATTTATAAATAAGGGTAGGTTTTTTTATTTAAATTTAAATATTGGGTTGGCTAAGATGTAAAATGTAATTTTTGAAAGTATGGAGGCAAAGTAAAAAAAATAACTAAACTACAAGAGGGTGTAGATAATTTTTCCTATTATATTTATTTTTATAGGGGTCATTTGAAAACTTATACTTCATTTTAATGCATTATATTATGTATTTAAAAACAATGAAGTGAATTCTTAAATAGATTTAAGACATGACAATTTATCTTGGTTAATATATATTTCAAGATTAATTATAATTTCAAAGTAAGTAATATTTGTTGAAATTCTTAAGAAATTAAAATTAATAAAAGAATCATTTTATGGAGGAGGGAAATAAAAGAGTTAAGCCATGGAAAAGTTTTAAATACAAGTTATATAAAATATAACAAGAATAATATGTATAGTAATAAAAAATTCATTGTTAATATACAACATTAACTTTTTTTCAGGGCAATTTAAACCATTTCCAGATGTAAAACATTATAAATTTATAAAATATAAACTATAATTAACAATATATTTTTAAAAATTAAGGATTCAATTGACACCCCTCAATTATTAATGATCTCATCAATGAATGAAAATGAACATTAAGTATCCCTTCTTTTTTGGTTTTCTTTATTAATTATTAATATTAATGATAATTGTTAATTTATAGAAAAAACTAAAAGGTATAGTTTTTTTTTTATTGTACAATCACTATAACATGTGAGTTAAAAAAACTACAAAGGGCTAACACTTTAGTTTGGAACTATGCCTTTTTTTTGTTATTAATTGTTTTTTTCATTTTGTCATTCTATGTTGCGTTGGTTAAGGATTAGGCTTATAACTCATTTCATTTGCTTTATATCAGGTTTTTGTGTTGTCAAAAAAATCCTACCATTTGTTTGGTGCCTGATTTTGCAACAGAAAAAACTTGATTTTATTATTTGTAAAAAATTAAAAATTAAAAAACCAAAATTGAAAGTGGTGAGACATGAAGCCTTTTTTTTTGCCCCAATGCCTTTTTAGGAAAATAAGCCTTGAGATTTTTCTTAATTTTTATTTTGACCCTTTTAGTTTGACGATAATACTTTTTAGTTCAAAACTGTAAAACCTCTGGGCGAAAAATCATAAAGTGACTAGTTTCATGTAAAACAAAAAAAAAAATTCGTAACTCTCGATCGGGTTATCATAAAATTCTAAAAATTTGCGTGGAGCCTTCTAATATGATGCCTTAGCTTGGGTTAAAATTTCAGAATTTTTAGAGAAATTCAGAAATTTGACAAAAAATCACAATTTGACTATTTTATGTTATTGGACGTAATTTTCAATCCGGCCATCAGATTAAACTAAAATTTTATGAGGAACCTTAAAATACACTGAATAAAATCTAGTTAAAATTTTAGGATGAATGAAGCTCGATAGTGCTAGCAAAAAAATAAGGACCGTCAAATAGAAGCAAAAAGACTCATTAAGGGTAAAATGATTATTTACCATTAAAACTAAAACAAATCAGCTCTCCTTTTCTGCTATAAGCTGCCGACTGGGTAGAAATAAAATGTGAAAAGAAAAAAAAACAAGAGAAGAACGTTAGCAATCAAGAGAAAAACAAGAAAAAGTGAGAGAGAGCTTTTAAACTTGTAAGATTGAAAGACTTGAAACATTAAATTAAGGAAGAATCAAGTGAAGAAAAATATAAAAAATGAGAGGAGGGTTGGCCACACTAGAAGGAGAAGAGAAGTTGGAAGAACTTAGATTGGTAAGCATGAAAAATTAAGATTCTTACTTGAATGAAGTGTTTTTGAGTTTATTTGAGTAAGTTATCAAATAATGACAATTAAATTTGATTTAATTTCTTATATTCTTAAATTAGGGTTCTTATAAGAGTTTGGGGATTTTGAGAAAAGTAGTAAACATGATGGATTGAGGTAGAATAGTATAGAAATAGTGAATGTAAATAGTAATTAAGAAAGAAATTGAATAAGTTTGAAGAAATGAACTTGTAACTAAGGATGATGAAATAAAGGAATGAGGTTTTGATTGTTTTATGTTTGAGAAATGATGTTCTTTATCTTATTTGAAGTATTCAAAATATGAACAAGTAAAGAAACATCATAAGAATGTGAAAAGAAGAAATAAATAAATGGTAGGAATAATTCATGGAAGAATTCTTTAGGTGAGTTAAAAGAAGAAAATTGATTAAAACTATATGTTGAAAATGAGGTGACAAATGAATGAAAATTTAGATGCAAAACCAATTAAATAAAATATATTGCGTGCTTCAAATTTAGGCACGTAGGAGAAATAATAATGGATTAATAATGTTGTGCAATTTGATTGATTCAGGAGTTGTTTCGGGAGCAAGGCATCAGACAGGAGGAGTTGGGTCATCACGAGCAGACGGTAGGTGATTCGTCACTTTCTTTTAAAATTCAAAGTTTCTTTATTAGTTATGAATTGTTTATGACATATTGATATGGAAAAATTAGAAGAAGAAACTTGTTTGTATTATAATTCGGATGTTGGGTAATTTGTATGGAATTACTGGTTAGATTGGCTATTGATAGAGAATAGCTGGATGTTGGGTAATTCGTATGGTAGTATGTATGGAATTACCGGTTTGATTGTTAGCTATCGAAGAGGGTTAGCCGAGTTTAAGGTAAAATTGTGAATTACCAAATTAAAAATTAAGCAATGAGTGTTGGTTGCAGAGGTCCTATAAGTATAGGATTAATAAATTATGAATGGGTTATTAATGTTGATATGTAATAAGTTAGCGATGAAAGACAATTTGATATATTTTGAAGAATTGTGAACATAATAGCTTTATCATTTTTAATGTGTTATCTTCCTTATTTCTTATTAATGTTATGTATACAGGTTTTTCACGAGATGATGCGGAGCGTTAAATATGAGCTTTGTGTTTAAATCTGTTTATTTTGTGGGATATAATATCTTTTGCTTTATATGTAATTTGTATTATATGTAGATTTTAATATATGTATCCTAAATATATTTTCTTTTGGTATTTATACATTTAGAAAGTATGAGTAAGGAACTACTATTAGCAAACTATTAAAAAAGAATACTTAGTAATTATAATCATGCATGTTTAAAGGATGGATGCATGTTAATGTAATAATTAGTTCAATATGAATCATTTGAGTTTATATTTGTTTGTAATTAATGTTTTATTTGTTGATGATGTTAGGTTGAGAAAAAACAACGAAGTATGGTTATGTGAAATATTGTATGATGAGATGAGAAATGATCCAGGATGGTTGGATCGAAGTGGAAGATTTGAGTATTGTGATTGAATGAAGTCTAGTCGATAACTTGGTAACATAAAAAAACAAAGGAAACTCTGCCGAAATTTTCAAAAAAAAAAAATCCTATAATCTTAGACATATTATTCAATACTTGACATTAATAAAGAATATTTGAGATTTCATGATATTATAATTTGAGGATATTACAAAAACTTTATTTTTGTTCATGTTTAGGTCATTGGTCTAAGGGAAAGTCGTGAAAAATAGGTGAGGAAAGACAATTATTAATTGTCCACATTCTAGAGATAACTTTTTTTTTGTTCAATGAGTTCTATTTGACGAGATGAGTCAATTATTATGTTTTGCTATCCTTCATCTTGTCGAAGAAAGTAGATCCGGATTGAGAAATAAAATTTCTTCTCCACTTGACTTTGTGTTTTTAACTGTTTTATGGGTGTTTTGGATTGAGAAATTGATTTATTGAGATTTAAAGGGCATTTTTTTTTATGTTTCTTTGGTAAAATAGGTTGAAAATAAGGTTTTGGGTAAAAAACTTGTAATACTGACTTTCCAGCAGCCTTTGTAGTTGGTGGAATCTGCACTAGCAAATAGTGTGTTATTTATGTTGTTTTTTTTCCTTGTATTTTATTTGGTGGATTTTCTATGCATGTCAATTTTTATTATCATATAATTAAAAAAATAGATTAATTTTTTTTTATTAAACCCACTTGTGCCCATGATCCGGATCATGAGTTTGGTGGATTAACTTGAGTTGATTTAAGTCAATTCAAAATATTATCTTCTTAGCATATAAAAGAAAAGGATAGAACGATGCCATTTTATATTTTTTTTCCCTTCAAATCAAAACGGGTTTAACCAAGTCACATCGGGTAAATTCCTAGCGGTCCTATTTGAAACTCGAACCAAGCAAGGGCTTAGGTCGGTGGTCTTCAGGTTAGCCCACCAGGCTGATTTGGGTTTAGTGACACTCCCAAAAAATTGCTCACATTAATATGAAAACGATGCATTGTTCTTATATTTTTTAACACATGTGAGTCAAAATTATGAGAATTTCTCAACAAAAAAAAAAAAAAGGACCTCATTGATGAGATAAAAAAAGTTTTAATTTGAGAGATGTTTTTCTTACCCTTATTTCAAATGGTACAAATTTATATTTTGTATTTTTTTATTTTCAAGTGAAGAACATAGAACAAATGAGTTATAATCCTTCAATGAAACAAAAATAAAAAAAAGTTATACTAGCAAATCATTTTATTTCAATAGAATTTTAGTTATTACTTTTCATACAAAAATAATAATTATTGCCATATAATTAATAAATTTTTTTAAAGAACTCCCACAGCATGATTTTAATTCACAATAAAAAAAATTTTATTGTTAGAAAATAGTTGGAAACAACACCACTTTTTTTACGTTAAATCTTTTTTGTTAATTTTTTTTTTTTTATCTATCCGCGGCATAGCGGAAACAAGTGGCTAGTAATTCTTACTTGGAGAACATGTCAAAGGGGGTTGGCCTCCTGAAAAACATAGTTATTCTACTTTGGCCCTAACTGTGATAACGCTAGCAGCCAGGGTAGAGGAGGAGTACAAAAAAGCATCTCGAGTTATGCATCCATACTTTGTAAGCAATGATAAACTTAATAGCATTATAAAAAAGAACTTCAAAGCAAAGTGGATAGTAGAAAGAAAAGAATTTACAGAACGACTGTCCGAGTCCGAATAAAAGGTTCAAAATCCTCTTCTTCTTCTTCTTGTTTTTTTTTACACCAGTGAAGAAGGCCTATAAACATCACACTACGCAATTCTGTTGTCGTGGAAAACACAAGGTACCTTGTCAGGAATTTATTTCGATGTCAAAAAGATCCTAAACAGAAGTCGAGGAAGAGGCTGTTACTGGCAATACTGAAGTTGAAACCTCAGCCGGGCTTTCATGCTGTTTGCTCCTCGTGTTAGACCTCACATTTGACTCAGTATCGGTTTCCCATAGATCATCATCTGTACACACGTAGGAACTGCTGGTAGCGGATCTGTCTAAGATGGTCTGATTGCCTCTCTCACGCAGACTTCTCGTCTGTTCCTGATGCCCTCGTATGGCCTTGAACCTTAAATCTTCACTAATTGGTTCAGGGATCACTTCAGGTATGATCCTAGTTCCTTCGAGCATGCTAACAACTTCAGACATGATTGGCCTTAGTAATGGTGAAGCATTTGCGCACAAGAGAGCTACTTTTATCATCCTTTGTGCTTCTACTTTGTTGAATTCAGACCCCAGCTTCCGATCCACTAGCTCAATTAGGTTTCCATTTCGTTCTAAATGGCAAGCCTGAAATGCAGGGAAATCTGCATTAGTTCATCTGTAAAAACATTCCCATTACAGAACTTCTCTTACAGGAATCTGATTGACCTGACTAGAGATATAATTTTCCCTTCAAATCAGATGTGATGTCTCTAAATGGGTGGAATATTTAAAGCGATTAATAAAAACAAAAACCATAAAGGAGTTCAATAAGTATAAACCTAGAGATGTGGAGGTGAAAACTGAGGTGGATCATTAAAAGAAACTTGAAGAAAATGAATAAACAGATGTTAATATTTGTGATTTACCCAGTCTAGAAGACAAGAGTATTGATTCTCTGGCCCACAACTCATGTTATACTTCCCACTCACAATCTCCAGTGCCACAATTCCAAAACTGTAAACATCTGCTTTATATGTCAAACGACCCCATAATGCATATTCTGGTGCCATATATCCTCTGCACATCAAAATCATGCAGTGCCCCTTTTTAGCCAAACAACGTTAGAATATGCACTAAAACTTCTTTCAGCAAGAAACAAGTGGCTTACACAGTTCCAGCAACTCTGGTGCTGATGAAAGTTTTTTCGCGTTCATCAAGTTTAGCCAGCCCAAAATCAGATATTTTAGGATTGAGATCCTTATCGAGGAGAACATTGGTGACTTTGATGTCTCTATGAACAATCTTAAGCCTTGATTCTTCATGTAGAAAAGCTAAACCTTTGGCAATTCCGACGCATATCTTCTGCCTTGTTTTCCAGTCCAAATGTAGTTGATGTTCTGGACCTGTGCTTAATCATCCAAGGAAACAATGCTTTTGAAAACTAAAACATCATTTAACTGCATGTAATTTTCCAGAATTTTCTTTTATTTTATATGAAAGTAATTCTTACTAACCAAACAATGCTCGGGAAAGGCTGTTGTTTTCCATGTATTCATATACTAACAATAGTTGATCTCCTTCAATACAACAACCATGAAGTTTTACAAGATGAGGGTGCTGCATGCATGAAATCACACCGATCTCATTCAAAAATTCACGATTTCCCTGACTTGACTTGGAAGACAGCTGCTTCACAGCAATCACAGTACCATCAGGTAACAATCCCTGCATAGCAGTCGTGAAAATACTATCTTCAATAACCTCCTTGAAGTAAGATATACATTCATGGCTTCATAATGGCAATTAAAGGATAGAAAATACCTAGAGAATACCTTGTAAACTGGTCCAAATCCACCTTCTCCAATTTTGTTTGCAGGATCAAAATTGTCCGTGGCAGCTTTAATTTGCTTTAAAGTAAAAGAAACAGTTTGGATTTCTATTCCTTCAAGACCTATCAAAAACAGAAATCGGTCAAACAACTTCATGAATCTGTACTAAAACCTTAAGTTTGTTATAAAACAATACAAAACTCCACTCTTTTGAGCATAGTGGAATTTGAGAAATCATATGTTCACACCTACAAGTTGGTGTGAGAAATATATACTTCTCTATATATTTTGTCTTTCTTATTGATATGCCACGTGAGCTTGAACAAGTAATCTCCTGTTTTGCATACTGCGTCCCAGAAACAACTATCTGAGACAGAATAATCCTGAGATGCTCGAGAGATCATGCTCATAGCAGGTTTCAACACATGGTAAAAGAAATCATATCCGTTACGTGTGATTGAAATTTCTCTTCCACTTTGTTTGCCTTGCGCAGTATGCAAAGTCAAAGAGTATAGTTATAGGTTTTCTAATGGCCCTTAAGAATGGTAGGCCAAATTTTATTTTATAATTGCTAATATAGCACCCCTGGCAAAAGAGCCAATTCCAAGCCCAGTTCAAGTATTTCACATCATAAGAATTTATAGAACACCTAACTAGATGGCTAGCAAGTAAAGCCTCCCACACTATCTCCTAAAACTTGAAAAAGCCTTCAGAAATTTATATATTAAGCACTAATGACTTATGCAACATGGGAGTAATTGACATAGGTTTGATATGGAAATTATACGCATGATATTGGTGCAGGAAGTCTAAACTAGTTGGACACTGAAACAGTAGCTAAGAATCTTGAAACGAACATAAAAAGGCTGCACAATAAGGGCTGATTTGTAGAGAACTTCCTCTGCCATAAAACAAAGACAGCAGTCCCCATGATGTCATGTTTTAAACCAGCACATAAACATTTAACAACTATCCAATGCAAAGCAAAGATATCCGTCTGAAATAGCCCAAACCTTTTCGTCTTTTTTTATTTATTCTGAAACAGCATCTCCACCAAAAGATAGCTAGTACTGAGAATATTAGACAAAAGCCTACTACAACTCCAACAATTATTGGCACAGTTTTTGTCTTCTCCTCTCTTGAAAAACGTGGTTTGAAGTCTGCAAAAAAGAACCAATTAAGTAATTGTGCTAAAACAAAACTGAAAAGCTTACAAATGAGGAAAATATATTCTAAATTTAGGCTACCCATTGATTAAGATTTCCTGATTTTACCTCAGATATTGGTTAATTATAAAATATTTGTTCAGTAAAAGCTTTATTCTCTTTTGTAAAAACAGATCAGTGTTTGTAACTTTTCATTGGTGTATCTGAAAATGTTTAAATCAGGAGAAACTAATGCTCTTCAAAAATATTCCGTTTCATTTTTCTCCTTTTTTTGCAGCAACTAGAATGACACACTAGAACTAGATCATCATGCATGCTGAACTAGCATAACTTATCACCCCTAACGTTTATTCTCTTTGCGATAACATATTTAACTGACCAGAAAAACAAGCTACTTTATTCATTTCCCCAACTTCTGAGGTTCTTTTATTCTTCTTTTAACTTCTTGAAGATGTGATCATCACTACTATTTACAACAGTAACCATAGCAGCAGATACCAAAGCAAGAATTTCTTACTAGGATCAACAGATATAGCTGATATGAGGGGACCGTAGACTCCACTAACAGGAATTCTTCTTGTCCCTTTGCCAGCCCAAAATAGGCGGATCTCCAGGATATTATTTGTGACAATAGCATTGTGTATTTCTGTGACTGGCTTGGCAACCCCAGCAGCCTGAACTTCTATATTGAAATCCTTCTCAACTAGATTATTCTGCAATAAAGTAAAGCAGTAGCACCTCATTCCATTAGTTAGACAAACATTTTATTTGCATTCAGTTGGGCAGAAATAAATGTTTGGCATCTAAGAATGAGACCAAAGGAAAGTAACTTAGTGAAACAACCTAATTTGGAATTGTCGAACTTCTATACTGACAGTACACAAACAGATAACCATGATCTTATTGTCAGTAGCAAGTCATCCATTGTGCAGTGATCTAAAGAATGCCATTTATTTTTTAAAATAACCCTTCTAAAATGAATCCTTCCAGAAACATGACAAAATCAACATAGCGGATTAAATGTACGAATAGATACATATTTTCAACTCTCAATTGTCATATTGTGTTATTCAATTCTATCTCACAATCTACAATTCTATCTCACCTGAATATAGATATCAAATAACCGTCTTCCAAGGCTGTTGAACGTATTATCATTTGTGAATCTGATCTCAGCAAAGTGTAGACTCACAGTGTAATTCCCATTTTCCAAACAACGACGATAATAAGTAAGTGAAATAGGAGAAATGCGTGCTGTTTGGTACAATTCATTAATATTTAATGATGGCACATTTTCAGTGTAAGCCCTGTTTTGGAAATCGTTGTCATCCATGAAGTCTCCAGTGCTGCTAAGTCCCCATTCATCCGCACTCTGATAGAATAAGCCAGCACCACCGCTAACTGCTGCATCTCCTTCATATGTGCTGCCATTTATTTGAACATTTTGTCCTCCACAATTTATGTACAACGAGTGCCAGTCTGCCAAGAGAAAAAGGACAGCTTAAAAGGAAGTTCTATTAAGACGGCTTAAGTTAAAAGGCTAACCATGTTTTGCAGGTTGAAACATATACAACATTTCACATTAAGAAATCTCCATTCAATAACATGGAAAAATTTCACAACACTATCATACTAATTAAACTAATTCACTGCTCTCGTTGATAAAACTCTCTTATTTTATATTTCTGCTGCAATGCATTTGGAGACAACAAGAACATATGAACTGCCGCAAAACAATATGATGGGAGGAAAAAAAATCAACACGTTTTGATAGGTAAGCTGGATAATGGTTAGCCGGGCATCAGTAAGAGAACAATTTCCTTATGACATTTCGCTTGTCAAAACTTGGAAATCTTGAAGACATGCAAACATACGTGCACTTGTGCAAGCATGTACAGATATGTCTGTTGTCGTACAACTGAATTCATAGTGAAGAATGGAAAACTCTGCACAGAAGCTGGATCACATAGGATCATACCTACTTTGCGTTAAAACAAAGCAATTGATCCAGGAAACTGCTAAAGCCTAATTCATGAAACGAAAATATGATCACTGTGATTAATTGAAAATAATTCTCTGAATATCATACTTACACTGATCACATTTGAGATCATCCATGCATGCTCCTCCTCTAGTTAAGTGAAGCAAAGAAATTAGTGTCACAGAGATCTCATGTATGATAACAAATAATAAAAAAAGATTTTCTCAGGGAGATTTCACACCAATTTAAAGTAACATAGGCTTTATGTTAGGAGTAAGAATTAATGATAAGAAATCAGGAAAAGGAACTTACAAGTCATTTCCCATTGAAGAACTTCGGAACAGGTTTAGAGTTACATCCCTGGTAAAATAAAAATGGAATAATAGTTAAAGCAGCACTGAGGTCTCCCATATAATGGTGAAAAATGAGAAATATACAGAAACAGAGAGTTTTATTCAACACTTGCATGAGCGCAGATGCAAAGATGTATAGAGAGAGAGAGAGAGAGAGATTGAACTTACGTTCTCTGCTGACAAGCGGGTTGCCCAGTGCTTTGTTCTGAGAAATTATTATAGGAAAGATCTCTGCATGCAGAGAGAAGCAGAACCATCTTCTCAATATGTTGAGGTTATGGTGTATAGTTATGACAGTACATGAATTTCAATAATCAAAGAGAGTGTCTTCTAACAACAGCATCCACAACCACAAGCTTCCTTTCTCTTAAATTTCGGGAAATTAACCATTGTTTTTATCATTTCTTACTTTGAAATATTTAATTTCACTGGAAGAAAGCCAAATTATATATAAAAAAATACTATTTTTTTATTTTATATATTAAATAATTAAAAAACCCTAAAAGCCATCAGTGTTTTATTAACCCTTGACTCATTACTTTGTTCTTTGGGGGTAAAATTGTTTTTGTAAGCGGATTCATCGGGCATTACAAGTAGGGGTGTTCACGGTTCGGTTCGGTTCGGTTTAGACTTAAAAAACCAACCGAACCGAATTACATGAATTTTGTGAAATATTAACCGAACCGGACCGAAAACCGGTTCAAACCGAGCCGGTCCGGTTCGGTTACATCCGGTTTTTTTGGTAAAAAACCGGGAAACCTAATCCCATCAGGCATCATATATGGGTTATTTTTTGGATTTTTTTTTAAATTGGTTTACATTAAATCAGACTTTAAAATTTTCACGATCTCAGCCAAAACAACTCCTTCATGGTTTCCATTGCCATTAATCTCATCGATCTCAGCCATTATCACGAATACTTGCC
>Ga0307515_10010246_pt1 | contig 17997 bp, 13 predicted proteins | sample 17_EM_MG_FD_194513 | JGI IMG/M metagenome (GOLD analysis project Ga0307515, IMG submission 194513) | Populus trichocarpa ectomycorrhiza microbial communities from riparian zone in the Pacific Northwest, United States - 17_EM | ecosystem: Host-associated > Plants > Roots > Unclassified | place... | reverse complement strand
GAGACCGAATATATATTTTCATTTATAGGTATTTAAAAGTATTTAAAAGTATTTTTTAAAAAAGTATTTTTAAAATATATATATTAAAATAATATTTTTTAATTTTTAAAAAATTATTTTTTATTAGCCTATCAAAATAATTTAAAAATGTCAAAAAAATAATTAATTTAAAGTAAATAAAAAAATAAAAATAAATTTTTTTTTGAAAAACAAACTTACCTTTAATATTCAAAATCAGATGTTCCAATTTCCCTTTCCATCGTTCCTAATACCTTACTCTACAAATGATATAATGTCTTGAAAGGAGAAGAGTAAAGTGAAATATGCTTGTCCCATCTGGCCACACAAACCAAGGCTGTCATTAATTTTTAATGAATTGTTAATTTTTATGCATAAAGTTGATGACGTACTACACTATTAAAGAATTAATTAAATTATTTATATATCATTAATCAAAATCACAAAGGGAATCACATGCAATACGTATGAGAATAGCTAGTTTCCACTAAATAGTTCGATTGGCATTTTTGTTATCTGCACCCCATGACTTGGAATCCAGGCAAATACCAATACAAATGGCAGTGTATACAGCTTCTTATACGTATATTATAATAATAATTTCTTTCCCATGACAAAAACTAAAATTGTGTTGGAGGGCAAGATCCCGAAAAAAAATTAAAGGTAAGAAGAAGGGCTCTAAGGATGGATTTACATGACTAGAATAAACAAATGGCCGAATACTGATATCTTCGGAACTATGATAAATACCATTTACACTAAGCTATAATGGAAAGGTACATGTTTTCACCACATATAATGGGAAAGTATAAAAGAAATTAGGGCTTCCTCAAAGCAGATGCTGCACCCATGACAACAGCCAGTACAATGCCAAGACCGGCCCCGAGGGAGGCGCCAACAGCTGCGGCGGTTAAAGAAGATGCCTTGGCTTTAGAGTTTCGACTGGCATCTATTGCCAGTGCATGTTCTCGTGCCAGCTCTGCCAAAAGCCTATCTCTAGCAAATTCCTTGAATCAAAACCAACAAGGCATTCAGAATTTGTCCAAAGCATGTCAAGGAGATCGATATAAATATCACAAAAGAGTAGGAAGTGCAGCATGCACATGGTTTCCTGCTTGATGTGGAAAGAAATCCAGTCAACATTATTAAATTAAGTTGACTTCAGCATACCAAGTGTGAGCAAGTAAAAAGGCCATCTGATCAATGAGATCCAATCACCACATGGAAATTGGATGTCGCAGTTGTACCGGAACATGTGGCAGACAGTGGAATGAAACTGTAGTTCCTATGTTTTGTTCTTTTCAAGCCAAACCAATTGCTCGATTATCAATACCTTCTTTAAGTAATTTATTCCCAATGGATTTTCAATATGAGAAAAGAACAGAGCTTTTTTAATTGGATTAAGAGTCAATACCTGTAAAGAGGCCTCTTCATGGCTCTGCAGCACACGGTGGACAAGTTGACAAAGTGAGTTCACACCCTCAGCAGCAAAAATGGTGTCTCGTTTCTGAAATGGCCACCGGACAAGATTAATTGGATCAAAACTAAGCTTTTGAGCACCTGTTTTCCCATAAGAATCTCCATTACTTGCAGTCAATGATAATGAGGCACTTGCTGCACTGGACATGACATAGGGACAGGAATTGACAACTTCTGCAGTATTTGGAGATGCTTGGTACGCCTGCAAAACAGCATCAATTGCTGCCTTTTGTTGGTGTGCACTCACAGAGAATTTGTTTGTTACAGCAATAACCCAAGGAATTCCAAGAACTTTAGCCTCATCTAATAGAAGTGAAAGGACTGGCTGTTGCTGTGAGGCATTCAGTTTACTGCAACGAGGAATCTTATGGGAGAGGTTGTGCACAAGAATTATCAAATCTGTCTTCCTACCAAGGTCACGAATTCCCATCCACAGTTCATCCCTGAAATGAGAGACTTCCATATGCAGCTCCTGCAATAAACAAACAAAACAAAAGGTCAAAGGTGTGGGAAATGTCAATGAGAAAAGGGCTCGCCAAAGCAGGCAGAATTTGGACACACTCCAATGCTTCAGCATTTTTGCTCAAAACTACGAAAACTCAAACATCACCGTTGTTTGTCCTAAACAATGGCTTGTGGAAAGAACAGAAAAAATAAAAAACATAATTCAGAAAAACTAAAAGAATGCAAGTTCTCCCCACAAACTCACTGTCAGAACTTGGAACAAAAACCATAAAGGTTGGACTAAAGGAAAATGGAAAAAAAAATAGGCTCTTACTGATGCAGGAGTTTTATTAAGGTTATTTTAAGCTTTCAATAATCTTGTTAAGCCTTGTATCTGCTCATCTATTGCTGTTCTCCCAACTAATCTATGCCACTTACCCTTCTGGAAAGAAGAAAGACATTCTACTAAATGCTGTACAACTAAATTTGACAAGAAAAAAAAAGGGAGAGCTAGAAAGATTTATATCTACATGCATGCCAACATTGCAAATAGAGTTCCAACAGAGATGCAGTGTGAAACATACCTGCAAATTTACTCCAGCTGAATCTGAGTAGCATACACCACCAGCAACACCTTCTTGAATATCAGCCTCTAAATTAATATTCTCAAAATTGGTAATGGTGGTTAGTCTGCCTTGACCCATAATAGCCTTAAAAAGAGAAGTTTTACCCGCACCCTACACAACAGAACTCATCATTGCATACATTGAGTAGAAAACTAGCCAAACAAAATTTGTATAATCAGAGTTACTATGTTGAATATTCTCACCTCAAGACCAAGTAAGCGCACTCTACGTGTTCTGACATGGACCTCCTTTGAGACAGTTGCAAAATCACTTGTACAAAAAATACAAAAATCACTCAAACCATCTGGTCGGAGGAACTTCTCATCATTTCCTGAACTGTTTTCTTTAATGAGATTCGCAGCATCTGAATCAATAGAAGGAAAAACAGGCATAAAAGAATCTGTTACTATTGGATGCTTTGGTGGTCGTCTCAGTGGTGCCCCAACTAAGACCCTTATCTTTTGTAATTCTGGCTGTGATCCATTATTTGAATAGTAGCTGGGTGCTGAAGGAAATGACTCCACTGTAGTTGAACACCTGGACGCAAAAAGCATATGATTAACATAAATTAAGTAAACTACATAGCTTTCATTCATCACTTCTTGAGATATTATTTTTTTTAATTGACCAATAAACTTAAGATGTTGATGGCTCTAAGTAAATTCTAAATGCAGCACAAACAAATATCTGGGCAGGTTGTGAAGAATTTAACCGACAACATTGACGTTCACATATAGCAAAATATATCCATGGAGGCACACAGTACTTGAAAAGCATTGAAAATTCATTAAAGGAGTAAAAAATGGAGAGTACTGAAGCAGCATCATTGCCCAGGTGGAAAAGAAGCAAGCCAGGTTCAAAACAAACTGAAATTACAAGGCATGATGATTAGACTTGGCAACTGGGTCTGGTTGTCTCAGGTTTGGAGGTATCAAGTGCTCAAGTCTGTGCGTCTTGATCCTAACCCTAACCCTTCAGGTTTGGGCAAGTTCAGGTCATCCCACAGGTTTGAGAGCATTTTTTTCTTGCAGATGAAAAGATTTGACTATTATTACAAACTAAAATCTACATGCATGTATATGAAATTATGAATTGTGCACATCTCATACAATTATGATAGTTACCAAAACATATATATTCGTATTAGCAATGAATTAAAAGTCAAAATTTAATGGAGTAACTTTTTGTCCAATTATTTCTGCATCACTTCTTGGTTTTCAAGAAAATAACAATGATCGAAAATCGAAGTATTTGTTCTGTTTTAAAGATATAATACTTTCTCATATGGAGCAAACACATCACACATGCATTTTTTTTCTATGAAAATTATCTCATAAGAAAAGAAAAGATGAGAGTGTGGCAACATATTCAATTTTTTTCTTGATAAGCTAAACAAATTTGTCAAACCACAAATGCCATCTTTATATATGTGTGTGCTTGTGTGTGTAAGTTAGACAGCAATTGTGTTATGAAAACCACCAACAATACAAAGAAGAACATCTAGATATACAAGGAAAGACAACTGAGGAGAGTACAAATCTTAATGGAGAGTAGAAAAGGAAAAAAAATAGATTGCTTTTGTTTTTTATTTAACCAAATGGAAGAAAAAGTTTAAAAGTTTTGAAGTAGCATTGTTTATCTATTACTTTAGCAGACTTCGTGTTTGGCAAACTTAAAGTTTACTATAATGCTTGCCCCAAGGATTACCCACGGGTCGTGTAGCCCAACCCAAAAATTTCGAGTTATTTCAGGTTGGGTCTACCCAATATAAGCAAAAGCTGACTTTATGTGCTGAAGGCATGCACAAAGAGAAAATAAGATCATCACCAATAAATGAGGTACATGCATACGAGATAAGATTCCAGATGAAAGGAATCATGATATGATAAGATGCCAAATGAATAGAACGACATCATTTATCGAATGAAAAAAAACGTATGCAAGCATTATGTGATTAGGTTGTATAGATGTACTGAAAACTTGAAGTTCTAAACACTGTTTAGCCCCATATTGGATGCTCAAGATAACCTCTTGAAAATTCTATATTGCATGAAAAAGAAAATAGGGGGCAGACAAGGACAATACCAGTTACCATTTACTTGAGCATGAACCAGATTACAAAGGTGCAACCTAAAACCCGTGATATCAACTTTTAAGGGCTCTCCATTCTTATCATCAGGAATACCACTCCATCCAAGAGGAACAATTGAAGTAGCTGTGCGAATAACTGGTAAATCCACAATATGTGCAAGCTCTACAGCACCAGCAACTGCAAGCCCAAGCCACTGTTGCAAATTCGGAAATTGAGGCAGTTGCTCAATTCCTAGGAAAGATGATGTGCCATCCCCCATGCACATATCATAGATTCTGCACACAATAAATGGGAGAAAATATGCATCTCATGCCAATTTTAACAAAAAGAAACTTGCATGTAAGAGAAGAATTTCCAAATTCCAAAACATAATGCAGATGTATGAGCAATCTAGCTGCTTTACAATCCAACCATCTAGAAACCATGTTTTCCTGTTCCAAGAATGATGTGGCCTAGTAATTTAGGCAATGGCAGATTTGTAATTTTGGAAAAAATTCTGCGAAGACAAATATTTGCTAGCAATTTAAGAAATGTTGAGCACCTTTTACTTGGGAAAATTAATTTCTTATTCAGGTTTCTCTTAATTGGTCAAATAGAAATAGTTATGATTCTTATTTACAAATCCATGCCAAGTAGGAATACGAATAACTCAAACCTATAAATATGCTTATAACGTTTTAATTTGAGCATCAGTGAATTATTATTAATAAAGTGTGGCCTTTTGCTTTGAGAGTGATGCTTTCATTAAGGAGTGAATCCTTAAACCCTAGGTGAGAAGCTTAGGTAAGGAAATTCCTTGAATCTACTAGTGTGAGGCTAGTAGGTTTAATTCTGTTTTTCTTTAATCTTTCTACTTACAGAACTGTTCTCAACTACCAAGTCCCTAAACAAAATAAACATAACCCCAAAACACAGCTGGTTACAAACTTCCCCTACAATTGGATTACTGATTTCTAGAGGGAAGGTGAGGACATGACCACTACATTTCTACCATGCCACCAAACTATTGATATAGAAGGAGACAAAAGGAAGAGTGCCTATGAAAAAGATGAGCATTAAATACATCTACAAGCAATCATTTAGATATATGAGCAACAACCTGAAACCTCCTTTTTTTGGAAAAGAATGACAAAGCCCTACCCCTATGTTGACACCACTACCATTTGTTACTGAGTGAAAATTCCAGTGTTGGAATTAAATTGAATTCAAAATTCCAGGTAGCATAACTTGCCAACAGATTGGGGCTTGAATATTTGCTTGTTCACAACATCAATGAGCTATCAACCACAAAAAGTGATATGGAGCATGCTTCCTTTCATCTTCAAAAGAGTTGGATTCTAATCAATGGGAAGTCCCATTTCAGAAACAAGAGACAATATTACTGGATTAACAAAACTCTCAAACTCCAGTTTATTTCTAATATCCCAAACATGACACGTAACTAGAGAGGAGGTAGGAAATCACTGAACTTCTCCTCCTGATTGGCAATGAACCTGTTTCGATTGATAACCTTGCATTACATTTCTGTTGGTAAAAATTATTGTATTTTTCAGCTTCACAACTAATTTTTCTCCCAAATGACACCTGCTCACAAGTTATGATAATGCTGGACAACTTTTAGCCTTGAATCTGATGCTATGTGAAGAGTTCTTTGCATTCCATTTTAGTTGTCCAAAGAAAGAAGAGAGAGGTAAAGGGGAAAAAAATGAGAAAGAGAAGAGCATTCAAAGAAGAGTAAAACATCTGCAGAATTTCCTATAGCAGAAAGTTGCAACTAAATTAGAACTGCAGCTGCATCATGTGAAATTAAAGCTGAAACTGATAAAGCATACAAGTACAACTATAAATCTAGGCATAATGATGGTTGCATATGTGAGGGAATGGAACATGCGCAAGCCAGCTGATATGATTGATACTATCAATCCAGGTGAAAAAATCACACCAGCTGAAATTGCAGTTTAAGTTTTTCAAATACACCAAGTAATCTTCAGCGGACAACAATATGGTACCTTTGAAATCGAAACCTATATGACTTCATTGAATGTGATTGAAGCCGTTCCCTTAGCTCAGCAATCACAGATCTGACCTGAAAATGTCTTTGCCAGAAGAAAGCAAACAAAATGAGAGATCCCAGAGTTTTTACCTCCTGGCTTCAGCAGATACTGGTGCACAAAACACTACTAAAAATTGTGCAATTTATCATGATGTTCAAAAATCCTATCACAAAAAAAAAGCTGGAGTGAAAACAAATGGGGTAAGCAAAGGGACTCGTACCGATGTCAATTTAGAGTACTCTGTACCCGACAATAATTCCACTGATGAGTTCCCCAAGAGAAAGAGCTGGCATGAATGAAATATCTTTGTTAATAATTCATTACTGAGCAAGATGAGCCATGGAAACTATGACTTCTCTGAGATAAGAGACCACTCATTGGTGCAATGGTAAAATATGTGGCTGACAACCACAACCACAACCACAAGGGTGTAGATTCAATTTTCAAGAGCAGGTAATTCATGCATAACAATTAATGTGGTGTTTGGAATATCTGATGGTATAGGACAACCATGACACTTCAAATGCACTTGTTATTGGTGCATGCATGGAAAAGGACAAAAGACAAGTTTTGTACCCTCCTGTAGCCAGAATTCCATGTCACCTCCCCAATGAGATAATTTTGTCCTGTCAGGTGTATACTCATCAAATATACCCTATAAGAAAAACTGTTTCCAAAATTCCCCTCCCATGACCCTACGATGGAAGACCTTAACTATGTACAGCCTTTTTATTCAATCAAATAATAAAATGAAACACCACAGTCATATACTTAAACTGAGGCCACCTTGCAGGACAAATAACAGATGCCTTGAACTAAATATCCACTGCCAGTTGATTTTTTTCCCTTTCTGTGGTGAACTTTTTAGTTGTATTTGGTTAAATCCAACTCAAACTTAGGCTTGGGTATCATGACAAGGAACCGCACAACTAGGGTGAAGGAAATAAGAGCAGAGACCGCATTTAACTGCACTAGAAACTTAGGTGCTCTTTACATAAAAATGAAAAACCAGGGAAGTAAACAGCTAGAATGTTGGCACTGCCTCACATTCCACAAGGGTGGTTGAGGATTGATGCACATCTTGATGGGATACAGATTAGAAATCCAACAAGGTGTTCGTATTCAAATGTACCACCAATTGCTTGCCTCCATCAACTGGTTTAGCAAAATTGGGTTAAGAGGTTGAGTGCGTAAACCAATTTACTTGATGTTGGATTATATGAAATTTCCAGGGCGACATATCCAAAAGGACTAATATTCCCAAGCAAGCTCATATGCCAAGATAAGACCACAATTCTAGCATAATTGCAAACTGTTCAAAAGTATCATTACTTCTCCCTCCTCACCAAAGAAATCCCTAGTGACCTATCTATCTTAATAGTCATGCTAGCTGAGATCATGAACCAACAAAAGGAAACAACAGTGATAATCAATGCCTGTTATGTAAGGGAAACACTGAAGCAAAGGAGCCTAAGCAACTGAAAACCATATTTTGAGAAATAAAATTTATAGAACAAAGGAGGGAAGCAAAGTAGCAAAGTTTTTGTTCAAGAATGTACGTTAACGGAAAAACACAGAAGACTAGTCCAAGGAGGAATACCCCTCATCACACTATTACATACTATCTTTTGAAAGTATCAAAGAAAATTAAAGGGCACTCATCCAAACATGCTAATGGAACCCATTAATGAAAGGAACAGAAACCAAAACCAATCAATTACCGATAATGTTTTTACAGTTCATTCATATTTCATCTCTCAAGCATGTTAACATGTCCAAAAAAAATACCAACCAGAAAGCAATATAAAATAAAGTATCAGTTCATGTAATTACCTGACCAAATGGGACATATGAAGGCAAATAAGGTACTCTATTCCAGTTCCTTTTATTCTCACTTTTAGCATTAGTTTTTTCAGCCACTTTTCCAGTCATTGCCTCGTTTGGCAGCCCATTATTACTGTCAGATAATGGCTTAAGAGATATGCCATCAGAACCCTCTTGGATTTCAAGAGATTGCGGTTCAGCTACATTCTCGATTGAAGGTCTTGCAGAATTAGCTGCTGATGTTGCTTCTATAGGATCAACTTGTTTTCCATTGTATTTATTATATTGCCTTCGAAAACCTTCTAAAGGCACAAGTTTTGCAAGTCTCCAAAAAGAAGTCTGCACAGGGCCTAAGCCCATAACCAACTGCTCCCCCTCATTCTCTTTTGGCTTCTGTGCCCTTGGTTTTTCTGTTCTTTCCTCATGTTTTGACGTAATTCCACTGGAACTTTCAACCTCGGCATTGTTTGACAAAGGTTGAGCGTTATAATGATGAAAATAAGCAGGAGATAGGATGCGGGGCACCAAATCCTCTGGTATGCAGTAACTCTTAAAATGGTGTTGCCAGCCTTTTTTATGGACATAACTGAATGAGATTTGAGAGAGGAGAGAGGATATCATAAATTAACATTTTTTGCAGAAGAGAGCGAACAAAAAGGTGTATCTAGATTTTCAATTATTTCATCATGTGAGAGAGATGGCAATCAAAGAGGTGAAATGGAGCGTACTCTCGTAAAGCAGCATTCCCAACTGGGGGTTGAGAAAATGTGATGCATTTAACCTGGATTCTTTCATTTTCTTTCGATGGTGAGGATGCAGCAATGACCCTCAGAATGGCAAGGGTAGCTAAAGCTGCCACCTGAAAAAGACAGAACAGGAGAATATGAGAAATACAAAACCAAAGCAATTAATCCACTGAAGCTTACAGAGCAAGCCAGTCAAACTTACAGCTCCACCAAGTGAATGTCCACATAATACAAGTTTTCGATTCTTCTTCTGAGCAAGCTTGTACAATTCTAAAGCAGGAATCCCCTTAGCACGAGCCATGAAACCCTAAGATAAAATTTAAGAGGAAAAAATCAAAACAGTAGATAAGTACAAATCTGCACCAGAACATGGACAGCTAAAGTCAATGATATAATTGAGAAACGCAGTATACTAGATCATAACAGTCAAAAGACATTGGGGTATACAATTGAACCATATTGAAAGGTTTTGAAAATGATAGATTGCAAACTTACTCGATGGGCAGCAGGCTTAATTTGATCTTTTAGTTGTTTTGGTTTTGATTGGGAAGCATTCAAACAATTTTCACCACTATCCTTCTGGCTTTCACATTGGCCAGATTCAACAACATCCATCCGGACAGTATCCTCTCCAGTATCCTCATGAAATATAGCACCTTGCAGTATATTTGCATCGGTCATGACATCCCTAGTCATAACAATTTCAATAAACAAAATCACCTTCTCAGAACCAAAAGATCTTTCAACATCCAACCCACAAAATATCCACAATACTTACTTGTACTGCTTTGTTCCAATAAATGAAGCAAATAGCGTGTCGCCTGCTTCTGCCAATAAGTACCTTCACAAACCCCCCCAAAAAAAAAGCAAATAAGCCATAACATAAGCCCAAAATCAACAAGCACTCCTTGAACAAATGTTCACCCACATAGGCACAGTCAAAACCTCATTCAAATTCTACATAAACAGAAACGCTCCAATTCATCCAAATCCCATTATATTTACACCGCTCTAAGGATAGCTTGAGGTTGCATTGAACACTAAAATAATAAAAACTCCAAGTGCAACATACATAAGAAAACAAATAATTCTACCTTGTTTATCTTATCAATTAAAAAGGAAAAAAAAAAAAAGCGAACCTGTGAGGTACGTGATCTGCAGACTGCTGCACGCGTTCCAGAGCAACGATTTGCCCTCCAAAGTCAGCCTTAAATTTATTCACGACTCGAACCATCTCATCAGCAGGTCTCTATCAAGAGAATAAATAATTTTAAAAAAAATATTTGATTTTCTAAGAAACCAAACAGTAAAGTGTGGTTTAATTAATTTTCTTTCTACCTTGTAGACGCATTCAGAGAGTACCATGCAACATAGAATGTCCTGCAAATCGGCAACGGACTCAGCCTTGACGGCATTACAGAGATCGTGAAGCTGTTTCTTCCTGAGTTCGTACTCTTGTTGAATTATCTTTCTGTGTTCTCTTTCGTCTCCGTTGATCCACGGAGGCCACCGCATTCTCCACTGCAGTGGCCCCCATGATACCTTGAGGATCCTGGCTCTCTGGTCTCTGATCCATGCCTCTACTCTGTTCTGTATCGAATCCATTGAAGAAAGATTTTGAGGATTGGATTGGAAGGTGACGAGGAAACCCTAGCGACAGAGTGATTGAAAAATAGATTCGAAGGAGAAGGCGCCAGGGAAAGAGAAACGTGTGTGGTGACGGGTGACTGTGACTGTGACCGTGTCCGTGGAAGGAACTGCAGCTGGGGCAATCTGCGTGTAATGTACAAAGTATATGCCCTCTGGCTGCAGCCAAATATAATAATAATAATAATAATAATAATAAACAAAGAAAAAGTATTTTGCCTTTAAATAAGGCATTTTTCGCATTTTCTTATTTAAAAAAATAAAAGCATTTTAAAATATTTTTAATCAAGTTATGATTTTTAAACTATATTGTTGCAGTGCATAGAGTAGCTTTAGGTTTATTTTGCTTTAAAATATATCCACAAGTTTGATTGTTTATATGGTTACCCGCATGGTTGAGTTCATAAACAAATAAATTTAAAAATATATATATTTTTAAAAAAAAAAAACTGCAAATTTAATCAACCGAAAACATTGTTAAGGTAATCTTATAAAATAATTTATTTGAAGAATAATGTTTTTTAATTTAAGAAAACTGAATGAGTTATTTTTAAAAAAATAATTTATGTAATTTTTTAACTTTATTTGGAAAGTGATTAGATAAAAGTCAAGGATTTTTCGTGGACTTTATTTAACTATCACGGGTTTAACACTATCAATGATGATTAATGGATGTGTGGTTGAAATTTGGGAAATATCGAAAAAAATAGTAGTAAAAATAAATTTTTCCTAAAAAAAATAGAGTTTGCTTTCGAGAACTTGTGATATTTATTTTGCATTACTTTTTTTGTTCTCTCTCTTTTTGTCTCGTAACTAAACCTCCATTTATTTTTGTGTTTCAAAAATATTTAAAAAATATATATAAAATTTTATTTTTTTCTTCAAATAAATATTTTTTTAGTATTTTTAGATCATTTTGATGCGCTGATATCAAAAATGATTTTTAAAAAATAAAAAAGCATTATTTTAATACATTTCTAAGTAAAAAGCACTTTGAAAAACAACCACAACTACACTCCCAAATAGGTAAAGTTTGGATTAAAAAGCATTATTTTTTAGATCATTTATTGTAAGTTTGGATTAAATTGGATTCCTATGAACACTAGAACAAACTTTTACTTTTCAAACATGTATGGTTTGAGAGTTTTTTGGAATGTGTTTGCGGTTGTTTTTCAAAGTGTTTTTCACTCGAAAATATATTAAAATAATATTTTTTATTTTTAAAAAATTATTTTTGACATAAGCGTGTTAAAATAATCTAAAAACACTAAAAATATATTAAATTGAAGTAAAAAAAATAAAATAAAAATTTAAATTTTTTCAATAACACTTTAAAACGTAAAAACAAACAAAATTATCAAAAAAGGATTGGAAGCTCACTGCCTATAATATATAACGGCGTGGCTCTTTTACTAAGGATCCTCCTACTGTTAACACTCTCGCAGTTAATTGTGGATTGTAACACATTTTCACAATTAATTGAGAATTGTAACAGTATTTTGTTTATATTTTTTTTTTACACAATTAAGCTATTTTGAGCACCCAATTACATGTTTTTTCGGGAGGAATAGTGTTAAATTAAAAAATAAAGGATTGAAGTGAAAAAACTCGGGTAATATAAGTGGTTCTTTAGAATTTATTTGAAAAAAATACACTTTAGCTCCCCATCTTTTTAATCTATTAGTTGAGCAGTCCCTTTAATTCCAGAAAAATTAATTGCAGTACCAAACTTTATTTTCATTATTTTTCAGTTTTTTTTTTTGTGTGAGGACAGAGGGAGGCTCGCTAAATTCCAATCTAGAAAGAGAAAATTATCATTGTAACGATTTCGACTATAAAAATGGTTGATTTTTGTACCAAATAGTTCCACATAACAAGAAGAATTCAAATTAGGTGTCTTTTTGACCTTGAAAGTGCATGAAAAAAGAGATCTAAGCTCAAAACTTTTTTTTTTCAGGGTGATTTTAGGTTTTGACACAATTTATTTTGTTTTTAGAGGTTATGAATTTGCTTAACAAGATTTCTAGGATGTTTTCTAGGTGATTTGAGTAAGAAATGAGTTGAAAATTGGTTTATAAGAGGACAAAATCAACAACCTTGTTTTTCCAGCCATTGTGGTGCCCGGATTCTGAGGATTTCAAACAACGTATCATCTATTTTTTGTCAAAAAATGAGGCGGATAATATGTTGCCCGCCCCATTAATATCAGAAAAAAAAACAGCTTGCTCGTGGACACTTTCTTTGTGGGCCATGCATTAGGCTTGGCTTATTAGGCCCGCAATGTCTGACCTCATTCTTTTTATTTTTTATTAAATTACTGATTTTTACATGTATTTTTTAAAATATATTTTTTTTCATTTATGTCTTGGTTAGTATCCATTCTCTATGATTTTTTTTTTACTTATTTAGCCTTTTTGAAATAACAATTATTTTTTATTATATTGAGTGTCTTTAATTATTTTATGATGTTAGTGTGATTTCTCTATGGTTTTTTTATATATTTTATATAGATTAAATTTATTTTTAAAATTTAAACATTTATTTTTTTTGCAATATTTTTAACATGTATAGCCTTGCATATATATTTTTTTATTTTATTTTATTCAATGAATTTTATGTATGTGTTGATTTCTGTTGGAAAATGATTTTTATAAATAATTTAATTAAACAAGTAAATGACTTGTATTGCGATATTAAATATCTTGACCTGCATCCACCTCCTAATTTTTCCACTTTTTTTTGGTTACTATTAACTAATTTTTTATTTATTTTTTTACACAAATGATTATCGATTTATTTGATTAGATACTTGAATGAAATTTTTTATTTATACTTTGATGTTTTTTAGAAAATGGCCTGTATAGCCAGGGTTTTTTTAAAAAACAAATTTATGACCCGTGGTAGCGCGAGAGTAAAATAACTAACTAGTATATATATTCTATATTCGTAAGAAGAAAGTTTTTTTTTTAATGTGGGATAAGAAATTTTTTCGGTTTAAATATTTGAACTTAAAAGGAGAAAATAATATATTTTTTAATGTGGGATGAAATTTTTTTCAAAATAATTTTTTAAACTTCATTATTTAGAACATGTATGGCTTACTCTCACATAAAAATATTTTTAAATTTTTTTCATGTGAGATATTAAAACTTCAAATATTTTTACTTTAATTGGATTAACCCTTATAACCCATAAATCAACCCCTTAGCCAAGTCAACGAGGTTTGACAACTATGCTCCATAGTCTTCTTTGTTCTCAGTTACTCCCCCACTTCACAATTCATTAAATAAAATGCATGATAACCTTAAGGGGTGTAGCTCAACTGGTCAGATATTTGATTTGTTTTTCAAAAGTCACCTGTTCGAGTGTCATAGATCTCAGGGTCACCGAATATTTACTTGGTCGTCAACTTCAGGGTCCCGGAGGATTAGGCGAGGTGCGCATAAGCTGACTTGAACACACATGGACATTACTCCGGATACAAAAACCAATTGAGCTTGTGTTTTAGGCTTAATATAATTTATTTTGTTTTTATTTACAAACCGGTCCTTACATGAAAATTTTTTGTTCTTGTTAAAAATACACTTTAGTCTTTTTAATGGAAAACCTTTTCTAATTAAGTCCTGACATGGAGTGTGTGTGTACGCACGCACACATATATAATATGCTTATAAGGTAATAAATCATTACAATTTTTAAAATTACATAACCAAATATAATAAATCATTACAGTACATGATTTGTTATCTCTAACTTAACACAGCGCAAATATCATGCAATCACCGTGGCTATTGCTATCATCTTTAAAAACTTGACTGTCCAAATTATTTTTTAATTTTGAAATAAAAAGATTATTCAAATAACACGTGGTTAATGATGTTACACGTATGGGGTATTTTGGCAATCATTCTAATCTTCAGGTGTGGGTGGAAAGATTAATGAATTCTTGTTCTTCATTAAAACCAGATTTGGAGTTGTCACCTAGCACGTTGATTATTAAGAACCCTTACTAGTCTTTAGAGTCTGGATAAGGGGATTGATTGTATATAAGAGGACAATATCACCTCTAATACACTCTAATTAAGGTAAGTTTCATTGTTTATTTATCTAAATATTAAGATATTGTTTTGTTTTTCTAACATTTGATTTGTCTACTAGTTAAAGAAGGTGCCCCCTTAGTAGAGCGAACCATAATTTTATGGCTAAGCCTAGTCACTAAAAAGCTAAAACATATTTTTTCATTTGTTTATTTTAATATTGAAAATACATCTTACGTATAAGTTTATAATTATTGGCATTAAAATAAACAAATTACTTGTTTTTTTTTGTGTTTTTTTAATTTAGACCAGGTCTATATGGTTTTAATAAACTTGTTATTAAAATCGCGACACATGCAAAATATAATAACTATTTATTTTTGGTATTTTCAAGAAATGCTAAATCATGTAATGTATTTTTTATTTTTAATATTAAAAATGCAAACATGATTTTATTGGAGAAACATGGCCATATGCAATTTAAAATAATGTTGTATCTTTTGAAAGAAATATTTTTATTGTTTTTTTAAAAAATCAGTTGATTTAATACTATAAAAGTGCTTCACATTTAGGTTCATGATCCAAAAAATCAAACATAAAAGGGTAAAAAAATAATACAAAAGACCTAGAATTAACTGCAAAATGATCCCTTAAAAATTTGGAAAATAATTAAAATTAAACCAGGATTTGTTTGGAAAAACAATAAAAAATAAAAAATAAAAGCTATGAATTAAAAATTAAAAATTAAAATTAAACACAAGAACATGTTTAACAAGCCCTTAGCTAAAAAAACCCACAAAATTAAAAATTGCTTTAGGAATAATAATAAAAAAAGCATTTTTTCTCTGACAGATTTTAACTCAACCTGCCCGCCCAGACACATGGACTAGGCTTCCTAACCCTGGTCCATGGCCCACAAAATACAGCCCACAAAGCAACCAAGACCAATCCAAGGATTCAAAAAAGAAAACAAAGCCCAACTCTTTATGACACAAATCTAATGACCCAAAGCCCAAGCTAAAAAAGAACGCAGCCCAAGCATAGCCTATGTAATCAACAAAAACAAAGCCTGTAGAAATAATTAACTCAGCTCCTGCAATCAACATAGACGAAAGGCTTAGTCCAGATACTCTCTCTAGCCTTGGTTGGAGCTGACTCCAGAGAGGTCAGAGAGAAGAATGATAGAACCAACGAGCTGAAGCTTTACAGGGACGACGTGAGGAGATTCTGGTCTGCCTTGGGTTATGATTCCGGTGATGAACGCCTCAGGTCAGTAGGCTAAAGCGTGAAGGACTGAAAGATGATGACTAGGCGTTGCCGATTCTATGGGTATTTTTGTGACCACTGTTAAAAAATAGAGCTATTTACAACTACTTCATGCATTACAAATAAAATTAAAATTCATTGCTAAAAAAATTTAGTAATGAAATCAGTAACAAATAATATCAGATGCATATTTATCATTGCTGATTTATAAGCAACGAAAAATCTATTATTGACATTAAGCCATAGACAATTCGTTGCTGATTATATGAACAAAATTTCCATTTCTAATAAATTAATATTCACAATTAGCAGTAATTATATGATTCCTTTAATTAATTTATATCATTTTTTACCCAACTTTTTAATTTTTTTAATTAATTATTTATGGATATTTTGAAAGTAGTAGAATATGTATAAAAACATACATTAATATTTAAAATTACTTTATTAACAATAATAATAAATGGAATAGAAATAAAATTCACAATACAATTGAAAATGAACTAGGATATGATGATTTCATAAATATATAAAATCATTTTTTTTTCTTTATCTTTTTTTACTTCATTTTGTAATGTCCGACAAGATGAACTAGGATATAATAAAAAATACATATTATTGAAGACTCTGGCATATGAGATGCACCATATACCCTACATTTTATAATTACTTCTAGAGCCACACTTCAATACATATTATTGAAGACTCTGGCATATGAGGTGTATCATATACTATACCCTTTGTAACTACTCCTAAAATCACACTTCAAGTTGCTCTATTAAATGAAGGATAATTTTCCTAATCAGTTTTTAAATTAGCAACTGAATTATTTTGTTACTAAAATTTGATGCTAATAGTCCTAATTTTTAGTAGTGAATAATGTTGGCGTTGACTTGATAGAAGATAAAGTGTCATCTCATTCAGTGGCAGGGGATAATAGGTCATGGTTAGTTATTTGTTGGGGTTGGATTTCAACTTCAACTTTCTTTTCATTAAGGATCTTTTTGAGATTGTGGTAACAGTTGCGGTTCAAAATACTTTTTGCTTAAAAATATATCAAAATAATATTTATTTTATTTTTTAAAAATTATTTTTGATATCAGCACATCAAAATGATATGAAAACACATAAAAACAAATTTAGCAAAAAAAATTTTTCAAAATTTGAGGGGACGCGGTTTGCACCGCGTTCCCAAACACTTTCTAAATCTTTCTTAAGTCCATCTTGTCAAAATATCTCAATTTAACTATTTTTCTAATATTTTTACTTGTTATGGCCTAGGGGCTTATATCCTGTATCTTGATTTTTTTTTAATTTTGATTTTTTCTGAATAATAAAAGATATATATATTATAAAAGAATTTTTGGGTAAGTTGTGTGTATTAACTAATATTTTAAAACGCATGAGGAAAGTACTGTAGCTTTCCCCATATGTTTTTTTTTGTTTTTTTTTTTCTTTTTTTTGGGTTTTACATGTTTTTTTCTTTTTTTTCCAAGATTGTCTTCTTCTTTTTTTTGTGTTTTTTTCAAAATTATCTTTGTTGATTTTTTTTTTATATTGAACTGGTTGAAAATTTAGTTATGGAGTTTTTTTCTTTAAAACATTATGAATTACTATAATGTTTCCTTACATGGTTTTTTTTTCTTTTTTTAATGATTTTTATGGAGTTGGTTGAAAATGTAGCTTTGTAATTTTTTTTCTTTAAAACACTGTGGATTGCTACAGTATTTTCCCACATGTTTTTTTTTATTTTTTTAATGATTT
>Ga0307515_10010245_pt1 | contig 18000 bp, 13 predicted proteins | sample 17_EM_MG_FD_194513 | JGI IMG/M metagenome (GOLD analysis project Ga0307515, IMG submission 194513) | Populus trichocarpa ectomycorrhiza microbial communities from riparian zone in the Pacific Northwest, United States - 17_EM | ecosystem: Host-associated > Plants > Roots > Unclassified | place... | reverse complement strand
GTTGTAAAAGGGGTTTTTGTTGGTTCTATTTTCAAGTCTGCAGACTACCCCCGATCCCTGCAAGTCGAGCAACCGAAGCCAAGCCAGCCAATCGGAGAGTTTTATTTCAACGTGCATCCATGTACGTACCTCGACGTCGCTTGCCGCGGCCCCGTGAGTCCTTTAACACTCCGTTTGCAGTTCATGTCTGCCTTCAACTTCACTTTCCACTGTGTAGGACAGATTTCTGCACCTTAGTGCTTTCTTTTTTGTGCAATATGTCGAGGGCTCTTTAAGGGTTGACTCAGTCGTCCCATCATGGGCCTGGGCAGCATTCTTCTTCCAAGCATTGTATGCCTTCCTCTCTGTTCAAGATGAACTTATTTGCGACCTGGGTTGTACGCAGTCTCTCTCTTCTCAATCTCACCACCCGGAATGTGAGCCAGGCGCCTCTTCAGTCTGTGAGCATTACCAGCCATAGCACCTCTTTCCTGGACCATGTCACGCCCATCGATGGCTTTTTTGGGCAAACCTTCTTGAGGGAAAACATTCCATTCATTGATATACCGGACTCAAATATCCAAGAAGTCTATTACTATCGATGGTCTGCCCTTCAACGCCACTTACGGTACACTGTCCCAGGAACTGGATACATCATCACAGAATTTATGCAGCCAGTTGGATATGCACAGGCTCTGAATACTATTGATGCTGCTGCTGGCCACCAGATCGATGAAGCAAGATGGCTCCGGAGCCAGATTTACGATGACGACTACATCCTGACCTATACCCGAGGCCCAGCAAACAGCACTCAATACACTCACTGGGTTCTGGACGCAATGTTCAGGAGGTCTCAAGTCAGTGGGGACACAAAGTACACCACAGACCATCTCACAGATATGGCGAGGCTGTGGGGTTACTGGGATTACACATATGACACTGAAGTTGGATTATACTACTTCACGCCGAATTGGGATGCTCAGGAATTCAGTCTTCCAGGTTATATCGTTGCTCCTTCGGGCGGAGACCTTCAGTATAATGGACCCAATACTTATCGACCGAACGTGAATGCATACATGGTTGCAAACTCGCGGGCTATTTCTCTGGTCGCAACGCAGGCTGGAGATTCAAAAACTGCTTCAAAGTTTAGCAAGATTGCTGACAAACTGGAACATTCAATTTACAAGCACTTGTGGGATTCTGATCAAAACTTCTTCGTGGACGTCATTCGACCGAACAATCCAGAATTGGCCAAGGTCCAAGGAAGAGAGGGAGTTGGGCTCTTCCCATTCCGCTTCGGAGTTGGTCTTGATGCAAAGTATGCCAACCTGTCAGTACAGCAGCTTTTTGATCCTCAAGGGTTCTTTGCCACTTACGGCCCAACCACTCTCGAACAACGAAACAAGTACTATGCTGGAACAAAACCAGGCGGTGCTTGCTGTTACTGGAACGGACAATCATGGCCATTTTCTACGTCCCATGTTTTGAAATCCCTTGCTACTATCTACCGCAATGGCAGTTCGTCTCTTAGCGCGGAACAGTATGTCCAGTATCTGGGCATATATGCTACGACTCAGCACAAGAATGGCGTCCCATACGTCGCAGAATCTCATTATCCATCTCAAGAAGAATGGAGCGCTGATGGCTCAAATCACAGCGAGCACTACCAGCGTAAGTATTCCGAAATAGCCAACATGGAGCAAAACTAACCCCCCGCAGATTCAACCAACAACGACGATGTCATCACTGGCCTGCTTGGAATAATCCCCCGTTCTGACGACCTCCTCCAGGTCTCTCCAATCGTGCCCCAAAACTGGACTTACTTTGCCATTGAGAATCTACATTATCACGGGCATCTCCTGACCATCCTCTATGACCAGGATGGTTCACGATACGAAGTCGGCCCTGGCCTCACCATCTACTGTGACGGTTCAAAAATCTACAACTGCAACAGCATCAGCGCTCAAGTCAACCTTCCCCCCTCCCATGCATCGGCTGGCCCCGCCCCCATAAATATAGCCGGCAACCCAATCGGTCTCGGCGCCTACCCACTCGCCAATGCAACCTTCACCTTCTTCACTGACTCCCCCTGGAAAGCGATCGACGGCTACCTCTTCTACGACTCCATCCCCGACAACAGATGGACGAACTACCAATCGCCCTCCACCAATGACACCCTGCAAATAACCTTCGCTCGCCCCCGCAACATATCGTCCGTCACACTCGCACTGTTTTCCGATGTCGCTCGCGGCGGCGGAATCGACGTCCCTGCTCGTCTTGAGATCTACGGCTCTTCAGGCAGCCTTGCAAATTTATCTGGTGGATGGCTCTTACCGAATGACCGCAACACATTCTCATTTGAGGAAGTAGAGACACAATTCGTGAGCGTAAAGATGTTTAGAAAGCCTGGGGTCTGGGTCGGGCTCTGCGAGCTGGAAGTTTGGGTTCAGCCGGATCCTACGCCTCGGTACTATGCCGTTGATGCGCTGTTGACGGGTGCCAGCGTGATGACTGATAGAGATTCGGATGCGACGAAGAATTGTGCTGTAGTCGGGTGTTTGGGGAGGGGAAGTGTGGTTGCATTTTCGGGCATCGAGTCTGTGGGAGGCAATGCAACGATTACATTGTCTTATCTGAATACTGGAAGGACTGCTGCTGTTGAGGTGACGGTCAATCAAGTGTCGAAGGGGAGCTTAAACCTTAAAGGGACAGGCGGCAATTATCATTCAGCAGCAATGACTGTGGAGTTGGCTGGTGGGAGGAATTTCATCAGTTTGCTTGGAGGAACTGGGAACATTCGTTACGAGACCCTCGATGTCAAAATGTTGTAAGATAAACTGGAGTGAGTAGAGCCATCCCTACAAATGCATGAGAAATGACGATCTATAATAGGTGCTCAAGTGTGACATCTTTCGGCGTTCAAGTTATTCCATTGGTCAGGTCTCGGAGTTTCAATTTTGATTTATTTTCTATTTGAGGGACCGTAAATCGCAAACCATCGTTAACCTGGTGGGCAAGATAAGATCATCATGTCAACCGACCTAGGAATACAAAGACCATCGAGCAATGGCAGAGGAGGAACCCTATTGTACATGCAATGCAACCAACCCACTTCCACCCAGCCGTTTATTAGATCTCAAAAGGAAAGGTCGGCATTAAGGAACGGCGTTATCAGTGGAAAGGAGCGAGACCTTGGGCGTTAGGTATCGGGTCGCGGCGCTCTTCATAGTAGTTGCTGTATTTGACTTCTCCTTTGCGAAGGGTGGCTTCGTCAACCTCACCTGGTGGATGGCCGTTTTCCAAAGTCTTGCTGGATGCTCTGCCGGTTGGAGTGTTTGTCTTCAGGTATGCAGGCTGAACGGATATAGGTCTGTTGGGATCGTCAGTACAATCACACATAGAGAGTTGGCAACAGAGAAAACTTGCCCGTTCAGCTCCCGGTCAACTTGCAAAAACTCCTTCATGGCATCCTTCGTACCTCTCTGCTGCAGATATGTCAAGAAGTAGCTGCTGAGATCCTTCTTCGTACTCAGGCTCATGCGGCTTTTCTTGATCATATCATCATGAACCTGCTTGATTCTTGTGTAGTGTTCTGCTTCCTTGTCCGCAGATGTTGGTTGGGCGATCTCAAATTCAAGGTATTTCATCCAGAAATGGCGGCTCTGAAGATACCATTGCTGGTTCTTTTGGAAGACTTGACGAGCCTCACTGACTGATCCTTGAATCTTCCACAAAAGGATGGCCCACTCAACGACAAATGCTGCCTTGGCAAAGAAGTCCACTGCCGAGTTATCAATTTGGGCTTTATAAACCTCAATGGCGGCTTCGAGACCGTTTTGGCGGCGCTCCAAGTTTGCCCAAGACACAATGGTCTCAACGTGACCTGGCATGCGATCAAGAATGGCCTGGTGGATATCCCGGGCGACATCAGCGCGTTCAGACATCTCCTCAAAGTAGGCGTATTGCAAGCGAACTCCGGGACGACTGATCGGCACGTAAAGTGTGCTGGCCCGCTGGTAAATATTTCTGACTTCTTCCTGCTTCCCTTCTTGAGCAGACATCCAACGGGCATAGCGGAACCAGAACTCATCGTAGAATGCGCAGGTCACCAAGCATCTTTCATACAAGAAAACGGCTCTGGTGTAGTCACCCTCAGCCTCCTCGAAATCCAAGTACTTTCTCCAGTTGGCGAGTTGCTGGTGGTCGAGCTCAGTAACGTGGAAGTACGGGCGCTTGATCTCTGACTCGTAGGTCCATCGTTTCGTAGTCTCCGTTTGAGTTCGGGTAAAAGTCTCAAGGTGGAAGTTATCAATCTTGGTCCGGACCTCGCGCTCAATCTCCAACTCGGCTTTAGCCCCCATCTGATACCCAGCACTTTCCGCTTCCACATCGGCACGAAATTGAGCAAGGGTTTCCTCAGGCACGAGCTCTGGCAATGGCCGTGCATGTGCAAGCTGTCGGAATCTTTCGAAATAGCGAGCATATTGGTGCATTGGAATCTTAACAACCCGGCTGAGGATGGCAAAAATCCTGTCGTGGGATTCCAGGCGGTCTTCAAACTCGAGATACTTGTCCCAGAAAGGGTGAGCAAGGAAGTCTAAACCAACAGAAGCAGCCCCACGCTCGAAAAGTCTATGACAGGGTGTTAGCCTGGCCTTCAGAGGTGAGAAGAAGGGAGTGCAAAGGTGGCAAGGTGTGCAAATACGGGAAGGGCAGTGTGCTTGAACTAATGGTCCTCAAATTCCATCCGCGCCGAACAAGTGTGCAGAGTGAGACGATGTAAAAGCGAACGTGTGATAGTAGAAGAAAATATCCTGATCATGTGGGTGAGAAAGTATCAAATAGGGAGCAGCTTGTGTTGGCAATTCTCACCGTCTGCGACCCAGTGATTGTCTCAGTATAGTACGTATCCACGAAGATCGCATTCGTCGCAGGTGTCTGTGTTAAAGGGAAGGAAAGAGTCCAGCAATACTTACTCTCTGATCACGTCTGGATCATGACTGGTTTCGACCTTGAAAGAGCAATAGTCAGTCCACAAATCCACTGAGGTTGTTATGCTGGCAACGCCTCGTTCGAAAACCTAATCAAGAGTCAGAACTCTGGTTCATCGCATGCGATCTTGTAGCCTTACCATCTCGGCCGCTTCAGTGCCGGCAATGGAGAATTCGAGGTCGGCATATTTCTTCCAATATCCAAACAGAAGAGGGAACTTCGCAAGAAAGCGGTCGTACGCGTCTCGGGTGGTTGCGATAGCTTGTGGACTGGAGTTTCGATTTAGGCCGCCCTCGAGGGTCTCAGCCGCGCGAACAAGCTTCTCCCAGTTCTCAAAGTTGTCAGAGTCTTCGAGCTAAGCGCCAGGAAAGTCAGCTTCGGCGCGAGTAGATCGTGGGTGCGCATGCAGTATCACTTACAACTTCAGCGTTGAGCTTCTTGATCTCCGCCGACTCTTCATCGGTCCCTCCGTAGTTGAAGTCACTCATTGTGGTCGCAAGAGTGGGTTTGCTGGGGTTCGGACGTGTTGGAGGTCGTGCGGGAGAGGTGATGGCTTTTAAGATCGAGGTTCTGCAGCGACTTCAACAGCCGGCTAAAGAGTAAGGAGATGTGGTCCAAGGGAGGAGGATGGAGAGATTCAATCAGCTTTGCTTTCAGCCTCAAATGCGAAAGTTTAAGCGAGCGCTAACCTCATGGGGTGCGGGGCCTAACTTGAAGAGGGGTAGCGGATTTAGAAGACAAACTTGAGCTTTCCCAGCCGTTCTGGTTTTCTTCTTCTTCCAACATAGGCTGGTGATGAACGATACCAAGTATCAAACAAAATAGGAAGAGAATGAACGCTCCTCGGGGCATGATCTCAAAAGACCAATTTCTGAAGCCTCACATCATCCTGTGGCGCAGCCAGGGACAAGTTTTTCATCGCTTTATGCATTCACTCTTTAATTTTGCTACGGCCAAGCAGCCTCAAATTCCAAAGTGCCGAATCCACATTTCTGCATCGTGCTCTCAGATTAATAACCTCCTGTCACCTCTCTCATCGTCCTATCCTGCAATACTCAGTCATTAGTGTTCATACTATATTCATTTATCAATGCCTGGCAGACGGCACGATCCAAATCCTGGCATACTGCCGCAAAAACCATCACTTTGTTTGCCACATCAGCATATTCTTCCACAATTTCCTACTTCTGGCTCCCACGATATTCTTTCTCCGTGATGCTGATTTAGAAGTGCTCGAAATGAAAGCCCCGTGTGAACTTTCATTGGGTCCAAATATTGGTGATTTTGGCTCTGTCCTTGGTCTAATAATTAGAACGACGCAGCTCAGTTGAACGCCAGTCCTTCTACAAACAGAAGCTTCGGAAAACACGACTACCAGATATCTCGACCTGCACCCGAAGATAATGGCGCCCTCAGCCAGACACTCCCTTCTTGACCCACTGTTGTCAGGGACCGAATCTGGCTGCCCTTTCCCAATCATCAACCACCCAGCAGTCCCAGCTGGACCCTTCAGCAAGGCCCCTAGGGTAGATTAATTTCAAACATTTGTCTAAAATTCTTCTTCCCTTTTGAATCCAAATTTTTATCTTGAACCCAACCTTCTCTCGACATCACATGCTGGGCATTATTTCGAAACAAAGAGCATTCGACATGTCACAAGTATCATTCCTTAAAGTCCCCAAGATCTATTTGTGCTCCCTCATTTTCATTTCCCACTCGACTCATTGTATATTTCCTGACATCTGACTAGCATTTCAAGTCCGGCATCAGTCGAAACGTACAAATTTCATACGGAACCGTGCCTAAAGAACCATTATTCCTTTTTATTTGGCATGGTTGTTTCCTTCTCGGATAAATAGGGAAAGGACTCAATTTGGTCTTGAGGACAAAGTGATGGGACAAGAATAACTTCGACACACCCAGTCTTTCCTCTACTGGCGACCCTAAAAGTTTTCCTACCGTCCAGCTCTCACTACACAACACCTTCTTTCAAACAATCCAGAACAGACCCAGGTTGATAACAAACCACCAACATACCTTCCCTAACCATGTCTGCTTCTCCCCAAACAGATTATGCTTTTGCATCACAATTCGCAGGTACGAAAACCGCACACATTTGACACATCTCGTCCGCTCATTCTCTCACCTTTTGTCCGTTCGCTTTGGATCTTTCCCGTGCTGATAATAGAAGTAGAGGTTGAGAGAGCAATCAACGCTTTGTCCCTCTCCAATGGCAAGGCACCCCTACATCCAGAAGTCATGAAGCCTGCCATTTTCGGCCAAAGTTGCCAAGTTCCAACGGACGAGAAGCTTTACCAACCGCCCCTCCTCAGCCACAACTCCGAGAACGTCTCCCGTAACCAAGAGAAGGCCAGACGAAAGATGGCGGAGAAGGAGGAGGAGGAGGAGCAGAAGGAGAACGTCGATGATGAAACTGCATTGAAGTATCAGCAAGCGCAGACGGGAAAGAACGGAAAGGTTCAAGAGATCAGCGGAAAGTCGGAGCAGGCAATCGCCTATTCTGAGAGTATCGGCAGCAAGCTGGAGGAAGGGAAGAGGAGCACTGAGAAGAGTATATGTAAGGGACGAAAGGAGACTGCCAAGGGAAAGGAGCAATCCTGATTGCATATCACTTTCCTGTATCATTGCTTCTTGATTTCACATTGAGATCTCGGACCATACAGGCTCTTGATTGCACAATCAGTCCCAGAACACAGGTCTACAGAATCTATGAACATTACTGCCAGATAGTAATGTCATAACTAGTTCTCAGACTTTGTAAAGGCGAGACATGAGTAAAATGCCAAGACTGCACGTGAGAGGATTCCAACACCATCAATCGCACCCCCTCATTAAAGGAAAAGAATTATCTTCTTCAACCCCAAGGATTGCCCAATTGCCATTCTCTCTGGAACATTCCTAAGTTTGGTCACAAGAAAGAGCTTGGGATCCGGCCCATGACCCAATCTAATAATTCCCCGATCCCTCGTGACCTCCCGAGACTCCAGGCCCATTATCGCATGATTTCACCACGTACCAAGGAGCCAAGACAAAATTGCCACCCCATTCCTTCAAAAGTCACTCGCCCTCCCCATCGAGATGCTCGAACTTCAATAAGATTTGTTGATCGGGGCTGCACCCATGACGCTTCCAAAGCCCAAATCTCCAGCCCGCATAGAAGTCTGGCGGCACGAAGTATCGGCCTCGACAGCCTCCTTTACACCAAGTGAGAGCGCATACCTCGCGCCTCCTATCCGGCAGCCATCATTTTGGAAGAAGATTTTGAGGCGAGACTCAAAATCCTCAGGCTCGGGCAGTGCTTCAAAATCGAGAAATCAAGATTATGGGAAGGACAGCGTGAAAACGGAGATGTACGAGCCTGGGGAGAAAGAGGCTGATGACAGGCTGAGGGTTCCAGAGCAGGAGGGAGAGCTTGGGAGGGAGAGTAGTATGGAGATTGGGAGTGGGGAGAGTGAGCTTGGCGGGTTGAGGGAGAGAAGGGAGAGATTAGAGAGGGCGGCCAAGCTCCTGAATTGGGGTGGAAAGGGCAAGGAGGATAAGGATCGAAAGGAGGATGGTGGATAACCATTTTAGAGCATCTAGGAAATGGAGAAAGAAGAGAAGACCCTTTCTCACAGCGCAAGCCGATTTAGGTGGGTCTGGGGAAAGGAAAGAGGGCTTAAAACATGGCGGAGTTTAGGATTTCAGGTAGATGATGTTTGAGCAAGCGTTGTTTTGGATCACCAACTAATTCCTGGGATGTCAGAGTGGGTTACGTTCACGGGGGAGTTTTGGATAGGTGCGGAGTGAATTCATCGACCCTAGCAAGCTACAAGAAAGCAACGCGCAGAGGTTTAAGAGGCTTCGCTATGACAACGCAAGGGGGATGTAGAAATCCGAGGGATATCTAGAGGAATAGCACACCTCGAGTGAGACAACGAAAGCTCATCGCAAGTAGAGAGACTAAGAGTACCCTTTGACGAAATCATCTCCCTAAGCTATGTGCCGTTGAGGCTCTTTGTGAAGAAATGCATTCCAGGATCAGAGACGCCCGCTTCAGAAGCTCTTGAAGGCCCCATCCACAAAACACGCCCATGACGTGAGAAAGACCGCAGGGAAAGAAGACATCGCAACCAGAAAGGAAAACATGATCATCAAGTTCGCAGGATGGTGTATTCGCAAATCAACCGAGTTCGCAAAGCCGCACTCGTTCTGCTTTTTCATATCAACTCCCATCCCCTACCCATGCTGCAATCACTCCACCTGCAAGCCAGGTATACCAGCCACTCCAGCAAGATCAAGAAGCATATGAAAACGAGACGAGGAGATCCGAGAGTGAGAAATCTAAGATTCGGTAGCAGGCGCAGCTTCGCTCTTCACCTCCTCGGTCTTCTCGGGCTCAGCGGCCTTCTCAGTCTCCTTAGCTGGCTCGGCTGCTGCAGCCTCGGGCTCGCCGCTATCTGAGGAGGTCCACAGCGTAAGGTTGTCTCGGAGAAGTTGCATGATGAGCGTGCTGTCACGGTATGACTCCTCAGACAGAGAATCGAGCTCGGCAATAGCATCATCGAAGGCCTGCTTGGCAAGGTGGCATGCGCGATCGGGGGAGTTCAAGATCTCGTAGTAGAAGACAGAGAAGTTGAGGGCCAAGCCAAGACGAATGGGGTGGGTTGGGGTGAGCTCGGTTTGCGCAACATCGGTAGCATTCTGTGTAAAGTATTAGCAGCGGCCGAATAATGATTGCAACTGCGCATACCTTGTAGGCCTCGTGAGCAGCAGTTGCAGCAACCTTGCGCTTCTCGCCAGAAGCAAACTCAGCCAGGTAGCGGTGATAGTCACCCTTCCTATATTTGAAACCCCTGTCAGCAAAGGCGCACTCTGACGAGTTGCAGCGTGAATCCATTGTCACTGATAAAGACATACATCTTGTGATAAAAGACTTTGGACTCTCCAGACTCGGCCTTGGGGATCAACGACTCATCCAAAACATCAAGAACATCTTGGCAGACTTTCTCAAGTTCGGTCTCGATCTTTTGGCGGTAATCACGGATGGTCGAAACGTGCTTGTCGGTACCCTTAGACTCTTCCTTCTGCTCGATCGAGGAGATAATGCGCCAGGAAGCACGTCGAGTGCCGACAACATTCTTGTAGGCAACGGACAGAAGGTTTCTCTCATCAACTGTGAGCTCTCCACCCAACTGTGTCACAAGTCATCAGCTATGAGCATCATCGGGGACAAGCAGTGGAGATGAAGGGCAAGATTGGACCCTCGCCGACGGCCAGCATTAAAGATGGAGGGTATCTTGCGTACCTTGGCAACCTCCTTCATGTATGTAACCATCTCATCATATCTCTCGGCCTGTTCGCAAAGCCTCGCGAGGAAGGTCTTGGACTCACGCTATAGAGTAATAAACATTTTAGCATATTGTTCTATAGAGATGGTGCGCAGGTAGAGGGACCATCGCGACCATCACGACGCGGTCGATAAGGGTGGTGAGGGATGGAGGGGAACCAAATTACGGACACAAAGTGACGCGGGTGCGCGGGTGCGCGGGTGCAATGGAGGGGGAACTTACTTCGGTCGTCATCTTCAAGTTGTTCAAGACTTGCTTGCAGTGGTACGGTGCGGGCGGAAGGGGAACGAATCTTCAGATCGAAACGGGTTGTTGTCGCGAGGAAAGGTTGGATACGGTCGTGCTTGTGTTGAATATCGACAGTTGGACTGTCTTGGGGAGCGATTTTGAGGCTAGTGCCGCTAAGCCGAATTCGGCTTGCACCGACTGTCGCTCACCAAAATGCCAAAAGTGAACGACTATTACCAACGGGGGACAAAGGAGTCAAAAAAAATCTTCTTATTAGTTTCGTCAGTAATAAAGTGGTTTGACTGCATCTACATCTACAACTACAGAGAACAGTAGCCTCACAGGGTTGATATCTGAGGTTGGGACCACTGGGTTGTATATTTTCCCATCTTGTCACTTCTGATTGCATTTGGGGTCCAGATCAAGGATATAAAAGCAGGTTTGCAATTAGTTACAGTAAAAATCACCAGTGGGCACCGTCACAATCACATTACCAGCTGCGCAACATTAAGGTCATCTGACTGAAAGACTGCTCGGTTTCTGGTGATCTCAAGTAACCCTTTCCTGAGCCGTGAATGGTTGCTTAGTTCCACAAGAACCCTCCCTTATCATTGCTACTTGACGATTCTGCCTTGTGGTTCGCAGGGGGCGTTGCATGTGCTGGCAGAGCCGCTGGCCAATGAAGCCACATGCAAATCACTCGCCAACAAACGGGCAGGGAACAGCTCGCAGGCGTCACAGAGGCAAGGGGACGAGCGGCCATCCAGCCTTTTCGCCACGTCTTCGGTCTTCCTGGAAGAAAGTCTCTCATATCATGTGACCAAGTTCAGAGAGACGGCGCCTCTGACACTGGTTTCGTATCAACCTCATCTCTACTCAGGGAGGAAAGAAGTGTAGGAGCCATAGAGCCGGGTAGTGTCATGATGCTGCAACCCTACTCAAAAACGAAGCAATTCCATTGTTGGACCCTGGGCAACAGGCAAGGGACGATCAAATAGTCTTGAAGTATGACATCGACCAAGCGCAACGTGATATGAACCAAATGGCATAAATCATCAATGAGGGGTACTTAGAGACACGGAAGTTGGATGTCTTGGAAATCCGGATATTAACCATTTGTTTTGGCTGATGTCTGCCTGCTGGTTGGCCGCCATCACCAGCTGGGGAGCGGGCCAGCAGATAGGTACCGATAAGTACAAGCAACAAGGATTGGAGAGGCTCGCTCATCAAATGTGGGAGTTAGAACATCGAATTCTGAATACCTCGAGGACCTGCATCATCGACTTCAAAATGCGATCATGAACCTGACAATCGTGGCTGTGAAGCTCTCTCGCAAGTCTGCGGGCACGTTGTGGGTTGCTTGGCCGGAACTTTCTCTTGGAGTTCGCCGAGGTACCAATGAAAATGCGGAACTGCCTCATAAAATAGAGGACACCTGGAGATTTTAAGTTAGTGGAGGCAACTTACCAAGCACCTTTACCTCAACAACCACTTTTCTTCGCTTCTCGCAGACGGTGTCTTTCCTCGTCTTCTTTACACGGTGTTCATATTCTTGCGACATAGTTGTAGAAGCATTTTGCCATACATGAACAGTCCAACATAAACAGTTTGGCCGAAGACACGGTACAAGGAACGAAGGATATCTACCCCACGTCAACATGGAGAATGCGCACGCACAATCTATCTCGGAGGTCCTGAAGTTCTTTTCAGTATCCGAGAGCCAGGGTCTCACCGAGTCGCAAGTCCAAGCATACCGAGGAAAATATGGCCGAAATGGTGAGCAGTACCCTTTGTTCCCTTTCGCGCCGCGCCAAATAGAGAAAAAGCTAACGGTCCTATAGCAATCGCAGAAGATCCTCCTACTCCTCTTTGGGAGTTGATTCTTGAACAGTTCAAGGATCAGCTGGTTATCATTCTCCTCGGTTCGGCTGCTGTGTCTTTCGTCCTAGCAATTTTCGAAGAGGATGGTGGCTGGACAGCTTTTGTTGACCCGGCAGTTGTAAGTTGTATCTGTAATGCTAAATGTGAGCAATTCTAACAATCAGCAGATTCTCACAATCTTAATTCTTAATGCCATCGTTGGTGTATCACAAGAAAGCAGTGCAGAGAAGGCAATTGCGGCCCTCCAAGAATATTCCGCAAACGAAGCCAAGGTTATTCGAGATGGTCATGTAACAAAAATTCGAGCGGAGCAGTTGGTTCCAGGGGACATAATTTCGATTGCTGTGGGAGACAGAATTCCGGCAGATTGCCGGGTTCTTACAATTCAAAGCAATAGCTTTGCGGTTGACCAAGCCATCCTTACTGGAGAGAGCGAGAGTGTTGGGAAGGACACGGTTACCATCAAAGATCTGAAGGCTGTGAAGCAGGATCAGATCAATATTCTTTTCTCTGGAACGACAGTTGTCACCGGTCACGCGACCGCTATTGTGGTCCTTACAGGATCCTCCACGGCTATCGGAGATATCCACGAGAGCATTGTTGCTCAGATTTCGGAGCCCACCCCCTTGAAGCAAAAGCTCAACGACTTTGGAGACACTTTGGCCAAAGTCATTTCGGTCATCTGTATCGTTGTTTGGCTCATCAACATTCCGCATTTCAATGACCCATCTCATGGAAGTTGGACAAAGGGAGCTATTTACTATCTCAAGATTGCCGTTTCACTTGGAGTTGCAGCTATTCCAGAAGGATTAGCTGTTGTCATCACAACATGCCTGGCTCTTGGAACAAGAAAGATGGCTGCCAAGAATGCCGTGGTAAGAAGTCTGCCTTCGGTTGAGACACTTGGTAGCTGCAGTGTTATTTGCTCCGACAAGACTGGCACTTTGACCACCAACCAGATGAGCGTCAACAAGATCGTGTTCATCAATGAAGCTGGAATTGACCTCGAGGAGCTGGACGTCGAAGGAACGACGTTTGCTCCTCATGGAAGCATTAAATCCAAAGGCTCGGTTGTCACAGATGTAGCTAAAAGCTCAGAGACCATTTTCCAAATGGCTGAAGTTGCGGCGTTGTGTAACGATGCTCAATTAGCCTTCGATTTAAAGTCTGGACACTATTCAAACGTTGGGGAGCCAACCGAAGGAGCTCTGCGTGTCCTGGTTGAAAAGATCGGAACCAAGGATATAGCTCAAAACCAGCGAAGAGCCAGCGTTACAGCCCAGGACACCCTCCATCTCGCCAGTTCTTGGTATGAGAAGAGGAGTCCCAGATTAGCAACCTACGAGTTTTCTAGAGATAGAAAGAGCATGTCAGTTCTTGTGGGCGACAAGAAGCAGCAGAGACTACTTGTCAAAGGAGCACCAGAATCAATCATCGACCGATGCACTCAGACGATTGTAGGAGCCAACGGAAAGAAGGTGCCCATGTCGAAAAATCTGTCAGACATTTTGCTCAGAGAAGTCGTAGACTATGGCAACAGAGGATTGCGAGTGATCGCTCTCGCCAGTGTCGAGGATGTCACCTCGAACCCTCTTCTCAAGAAGGCTAAGACGACGAAAGAATATCTAGACCTTGAGCAAAAACTTACATTTCTTGGTCTTGTTGGCATGCTCGACCCTCCCCGTCCTGAGGTTGCTGGATCGATCCGAAAGTGCAAGGAAGCTGGTATCCGTGTCATTGTGATTACCGGCGACAATCGCAACACGGCTGAGACCATATGCAGGCAGATTGGCGTCTTTGGCGAGTACGAAGATTTGAAGGGCAAGAGCTATACCGGACGCGAATTCGACAATCTCACCGAGAGCGAGCAGTTGGAGGCAGCAAAAAAGGCTTCTCTCTTCTCTCGAGTTGAACCGAGCCACAAGTCGAGGCTTGTTGATCTCCTTCAATCAGCTGGAGAAGTGGTGGCAATGACTGGCGACGGCGTTAACGATGCACCAGCTTTGAAGAAAGCTGATATTGGTGTTGCCATGGGATCAGGAACCGATGTCTCCAAGCTGGCCTCTGATATGGTCCTTGCTGATGACAACTTCGCTACCATTGAAGTCGCCATCGAGGAAGGCCGCTCTATTTACAACAATACACAGCAATTTATCAGATATCTCATTTCGTCCAACATCGGCGAGGTCGTTTCGATCTTCTTGACTGCCGCTGTTGGCATGCCAGAAGCTCTGATTCCTGTCCAGCTTCTCTGGGTCAATCTTGTCACCGATGGTCTCCCCGCTACAGCTTTATCGTTCAATCCTCCCGATCATGATATTATGAAAAGACAACCAAGAAAGAGGGATGAGCCACTCATTGGCGGTTGGCTCTTTTTCCGCTACATGGTCATCGGAACCTACGTTGGTCTTGCTACTGTCGCTGGATACGCTTGGTGGTTCATGTACAATCCGGAGGGACCCCAAATTACCTTCTGGCAATTGTCACATTTCCATCGATGCTCCACCCAGTTCTCAGAGATTGGCTGTCAGATGTTCTCCGATGACATGGCAAAGGCGGCTTCTACTGTCTCACTATCCATCCTGGTTGTCATTGAGATGCTGAACGCTATGAATGCACTTTCTTCAAGCGAGTCTCTTCTCACGCTCCCATTATGGGACAACATGATGCTGGTGTATGCCATTACTTTGTCGATGGCTTTGCACTTTGCACTACTTTACACCCCCTTTTTACAAACTCTGTTCTCAATTCTCCCTCTGAATTGGAATGAGTGGCAAGCAGTGCTTATAATCAGCGCCCCTGTCATGTAAGTTCATTGGTTCTTCATATGTCCGGATATTTGCTAACATGTTGTAGTCTCATTGATGAAGCTCTCAAGTTCGTTGAGAGACAATTGTTTATGCAGAAGACTGCGGTGATCGAGCCAAGAGCAAAGAAGGAGTAAACAATACAGGGCTGCGGTCCACTTAAAGCTGTACATTAGTAGACAGTAGATATTAGAACCAGACCGATGTACTTTAGCATTTGCATTAAGTTGGAGTTATAGTTCTGCATATATATGTTCCAAGAAATTTCGCTGATGTGAAGCTGGAAATGCTACTCACGTGCAGTAAATCCCAGAAAGCCATAATTTGCATTCTATATCGTATGCCCATATTTGATGTGACGGCGGAGAATCCATTTGTGCTTGTTGTCTTCGGTGTCATCCACACCTGATACTGATTAAGCCAGCCAGGTGCCCATAGCTCACAGTGCCCAGCCTCGATAGACTGAATACACATTCTTAGCACTAGAAAGTCAAAGATCCGCAGATTGTGTATCATTTCGTGAATTTTTTTGGCCATCGAGCTGATGCCAAATCTAGTGTACACAAGACGAGCATGCCTTCTCTCATCACCAATAGCTCAATCTCGACGTGAATCATGCCCCATTTGGCCCCTTAATCTTGTCTGCCCTTCAGTAATCGTTTGGTGACCTTGTCCTTCTCGATGATGTAGACATGTGCACCCCAACCAGACAACGCATCTCTGTCTACTGCGTTCAGTAACGCCTGCGAAATTGTCTCGAAAAGATCCTCTGGTGCCTGCATTCCACTTCATTAGCACTAATAATCAGAATCGTCAGAGAAAGGAAGATGCACCAAGTCTGGCTCCCAAAGTCCTTCGCATGTTCCAAACAACTGATCACTCGCCGTTCCACTGACAATGAAGTCCTTCGCAAAATCGATGCACCCAATACTATCGAACCCGCAGATGAATGGCTTTCCTGTCTTCTGGTCGATACCTGCAACAACAGGACTAACGAAATAGGGACCAAATCTCCTCTCATAAAGACTACTGCTGACCAAGTTGGCCATTGTTGAAGGGGAGATGTTGCGTTCCTCGCGCAGGCGGTACATGTTGACTTTGTAGCGGAAGAGATCAGATACTGTCGAGACGTCGGTAGCAAGGCCAGTGAGTCCTAGGTAGACATCACCGTACGAGAAGATCTTGGGGAAGTTGTTGGAGACGGTGAGGGATTGGAGGCCAAGTCGGAGATCACAGGCTATGGCGACGCAGTCCTTTCCTACCATTGCTACGCAGGCGCCGCCATCTGAGAAGACTTAGTTGATATCTAGGCAGGATATTGCAAAGGATGAAAGTATGGAGATCTCGTACTGATGGAGAATGGAGAGCTCTGCGCGAAAGGTGATTAGCTTGCTGGCTTGAAAGGGGAGATGGGGATAATATGTTTACCATCCTGACGGGTCTGTCTTTGTAAGAGGAATATCGAGGGAGGAACTGGGAGACACGAGCAGCTCTCTTGGAAAGTTGAGAATTTCGCAGATGGGGTTGTCGTTAAAAACGAGGCAGTATGGAGCTTTGCTTTTGAGGTTCCGCAGGTAGACACGGCTGGCGCGTTCGAGCTTCACCTGCAGGGGTAGCCGGAATTCTGCCAGGCACTGATCAACGTCGTGAGCTTGACCTTCAACTCTACTGCACAACTACCATCACCGCATTTTACATTTGTCATACTTGGTCTGCTTTCTTTGACGAATACGCCACCTTTCACTCTTGAGGTATTGCTTGCTACGTTCATTCCCAGCATTACTCCAATTCTCGGTGCACCAACGACCCCGCCACGCCCGCCTGTCCTTACAAAGATTCGAGAAATAGAGGGAACCTTGACAAGAACGCAGACCTATCGCCGCCGTGAGCTTCATAGCAACTGAAAATATCAATACGCATACGGATCCATTTCTAGGATCAAGCCATCCAATTTCTTGGTAACAGATCTCATCAAGTCAGCCTGCCATCATGGCCTCACAGGTTTATGTTCTGGATTCTTCAGCTCGCAGAGCCGCAATCAAAGTTACGCCTGGGAAATACTTGTCGGACGTACTGGAGGAAGCATGCGCCAAACTTGGCTACAAGGCCAGCAACTACGGTCTTAAGTGAGTTGTGGACTGAAGATACCCTTGCATATTTACTTACAGTAGACAGGCACAACAATAAACCCGTCGACCTCTCATTACCCTTCCGTTCGTCAAACCTATCCCCTGGGGCCAAGCTCGAGCTCATTCTCGCGTCCCGGTCACCTTCCGTCGTTTTAGTAGCCCTCCAGTTACCACAATCCCTGGCATCTTCCGTACCCAATGGCCGGTTGGTGGACAAATTTCCCAGCAATACAACCTTGTGGCTTATTCTACGACAATTCGAGTCCAATGGAGAAGCAAATCTAAATTTTACAGGCCGTGGGGTTACACAAGTGGAGAATGGTGCGTCGAGGGCTGGCCGAATCTTTTATGAGATGCCTGTTCTGAATATCGTGGGGAGAGAGTTGTCGACCTTTGAGGATTTGCAGAAGACACTCGCGCAACTTGGCCTCAATAACGGAAGCACGCTTATTAGACTTGATTTCAAGAAGACGGATCGACCACTCGAACAAGCCATAGCTGAAATTGGGCAATATTTCAAGGAGGAAGAAATATCACAAGTATCGGACAAAGCAGAGTCTAGCAACACCGCTCCGAAGGAGGTAGACACAATCACGGCGGCAATTGCCAGACTGCCCTCGACAGAGCCTAATG
>Ga0307515_10010244_pt1 | contig 18000 bp, 4 predicted proteins | sample 17_EM_MG_FD_194513 | JGI IMG/M metagenome (GOLD analysis project Ga0307515, IMG submission 194513) | Populus trichocarpa ectomycorrhiza microbial communities from riparian zone in the Pacific Northwest, United States - 17_EM | ecosystem: Host-associated > Plants > Roots > Unclassified | place... | reverse complement strand
CTCGGGGGTGGTCGCTGCGCGACCTCGTGCGGGGTTCGGGCGCGTTATCAGCAGGGGTGGCCCTAACCTCGTATTAACCCGGGTCGTAACCGCGCCAAATCAGCCCCCCCGATATGTGATAGATATCTTCATAGAGATGCCAAGGCGTTAGCAGATTTATCTCTATATATTAGAGTTAAATTATATGCCTTAGTTAGACATAATCGAGTTAGGTAGCCTATATAGTTAGTAAACTTCGCGAAGGAAGGCGTTAGTAACGTCACTAACGGCTACGCCTTTGGTTAGGACATAGTGGCGCTCTTTTATAAGTTAGCATATTATTATAAGGATGTTCTTATAGGTACGGCCATGTCATTTATAGGGTAGTAGGTTAATAACGAAATCTATAGTAATATCTGCCTATTATTATATAGGTACTAGTAGAGGGTATAATAGTCCTTAGTACTTTATATTAAAGGCCTTAGCGCGCTTATAACTATAGCAGGCGCCTATAAAGCGTTTAACTAAGTTTATTATTTTTGGCTAAAAGTAGTATCGGCTAAGAAGCTCGTAGGTTCCTTTTCTACCTAGATAGCCGTTATAAATTTTCTAAGTTAGGGATAAATAGGCGGCCTTTATAATAGAGCCTATTCTCTTTTACTTTTAAGGCTGCTATATTAATTTAGCCTAAGCTTTAGAGGTTAGTAGGCAGCGTATAGGCGCTAGCGGTCTTTGCGGTAATAAGTTAATATAGTAATAGGTTAATAGAGGCGTTATATACCGTAGTGATAAGCTTATTAATTTTAAGAGGTAACTCTAGTTCTGTGGTATAAAGCTAGGGTATAATTAGCTCTATTATAGGTAGTATGCCTAGGGCTAAATTTTGTACTTTTAGGATTATTTATTATTGGAACTAATTATAGGGGTTATCTTTAAACTAAGGAAAGTCTTATAAGCAGCGTATTAGGCTATTAGGTTTAGTACCTTATACTCCTAGTTTATATATAATTTTAAAGTTAAAACTAAAGAGGAACTTATTCTAACGTGCTTAGTATTAGTTTAGCTGCTTTATAGTTATAAAGTACTTAAGATTGCGATAGTCTATAAGGACTTTAGTTAGCTGGTTAGACTTTACTAAGGAGAGTTCTGGTTAGAATTCTTTAAACGCTTATATAATTATAAGGAGTTCTTTATTATAGATCTTATAGTTATACTCTTATAGTATAAGTTTAGACGAGTAGAATACGACTAAGTAAAGGAGACCGTTATTACCTATCTAGGAAAGGACGCCTACGTTAATGTGGTCTAATAAGTCGGTTTTAAGGTAGAGTTATTTTCCTAGTATAAAGTGAGCTAGAACAGGTGCTTTAGTAAAGGCATTTTTAAGGTCTTAGAACGCCTTCTTATATTTAGGCGTCTAGGTAAAGTATAGGTACGTTTTTCTTCCTTTTATAGAAAGGCCCTTCGTTTATATTATTGCTATAAGTAGTACTACTACGCCTAAAAAGTTATATATGAATTTCTAATAGAAGTTAGCGAAACTAAGGAAGGCTTATACGTCCTTAATATAGTTAGGGGCTTACTATTTAGTAATTATATGTACCTTCTTAGGGTCTATACGGACACCCTTAGTAGTAATAATTAGTTTAAGGTATTTTACTTCTATAACTAAGAATTTATATTTCTTTAAATTAATATAAAGTCCTGCGTCCTTAAGGCGCTATAGGACCTTTTAAACGTGTTCGGTATGCTTAAAGGGGTTATTACTATAAATAAGTATGTCGTCTAGGTACGCAGAGTAAAAGTTATTAAGGTAGTTCTATAAGGCGTTATTAATATAGCTTTAAAAGGTACCTAGGCCGTTATATACACTAAAGGGCATAACGGTATATTTAAATTGGCTAAAGCGCGATATAAATACGGTTTTCTATTTATTACCTTCCCGTATTTAGAGATAGTTAAAGGCGGTAATAATATTAAGCTTAGTATAGATTTTAGCTTAACTAAGCCGCTTAAGGGTTTTATGTATAAGCGGTACTGGGTATTAGTTTTTAATTATAATAGCGTTAAATTTTCTATAGTTAATATAAAATCAGATACCTCCTTCTAGCCTCTTAGTAAGAAGGATAAGGGCAGCTACTAGTAATATACTAGGATAAATAAATCCTTTATTAAGGTACTTGTTAATATACTTTTTTATAACTAGCAGCTTATCTTTTAATATTAGGTAGGGTCTCTTATAAGGTAGCATTTTTCCTTATTTAATATTAATGGCATAGTTATTAGGTTAATGTAGGGGGAGTATATCTACGCTCTTTTATAAGCATATATTGGTAAAGTTGTAATACCTCTTAGAGAGGAGCTTACGGAGTTCTTTATTAGTGAGTTCTTTTTTAAGCTTTATAAACTTCTTAAAGTCTAAAGGTAAAAGTCTATAGAGTTCCGTAGGGGTATTATCTTCTAAAAGGTTAACTATATCTATCCTATTACTATAGAGGACGTAGTCCTATTCTTTATTAAGCTTATATAGTTATAATCGGGAAGCTATAGTAACGGTCTAGCCTTTTTTATATACTATGCGGTAAAAGGCTAGGGCGCTTATATAGTGGTAGTTGGTTATAGGTAGGGTAATAAGGGGTTTCTTAGGTTAATATCCTAGGGAGTAAATAGAGGCGGCTAGGCTATACCCTAGGCAAGTCTCTCTGCAGTATTTAAAGTTAAAGGTTACTTTTTTCTTCTTCCAGTTAATAGTGGGGTTATATTATTTAAGCTAGTTTATTCTAAGGATAATAGGGTAGTTAGTAAGTAGTATTATATAGGCCTAGAGTTCTTCCTAATGCCTATTTATATTTAGGTAGAGTTATACTATATAGGTAATCTTCTATATAGTATAATTACTATTAACGAGTTATAGGGCGCGGGCTTTAGTAAGGGGTAAGGTAGGTAGGTTATAAGTATATATAAATTAGGTATCTATAAATTTATTAGTAACTCCGTAATTAATTATAGAACGGCTTTTATATTATTTTTTAGCAGTAGTTCCTATTATAGGTAAAACTATCTATTTCCGTCTATTTATCTTTATAGAGTTATCTATTAAATAAGCCAATATATAGATCCCTCCGTTATTAGGGCGTCCTAACCTATAACTTAGGGCTAAAACTTAGCGTTTTCCGTTTCCGTATCTAACTCTATTACTATTACTACATCTTCATCTTATATAGTAGTGGCGCGTAGCAACATATTTAGTGTTTGGGGTATTAGGTTAAATATTAGGCGGCGGCTACTAAACCTAGCCATTAGGCAGTTTAGGTTATCGCGATAATAGCCTTCTTAACGGCATCTATAGTAGTATTCTAGTTTTTAGAGTAGCTCGCGCTCTCCATCTAGGAGTTTCTATAGGAAGGTTAGTATAGAGAAATCAATATTAGTTTTGGTAATACTTAAGGTAATAGGCGTCGGTGGCTTAGTATATATAGGTTTAGTAGGCCTAGGGGGCTTCTATAAAGAGGTCTTTAGGTAAAAGTTAGTAGTAGTAATCTAATTTAGTTGTCGTTTAATCTTCTATAAAGCTGCTACTATATTATAAATATCGTTATAGTTATAGCTAGCGGCTGCGTAACTAAGGCAATAAGTAACTTTTTTAAGGAGGTCCTCTTAGTCTTTAGTATTGTCTTAGGTAAGGGCTCCGGTATATTCCTAAAATTTAATATAGAATTCGTTAAATAATTTAGTAGAGCTTATCTTTAGGGTACGTAGTTTAGCTCGGTTGGTGGCCAGTAGGTTATAGTTACGGTATATTAGGTTAAGATTATTAAGGATTTCTTAATAGGACTACCACTTCTAGGGGCCACTAGTCTCCTATTAGGCGAAGAGTCTATTAAATAGTATACCCTTTATTCGCCTAATAATATAGCCAATCTTAGTATCTTCTATAGGAAAAAGGTAGGCGCTCTAAGTTAGTTTCTCGCGGATTTATATCTTTTAGTAGCTATATTCCTTGCGGTCTCCCTAAAAAACTAGGGGATTAGGGTAGCGTATATTAGACCCTATAGTAGTAGTTTAAGTGCAATTATTATAGCTTTTATTATTACTACTTTAGTAGGGGTTCCTATTAGGTAAAGCTGCTTAACGCTAGCCCTTTATTAAGTGTTAAGTAGGTAAAGTTACTAGGGGCGTAGAGACTTAGGTGGCGTTATATATAGTAAAGAGGTATCTAGCGTTATTATAAATGTGCTTATTAAGCTGAGATTATAGGTATTTAATTATGCCTTCTCTTTTAGTGACTATAGCAATTAGTGCAATCTTAGCCTTCTTTAACTGTTAGATATCGCGTTTAGATACACAGAGATTATCTTTAGTTTCTTAACGTATGTTATTAGCGAGCGCCTTATAAGCTTATAGGTCTTAGATAATATCGCGATCTTAGGCAGTATATATCTCGGCTCGTATAAGCTTTAGGTAATAGTTCTATAAAAGGCGGTAGTATTAATTAGGGTTTTATGCTACTATTTTTATAAACGTCTTAGCGTCTTATATTTCGATTTTAATAGGTAGTAGCCCTTCTATTTACTTGTCCGTAGTTATATAGTTAATAAAAGATAAGATATTATTAGTGTCTATCTCCTTAGGGGTTAAGGCTAGGGCTAATAAATCGAATTCTCCTGGGATTAATTGGCGTCGTAGGTTAGGTATAAGTATTAGATTATTCTTTGGGTTTAATATAGTAGCTAGTAAGGGATATTGTTTTACTATTATGGGTTCCTTAAAAGTATAAAGTAAGGTAATTCGTAGATATGCTGCTTTTAGTAGCGCCTATAGTATTACAAAGACGTAGAATTAGTTGTAGGCTAAGCGTTAGTAATAAAAAAGGCGTAACGTAATATTATGGGACGGGGGCAGTGGCTATAAAGCGTATGTATTTAAGGAGTCTACAAGACGTTACGCGATCGATCGTAAGGGTCGAGGGCGTAAGGAGGTGATATACCTACGCGTAGCTGACATAAGCTATACGCGAGGTATACGTAAAAGCACGGGGCTCTCCTATAGAGGCCCCTACGGTGGGGTTCCGTGACATTATAGCAGCTAATACTAAAATTAAATAACTTTAAGAGCTGCTTAAAGCTAGAGAACCCCCTATACCTAGTAAAAAGTTATTAAATACCTAAAAACTTACTATAGTCCTTAAAGCTCTAGCCTAATATATAGTATTAGCATTATTATAGTCCGTAAAGGTTATGGACCCCCTATTACTTATAAACGGAACTAACCCTATATTTAATAATTAGAAGCTTTAACTATAGGATAAGCTTAAAGTTAATACAGACTACTTCCCTACTACTTAGGCTAAAATAGCCTATATCTTCGGCTATACCGGCGGGGACGTATAGATATACCTATATCCGCGGTACATATAGGACTTAGTAAATCCCTTCCTCTCTAAAAAAGAGATAATTATTTACCTATCTTCTATCTATAAGGACCCCTTTAAAGTATAAAACGCCCAACTTAATTATAAAAGCCTAAATATAAAATCGATAGAGACCTTTTTAGCCTTTTAAACCCGCTTTCTGCACCTAGCTAGCTAGGCTTAAATTTCCTAAAAAGATCTAATACTAGACCTATTTAATAAGCTTACCCTAGACCTATATTAAGCCGTATTATTAGTTTTTACTACTATATAGACGCTAAAGGAACTTATAGACTAGTGCTTAGCTATTAACTAAGGCTTTTACTAAATTAAAGTATACGCCAAACGGTATAAAGCCAGAAACCCTTTAAATTAGACTATAAGTAATATAAGAACGGCCCGTAATACCCTAGCACAATTAATAACCCCCATAGCACTACCCGTATAGCCCGCCGCTAATTTAATAGCTAGCTATATAGCTAGTCCTACTATAGGTCTAGTAAATACTCAGCCTATATATAGCAACCCCTATATATAGGCCCTTGGTAATTAAGGAGCTTACTTCTCTTATAGTTAGAAAGGTTACTATATAAAAGATTACCTAATAGGCGTAAAAGCGAATAAGGTTTTACTAATCTAGGAGGATAGCATAAAGTTAGAAAAAGAGGAACCCTAGAGGAAGACTCCTCTTTAGGGTTAAAAGGGATTAATATATTAGATATTAATCTAGATTAGCTAGTTAGTAAAAAAAGCTACACTATCCCTTATACTTTATTCCGTAATAAATACTAAGTTTTAACCTCTACTTTAGCTAATTCTAAAGTAAATACCTTTACCTTAATAGATACTTAATATGCCGTAAAGCTAGCTAACTTTCTAAATACACCTATTAAAAAACTGCTTAAACTAATTTCTATTTATAGGTATAATAGGCGGATAGGGCTACCTATTATAACTATCTTATAAATTTACCTCCGTATTAATAGACAAAGGTAATATAATATCCCCTTCCTTATTACGGACCTAGGTAGCTATAATATAATCTTAAGGCAAAAATAGCTAGCCTATTTAGGCTTACGGCTTAATATATAGAGTAGACGGCTTATCTAGCCCAAAACCCTACCCCTAATCCCTTCCTTTATAAAAGAAATTAGTATTATAATAGAAAACCTTATACGGCCCTAGATTAATACTATTTACTAAGCTAATACTATGCGTAGAGATTAGGCCTTTAAGAAAGATATATAGCTTAATTCACAACAGATCCGTATACTGCGTCGCCCCTAGACTACCTATATTACACCACCCGCATTAAAGACCTAAGAAGTTAGTAGTAACCTAAAAAAAGCCCCCTATAGAGAGCTTAGGCCCTATATAGCTACAAAGAACAATAAGGGATATTAGACGTTATACTAAACTAATAAATTAGAGGGATAACCTATAAAAGATAGAATAGGAGCTAAAAAAAAATTATAAACCCTAAACCATAAAATATAGTCCAGAAAACGGCTACAGGGAAACCCACGGACCTCCTACCAGTTAATATCTACTATATTAGTGCCGTAGGATTCTACTAGAACTTAGTTTAGCCTAATACTATCTCCTTTATAATAAGCTTTTATAAAATTAATTAAATAATTAAGGAAAAGGGAAGTAAGCTTAGCGGATAAGAAAGTAAGCTTATAGATAAGGAACTAGTAGAACAAAAGCTGCCCTATTAACACTAGAAATTTAAGGATATATTCTCTAAAGCAGCGTCTAATATACTTCCACCTTACTAACTATATAACTATAAGATTGAGATTAAGTAGGGCAAGGAAAACACCCTTAGCTTTAGCCCCCTTTATAAGCAGTTTATTACCAAATTATAGGCTATAAAGTAGTATCTTATTAATAACCTAAATAAAGGCTTTATTAAGCTTAGCTAAGCCCCTTTTACTACGCCTATTCTTTTTATTAAAAAGCTAAATAGAGGACTCCGCTTCTGTATTAACTACTATAAGTTAAATAATATAACCTATAAGGACCGCTATCTACTACCCCTATTTAATAAAACTTTAGCCTAAATAAGTAGAGCTAAAGTCTTTATAAAGCTTAATATCCGCTAGGCCTTCTATTAAATTAGGATAAACCCTAGGTCTAAAAATTTTACTATATTTTAAACCTATTATAGAACGTATAAATATAAGGTACTTCCTTTTAGACTAACTAATAGACTAGCTATATACTAGTGGTATATAAATAATATACTCTTTAACTACCTTAACAACTTCTATACGGCCTATTTAGATAATATTATAATCTACTTTAAGAACAAGCTAGAATATAAGGAGCACATCTATAAAGTCCTATAACGGCTCCACAAGGCTAGCCTCTAGGTTAATATTAAAAAGTTAGAGTTTAGTGTTAAGCGTATAAAGTACTTAGGTTTTATTATTAGTATAAATAAAATTAAAACCAACCTAGAGAAGACGGTTGTAATTAACTAGTAGGTACCCCCATAGACTGTAAAGGGGGTACAATTATTTTTAAGGTTTTGTAACTTCTACTAACGCTTTATTAAGAACTATAGCAGGATTACCTAGCCCCTTAACCATCTTACTAGAAAAGACTAGCCCTTTTACTTTAACACTATATATAGGCAGGCCTTTAATAAACTTAAGAAATGGCTAGTATCGGCTCCCTTACTTACCTATTTTAACCTAGAATAGCCTTTAATACTAAAAACTAATACCTTAGACGGTGTAATAGCTAGTGTTTTTTCCTAAAAGCAACTAGATAGGGAGTAGCACCCTATTATATACTATTTAAAGACTATAATAGATGCTAAGCTAAATTACCACATCTATAATAAAGAAATGCTGGCTATTATCTCTAGCTTTTAGCACTAGCGTATATAGCTAGAGGGGACCCCTAAGCCAATTAAGGTAGTTTTAGATTATAAGGCCCTAGAATACTTTATAATAACTAAGGCCCTTACAGCCTAGTAGGTACGCTAGGCGGATACCCTATCTTAGTTTAACTTCTTAATTATATATAGATTAGGCGCTATAAACGGTGCAGACGCTCTTATAAGGCGTAAGTAAGACCTAAATAACTAAACAGCTATAAAGATCTTATTATAAACCTAGACGCTACTATAACTAGAATACCTTAACCCCTAAATATAGGCAGAACTAAGTACAGACTTTATAGGCGCCGAGATATATCCTATTAACTCCTCTAAACTTAACCTTATTAATAAACTACTACAGGCTAACCGAATAATCCCCTCTCTATAGGAGTACTGTAAAAAGGTAAAGAACGTCGCTAGCCTATAGTCCCTTAAAAACGGACTACTTAAGCACTAGGAACGGCTAAAAAATAGAACTTACGGACCTAGCTTATTGCTAAAGCTTATACCTAGGTCTCTACGGCCTACCCTAAAAAAATAAAACCTATAAGATTATTAGTAACCGCTACTACTAGCCTAGAATAGTTATAGATATTAACCGCTATATACGGAACTATAACAACTCCCATAGATCTATAATTCCACAAGATAAGACCCTAGGACTATTAAAACCACTCCTAATACTAAAACGCCCCTAGCAGTATATCTTTATAAACTTTTATAAACTACCTATAAACCATAACGGATATAATATAGTTATAATCCTAGTCAACCACTTTAGCAAGCGCCCGTTCTTAATCCCCTATTATAAGAATATTAATGCTAAAGAGGCGGCCTAACTATATATTTACTACGTCTACTAAATTTATAGACTACTAGATACTATTATATCTAATTATAGGCTACAATTAATTTTAGCTTTTTGGAATAAGTTTACCTAAATCTTAGGTATTAAGCTAAAGCTTTTTATAGTATACCACCCCCAAATAAATAGTTAGGTAGAAATTATAAATTAATACTTAGACCAAAGACTTCGGCCCTTTATTAATTACTTCTAAAATAACTAGGCCAAACTGCTACCCCTAATAAACTACGCCTAAGCGACCCTACCTTACAACTCTATAGGATTTGCCCCTATCTAGCTAGAAATAGGCTATTTACCCCACATAAGCTTTAACTAGGAAAGACTAGAAGGACCCCAGACTATACGCGAAAATCTATCTTATAAGGAAGCCCAGCAGTACACTAAGCACTTAGAAGAAGCCTAGACGGTAGCCTATATAAATCTAGAAAAGGCCTAGAAATTAATGCAATAATAAGCAAATAAGCATAGGCGAGAGCCCGACTTTGCCGTAGGAGATATAGTTTAGGTTATAATAAAGAACTAAAAGACGGAACAACCTAGCCATAAGCTAGACTATTAGATAGTAAGACCATATAAGGTTTTTAAGAAGATAGGCAACGCGTTTAAAGTAAAGCTCTCAGATTTAATTAAAGTTTACCCTATTTTCTCTTTAGATAAACTACAAAAAGCTATAAATAACCTATTACCTAGATAAAAGAATAAACCTCCCCTACCGATCTAAGTTAATAGCGACGATAAATAGGAAATTAAAGAAATACTGGCCTATAAGCTTGTAAGGGGAACGTTAAAATATTATATTAGTTAGAAAGGGTACGACCTAAACCCTACTTAGTACCCTATATAGAACTTTATAAGTAGTCCCTATAAGCTTTAAAAATTTTATAGTTATTACCCTAATAAACCTAGACCCCTAAAGTACCTTAATAAGTAGATAAAGTGCTAGAATAGCAAAGATAATAAGCTACCTATTAAGTATAAAGATAAGAATACCCTATAGATATAATACGGACGTATAAAGCCTAAGGGCAGGCTTTTTTAGAGGGGGGGGTAATATTACAGCATTAGTGGAAACTAGTAGATTGTAGCTAATAAATATTAGTAGATTATAATAGATAGTTATAAACAGTCGTAGACAGTTTCTTATAGTTTTAGATAGTTGCCATCACATAACCAGAGGATCGTATATAACGTTAAGCGGCGCTACCCTCTATCTCCTTTCCTTTCTCTAGCTTTAGATCCTTATTTATAGACTACTAATCGTATAGGCTTGCGCGTCCCTCTTACTATACTCGTACCTCAATTAACTAAGTCACTAACACTATTCTTCTTTAGGGTTATACCTTTTAAGTCTCTAGTATAGGCCTTTATCTATAAATATAAGGTTAATTATACTTTTAGCGGTACCTTATTGCTATATAATTACTCCTAGGGGGGTAGCTAGCTTAAGGCCCTAAATATCTATAGCTTTTAGTAGGTACTCTATCTATTGTTTAGCAGTAATATAGATACCCCCTTACTATAGGTAGTAGAAGTTTATATCTCCTAATAGGATAGACTCTATACCTTTAGCTTTTAGTAAACTTATTATTAATATAATATCCTCTATTTATAGGACCCCTTTAACCCTAGGGTTATATATATTAATAATTTATACTAGTCCCCTATATATCTAAATTATTATAACTATAATACCTATGTTAACTATCTGTTATAACTATAAGGATAGGCTGACAGCCTTACTAATTATAAAGTATATACGTATAGCTACTTTTGGTTTATATAAAAGCTAGAATTCTTAAGGGCAGTATATTAATTGTGTATAAGTATTATAATACGGCTCTTATATAATAAGGATATAGTATTTCTCTAAGTCTAGACTATCTAGTAGGGGTTTTATAAGATAGTGGTTTATATTGCTATAGTTATACTATATAATAGATAGGTGGCGGACCCCTAGCAAGGGTCTTTTATCTTTCTTTTATTCCTTACTTCTTCTATTTTTACTTTCTCTAGAATATTTAAAACTTCTATTTCTTGTATTTACGCCCTAGTTACTACTTATTTTATATAGAGCTTTTTATTCCCGTATCTTATATTCCTACTAGCCCTTTTATATCTAAATCTATTATTATCTCCGGTTCTTCTCCTGTTTTTACTAGTTAGCTATATACCCTTTATAGGTCGGCTATAAATGTTATATTTGCCGCGTTAAGTTTAATTCTTAATTATCCTAGTTTTAAGCTTGCTATTGTTATCTATAGGGGTCTTCCTATAGGGCGTCCTCTTCCTTATATCCCTATTTAGTCTAGTAATATCACGTGGCGTCGCTTCTAGCCTATTAAGGCTTAGGATAGCTGGCCTAGCCCCCTAGTATTAAAGGTAGGAAACGCTAGGAAGGCACCTATATCCTCCTAGCTTATCGCCTATTATTTCCATTTATATAACCTAGTATATAGTTACTCCCGTAGCTATTAAGCCCTTACCTTTTATCTTCTATATTTAATACAGTCTTCTCTCTTTTACGCTTTATATATACCTTAGTGGCAGTTTATATATTTTGTTTAGTCTTAATTTAAGTAGTGTCTTATATTATATAGGCCTATATAATAGCCATAGCACACCTATACTGGTTATATGGATTAGGTATAACTCTATTATATGTAATAATAGTATTATTTTAGACAGAGTCTATAGTTATAGAGCCTTATATTATATATAAGGCTATTTATAATAATTCCTTTTTAAATAAGGAGTTTTTGTATTCCTAGTGTATATATACTAACAATAAGGGAGCTATATATTTAGCTAGCGTCTTCCTAGCAAGTCTCTAATAACCCTTATAACCTTTTATTATTTTTATTATATACTTAGTTTGCATTTTCCTATTAAAGCTATTAGATTTAGGTAATCTTAAGTCCCAGTATAAGGCGTTCTGTTTATTTTACTATTTTATATATAGTTACTATATTATCCACCTAGCGTCCCTTTTTTACCCTAAGGCTTAGGGGAACCGCTAGGACTTTAACTAGGTAATTTTTATAGAGCACTTTTATACTAATACGTTTTCCTAGCCTATTCCCTGCCCTTACGGCTTATTCCTTTACCTATTAGTCCTTTAGGGTAACTCTAATATCTCCGCTTTTAAGGTGTTAAACTATAATAGTATTATAAACCTCTTTACGAATCTTTATAAGGACTTCTATTTCTAATTATCCCCTAAGCCCCTCTACTTTTTCTATATTTAGTTATATTATAATTATATAACTAGTTATTATCTTAAGGGGGGTAGGATCCCTCTACTATAAAAGAACAGCTACGCCGGCCTAGGTACGGTTCGCCAGTAAGGGGGGATTTTATTTATTTTTAATTTCGCTTAGCCGTTAGAGGATTTAATTAAGAGTTTGCTAGAGGGGCGCCTAAGGTTTACTAGACTAGCGGAGCCATTCTACTAGCTATATTAGTTCGTTATAGCTAACGGTTATTCCCCTATAATTATAGATACTAGACGCGTCTAATAGGCTTTATATTTTATTAAATACCTTCTTAATAGAGGTCTTTCCGCTTTATGGTATAGTATTCACCCGTTCTTATTATAGAGGGCTATTACTAGGTATAGTTCTAGTGGACGCGCACAAGTATAAACCACCGTTGTTTAATATATACCTCCCCTACAATATATACATCTTAAGGGGATTCTCTAGGTGTTTTTTAGGGTTCTTTTAGTTGGTTTTTAGTCTTTTTCGGCCAGGTGTAGTAAGAGCTCCCTTTTTAGTAGGATATAAATAAAAATTTAATAACTTTGGAATAACAAAGGTTAAAATACTATTACTTAAGCAATTCTTAGAAGAAAAGTTAAAATTTAAGGGGTTTCTTATATAAATAAGACTTAAGATACAACATAAGGGAGCGAAGTTAACTACACTATTAGACTAAGTTGCGTATATAGGATTGTTCTTATTAGGTTAGGTATTAGAATAATTTAAACCCTTTTAAATAGCCTCTACTTATCTAAAATCTCTAACTATATTAGACCCTTAATATAACCTTAATTATAAGAGTATATATATTAGATCCTGCAGCAGTTACAATAAATTCACGGATACTATTATTTTAGCCTTATAGCGACGTAGAGCGGGGCACGTTATATTAATATAATCTAATAGAACTTCGTCTATAAGCTTTTTTTCTATCTTAAAAACGTAATAAATAGTTAAAACTATATTAATTAAAGCTAATATATACTTTTAATAACGTTAGATTTAAAATATATTATTATTATAATAGTATACTAGGAGTTAAATTATAAATAAAGGCTGTGTTAGTGCTAGAATATTATTACTAGCTAAGGTTTTAGCGCCTTAGCAGGCACTACTAGAGCTTTTAGCAATACTAGCTAGGCTATAGCTATTTAGTAGCCTAGGTAGGCAAAATCACGCAATCTATATTACTTTTAGCTATATAAGCGGGTAATATAAGCAGGCCACTGGCACTTTCTATAAGAGCCTCCTACTAGTATATATATCGCTAACCCTTATAACGTTAGGGTCCTTAAAGTAAGTAATCTATATAAGAACACTGTTTTAAAATTAGTATAGCTAAAAATTATAATAAGCAAATTAAAATAAATTAATATTGGATATTAGATTATCTAATATTAATTTATTTTAATTCGCTTATCGTAATATATATTAGATTATACACTTTAAAATCTCTACTATATACTAGATTCTTTTAGTAACTATAGCTTTAGAGACTAATCTTAAGTCTTTTCTTCCTAAGGTTATATCTAAAACTATTACGGACGCTTTAAGTACAATGTTATAACTACTAGGAAGGGAGTCGGAAGAAGCTAGTTAGTTAATATAAGCACAGTCTAGTATAGAGCCAGTGGAACTATATAATGAGGAATAGTAAGCGAGTTATATAATATATTACGTAAGGAACGAGAGGAATGGAGGGAACTTATATACCTTATATATAATGCGTACCTTACGTATAAGGAGGGTTTCCTAGGAGTACGGTTATATATTTAAAGGACTATAGTCCCTACTCTAGATAGTTCTTTCCTTATAGTAATTCTTAGAATATAATTAGAGTTAATCTGTTAGGCAACCACTCCACTAGTTATTATTACGTTATTAACTTACTTGCAATACCTATACACCTAGCCTAATAATGAGCCCATTGTAGTACTTGCTACAAGATTCCGTTACACAATTACTACCTAGTTACGGTTTTAATAAGTTAAATAATATGCCACTAAAAGCAGCTACTATAACGCCATTGACGGCGGCAACTACTTTAAGGTTAGGAGGTGATACTAGTATAGCAGATACTAACTTATAGCAACCTATAATGGTCGGATAACTATAAGAGATAGTTAACTAGTTAATAGAGAATAATGCGACACTTAAATAAAGGATTAACGGGATAGGCGTAGTAAAGGTTAAGTTACTATTAATTAAAAGATTCTTAGGAGAAAGATTAAAGCTTAAAGGATTTCTTATGTAAATGCACTTTAAGGTAGCGCAGGAAGGAGCAAAGCTAGTAACACCTATGGATCAGATAGCTTATGCGGGATTATTCTTATTAGGAAGAGCACTTAAGTGGTTTAAGCCTTACCTTATAGAAATATAAGTAAATGGAATGATAACTACTAATTAAGACGTGCGATATATGTTCTTAAGTTAGGAAGGGTTTATAGAGCGACTAATATAAATATTTAGAGACCTGGAGGCGATGACTACGGTAGAAAGAAAACTTTAAGATATTACGTAATAAACTTTAGCAATTAAGTACATAACGTAGTTTTAGATGCTAGTAATATAAGTTAAGTGGAATAATAGGGCGCTTATAGTATAGTATAAACAGGGACTTAAGGCTAAAGTTTAGGATATAATTATTCTAATGGAAGATGCGGACACCCTAAGGGAATTAATAGATTAAGTAATAAAAATTAATAATAGGATCTTCTAAAAGGAATAGACTAAGAGAGGTTAGGATAGAGTTCTATAGTTATATAAGGTGTAGAGCACGTAATAATAAAAGCTAAGTTAGAAATTATGGTATAGCGCAGAGCTAATAAACCTAAGCAGTACTAAAGAAGCCTATAAGAGATGGAGTAAGAAACTATGGAAACTTAAAGGTTAAGGATTTAGTAATTATAGAACTAAGGAGTAAAGGCTAAACCAGGGATCTTATTAGTAGAAGATATTTAGGCGGACTCTATAGTAAAGTTAATAGTTTAGAGACGGAGCTTATATAAATTGCGGGAAATAGGGTCATTTCGCGAGGGATTATAAAAATAGTTAGAGTTACTATATAATAAAGGGAACCTAACTAGTAGAAGACATATATGTATAGAGGGACGATAGTATACTACGAGGAATAAAAGAATGTTTAATTAGAAGTTTCGCGTTTTGTTATAATAACGCATGCTAAATTTATAAAGACGCTAAGTATGGCGTAAGCTATTGGCTATAGGAGCCAAAATCTATAGAGTATAGAGGAACTAAAGAGTTAGATAAAGAATAAGATCGACTTTATAAGCTAGATTAGGATATTATAGCAATATATAGACAATAATTAGTAATAATAATAATGGAATTAGAGTATTTATTAATTAATAGTAATAAGGATAGTAAAGAAACTAACTAGGGGTATCTAAACCTTAATAACGTAATAAAAGTAAAGACTAAGACCGCTATAGAGTAAGGTTTAGTAATGGGCATTATAATACCATTAGATACGGCATCTATTGCTTTATAAGACGGCAGGAGTAGTATCTAAAAGAGATTAAGTAAGTAGACGACTGCTAGTGCTAGCTTACTACTTAATAAAGGCAAAAGGCTAAAAGCTTAAGATTCTTAAGATGAGATAAGAGAGATCTAAGATTCCGTAGATAGGATAAGGATAGCTTAAGGACCTATAACGGACAGAAACCGATAGAGTAGAGCAGTAGCTTAGTTTAGAAATATATAAATAAGCTCAGGACAGAGTTTCCTAAAGGTATAAGATTCTTAAGACGAGATAAGTGAGATTTAAAACTCTTAAGATAAGATAAGAATACTATAGACGCCTAGTTAAACTAAGGCGGGAGCTAAACTTAAGTTAAAAGCAAGCTTAAAGTTAACTATTTTAGGAGAACAAAGTGTTTAGCCTAAAGATTAAAAAGTTAATATGTTGGTTAAAAAGTATAAGGACGTTAAGAATCTATTAAAAAGATAACGACTATAAGAAAGTATGGAAGAGTTTAAATAATAAATCTTTATATAGTAGAAGCAATCTATAGAGCTAAGAATACCAGATTGCTTTAGAAAAAAGACACCTATATAGAAAGCTACTAATAGGCTAAGAGGAGGTATACCTAGGGCTAAGTGGCTTATGGAACTAGAAGAAGAAGAGAATCTAGGGATTTTAACTAGATTCCAAGAACAATATATAAAGGGCTATTACGAAGCAGTAATAAAAAGATACTTCCTTACGGACAGATCGTATACACTTAGTAAGCTATACTAAAAGTGGTTTAGGCAACAATATAATAATAAGTGGGAAGACTTTTATATATAGTTAGATAAAAAGGTTATACTAGATTAAGCAATATCCGAGAGATAGATAAGCTATATTAAAGGAGTTTTAATTATAACGTTAAAGGATTTAGAGGAACAAGCTATAGACTAAAAAAAGATAATATAAATATTAGTACTAGTAAACAAGATAGTAACATTTAGATTAACGTAATAGAGGTTTAAACTTAAAGATGAAGATAAGTTAAGAGTTAACCTAAGACATCTAACGCACTATACACTAGTATAGATTATATGCGTGGATGATATATACGATATATACAAAAATCCAAAAGAAAAAAACTAAAAATACCCTATAAGAATATATTAGGCACCAGATAAGAAACGGTTTAGGAATACTAAGTATATATATAGTTAGCATCCTACGGAAGTTTAAGAATAAGGGGACTTAACGCTTTAACTAGGAAGATTCCTTACAGAAGAATGCCTAGATAGATAATAGTAGTGGGAATGTCTAGAGAATACCTATCTATGGTATATTAAAGACAAAAAGCGAACTAAGTATTGGCTTAAGTTAGACTAAGTATAAACAGGATTAAGCAGCTATTAATTAGGAAAAGTAGAGGCCTATAAAACTAAAGGGAACCAGTAGTAGAGCCTTAGACCCTTAAAGGAATTTAAGGACAATACCTAAACTTATAAGTTAAGTAGCAAGATTAACAGTTTAAGGCATTAATAGATAGTGGAGTAATAAGGAACTATATCTCGCTAATAGCAGTTAAAAGAATAGGGTTACTATATAGGAAAAAGGAATATCCTTACCTATTAGTAATAATTTTAGAAGATCTGATAGCCTATAGAGGAGGCATTATTAATCTTAAAATAGGACCTATTTAGATAACTATTAAAGGGAGATAAATTGAGATGTCTTTTAACATATTACTATTAGGGAATAATAAGGCAGTATTAGGAATGCTTTAGTTATAGGAATATAATCTAAAGATTAATTAGGTTATAGGTTAGGTCGATATTAAAGATACTTAACGCCGCAAGATATAATAATAAGCTAAGATAGTATGGTACTAAGTAGGAGCGACCTATAAAGAAATAGAAAATGGGCTAAGCTATATACTAAAGAGATACTACAAGTACGGCAGGAAACTATGGTTACTAAAAAGTAAAAAGCTATTAGAGTATATAGTATAGGACTATAAGATAGAATTAGAATAAGAAATAAGTTTAAGGTTCTTTCTAATCTATAAGCTTACTAAAGAAGAAGGTAAAGCATTAAAAGAGTTTATTTAGGAAAACTTATAAAAGGGATATA
>Ga0307515_10010243_pt1 | contig 18000 bp, 5 predicted proteins | sample 17_EM_MG_FD_194513 | JGI IMG/M metagenome (GOLD analysis project Ga0307515, IMG submission 194513) | Populus trichocarpa ectomycorrhiza microbial communities from riparian zone in the Pacific Northwest, United States - 17_EM | ecosystem: Host-associated > Plants > Roots > Unclassified | place... | reverse complement strand
CTTCATAACTCATAGGTTGCTCAATGTAGACTTCTTCTTCAAGAAAATCATTAAGAAAAGGTTGATTTGACATCCATTTTATAGATTATCCATTTATGTTGGGCAACGGTGGCAATGATTAATCGAATGGTCTTCAATCTAGCAACAAGAGCAAAAACCTCTTCATAGTCAATCTCATGCTTTTGATGATAACCTCTTGCTAGTAACCGTGCCTTATATCTCTTAACCCCTCTCCACCACCACCAGAAACATAAGAAGAAATAGAGAAGCAATAGAGACAGAAAGAAGAACCACCGTTTGAAACCATCGGCAGCCACGACAATGACGCCACCGCGAGCCACTAGCACCGCCAATGCTGTCAGGTCAGCTTCTTCTCCTTCATCATCCCCGACTCCTCCATTGTTCTGCATGAACAGTGGAGAGTGAATTAATTCACTCTCCACTATTCACGTCAACAGTGGAGAGCTGCTCTACTGTTTACTGCGTCGGACAAGTCCAGCCCAACCCAAAATGATTGGGCCGAGTCTAGCCCAATCCAAAAATAATTTTAAAAAAATCCTTTTCAAAAAAATTTGTTGATTTTCCCACGTATGTTTCTATTAATTTTTCTTAATACTAGATTGTATTTTTATACTGTAAAGATACAAATTCGGTATTAAAATACCCGATTTTTGTCAAAACGTTGAAAAAATTATAAAACAAAAAAAAGTCTTGCTTTCATGCATACGACCAAGTCTCTCAAAAAAATAATATCGTGTTTTCATACAAAGAAAATTCAAAAAAATATATGTTTTAGCATGCATTTTGGCTTTAATAACCAGTTTATTAAAGTCATGAGAACTAGGCCAATATTTCAAAAAACACCCAAAAAATATGTTGTTTTGTTTTAGTATCTAAGATTATGAATTTATATGTAAAACGTATTTTTGATAATAAAAAGATGGTTCTTTTATAGATATTAGAACGATTAAGTTTTTACCCGATAAGATAAAGATCTCCTTACCGATGAAGACTTTTCTTAAACCATAGGCGGACCAACAATTAGAAAACACGACAAGACCTTAGTTTTTTTATCAAATAATTAAACAATGCAGCCTACCTTAGGTGGGACGTATTTGAAGTGCTAATATCTTGTCGTTACGCAACCAGTCCCCGTACCCGATCTTTAAGACCAGTTAGGGTTTCTAGTGATCAAAATACTAGGTGGCGACTCCCATTTCATTTTTCCACTAATAAAAGATAAGAATTCCTTGTCTCCCCACATTTTCCAAATACATTACAAGAGTGGAATATTGCCGCAACGCCGCACACGTGCGACAAAATAGCGACTCCATTAGGGACTCGGTGGACTAAGCTTTGTTTTCGTCTGATTATTGTGTTTTGTTGTTGGGTTTGTATGTTTGTTTGTTAATTATGCATTTTTTTTACGCCTTGATTCTTTTACATATTGTTCATGCATTGTATAGAAATTGATCCATGCATCATTCACTTATTCTGTGAGAGTTGTCATAACCCAATTTTGGCCCTTTGGCTTTTAATTTAATTTTTACAGGGTTTAAAATAAAAAATTAAAAGATCAGAGATTTATTTTGATGAAAAGTGTAATTTGTCAACTTTCATGAAAATTAAGGACTACAATGTGCTTTTGTCATTCTATCTTTATCTTCAAGATAATCCCTATCTTCGAGATAATCTTTATCTTCGAGATAATCCTTGTCTTTAAGATAATAATAGTTATCCGCTTTCAAATTTGATTCTTAATCAAATTCAAACTTCAAAGAAGAGAATGAGTTTGATTGAAACTTGGTTTCTCACACACGAAGGGACTCTGGCACTATAAATACAGATCTCGGGGTAAAAAAAAAGGGGGAGGATAAAAGAAAAAACCCAGGAAAAGACCATTGCAGAAACCCTACAAAAAAAAAAATAAACATTTATATAAAAAAAAAAGGGTGCGGCCGAATCCTAGAATAGCCGCCGCCCCCTCCCCCCAGCTTTTTCCTCTCTACTTCCCTGGTCCCAAACCATTAAATGCTCCTATTCATTGATTTTCTTTCCGCCAATCTCAACCCCAAGGAGCTGCAACTCCTCATAAAAATAAAAATAAAAAGTCTTTCTCCCTCCCAGTCACCGACCTTCAGCCTCTCTTCCCGCTCTCACTCTCCCCATTAACCACCATCCTTCATCTCAGCCTCCTCACCGAGAACACAAGCCTTCACCCATCAATCCTCAGCCACAGGGAAACCGAAGGAAACCATACACAGACAGCCCTTTCACTTCCTTTTTCTGCGACCGATCGATCCCTCAAACTGACCACACACGGTCTTCTTCCCCCATCCGTAATATTTCTCTTTCTTCCCTAGCCGACTACCATGAGCAATGGAGAAGCAGCACCCGAAGACCCAATGGTTCCAGCCACAGGCAGCTGCAAAAACAGAGAAGAGTTTTCCTCATAACTCAGCTGCAGCAGCAAAAGTCGTGTGGTGTAGTTTTTTTTCCTTCCTCCAGCGGTGCAGTTTCTTCATGCACAAGAACCGTGAGGCTCCAGCATGGCAGCCATGGATTGTCTAGCCTCCATTGAAGTAACGCTTAGAAGCACTCTTCTCGCCAGCCTTTGCACCAGCGGTGAACATCAACAGACTACAAGCTCCAACAGCCACTCCTCTCTCCCCACCGTGCTCTTCCTGCCAGCGTCCACTAGTTCCTCGATCGGGAGAAGATCCTGCTCCACCAGGGTCAGCTTTCTCTTTTCTCTTCCGGCCGTGGCTCTAGCCATCGCTAGTGTCAGTGAGTCGCTTCCCCTCCTGTATTACAATTCACTTTAGTAGCTGTGAATTATAGTTCACTTGATACTGTAGCAAGTGAATTATAATTCACTTGTCTCAACCGGGTCACTGGCTTAGGCCAGTGACCAGACCGGGGAGGTTGGGTCTACCCAGCCATGCAGGCTGGGTCAGACCCACCCAAAATAAAAAAAAAAAAAAAATAATAAAAAAATAGTTTTTTTTTATTCAGATTTTTGTGGGTTTATTCATTGGCGCCAGAGTCAGAAATTATACCGTATTTTGTGGATTGCACAATATTTACCAACGCCAGAGTTGGAAATATTCATAGTTCACTGGCGCCAGAGTCAGGGATTATACCGTATTTTGTGGATTGCACAATATTTACCAACGCCAGAGTTGGAAATATTCATAGGTAAATATTCAATTATGCCAGAGTTGGGGATATTAGAGGATGACCATAAAAACAGAACACAAACAAACCTTTAGCAATTTCAGACAAAATCAGCAATGCAGCCTGCCTCAGGTGGGACGCTTAAGGGGTGATAGCATCTTCCCTTTCGCGTAACCAGTCCCGGACCATATAATTTCTGTTGACCAGTTAGGGTTCCTAGTGACCATAATACTAGGTGATGACTCCTTAAACAAGACATTTTCCCCTAAAAGAGCAAGATGCCAGATATCTGTTCTTATTTAAGGTCGCCGCGATGTCCGGGTGTGACAAGAGTTATATGGAAAACTGTAGGTTAAATGGAGGACTAGCAGCTTACCTTATGACTTTTAGTCAAGGTTTAAGTTTGTGTGAACCCCAACTCTTCGCTGAGTGCTTAGACTGGTAATGATTGGTGCATATATCATCTCATTACCTACTGAGCCCCTATATTTCCTTCAAGAGGGTGATTACTGGGTCAACGAAAGACCCTTTTTTAGAGACCAAGTAGTAAACCTACCCCTTGTCTCACATAAAAAGATTAGAACTTACTTTTAGGATGTATGTTCCCTACACATTGTTTTGCATCAATACAAGCCCTTCTTGAAGCATATTGAATTCAGGACTTACGGGTGACACAATAGCTGTCACTCAGGAAATTTCTGTTGTAGAGTTTGAGCAAGAATCAAAATTCTTGTTTCATCATGTAAGAATTACAACTATATATCACCCGTTGAAAGGCGAGTTTATCATGTAAAACATGCTCATACATTTAAACGTGCATGCTTGCTGTTTGGAATAAAGGTCCCTCAATTCTGTTTTGCTCATTAGAGTCAAGAGTTGCCGACATCTGACAGTGTTGAGGAGGATTCGCTCAAACTTCCAATCTAGAAGCATAGCTTGTGGTAAAAGGATTCGTTGTTCTACCATGGACCCAGCTGGTGACTTATGTCGAGATGCCATCTATAAAGTTCTGATATGCTCATCAATGGAGACTATAGAGAAATGTAGGCTTCTTTCTAAGGAGTATAACAAGTTAACCTACGAATCCTTTTTCACAAAGCTACACAGCCAAAGAACTAACATTGTCTCTAGTTTTCTTATCCAAAGCATGATCAGGAATGAATATTATGTTTTTTTTTTGTTTCAACTGACGCTTTGATTTTCTTCCTGGACACTTGGAGATTGTATCATCAACAAATCAAGGAGTTCTACTTTGTCGCGCACACAATGGACCATGTTATTATGTGTATAACTCTTCCATCCAATAATGGCAAAAGATCCTGAATCCAAAGACGCGATATGATACTATAGAATCTGGCCTAATGATTGAAAGGTCAAAGCTTTTACGATACAAGATTGTTAGATTCTCAAAGCCCAAGTTTCGCTCTCATAAAAAATTATATATGTACGACTGTATTAGAGTCGAGTTGTTTAAATCAGTAACTTGGAAATGGAAGCTGTTGGATGAAGTGAAGTTGCCTCATGAAGAGTCCCCTTGTCGCATGATAAAAGTATCTGTGAATGACTCACTTGGAAGAAAAATGTATTTGCATTTAATGTAAAAAGAGAGAGTCATTGTTTGTTTCCACTTCCCCTGCCAACCTCTGAGGGTAATGATAACTTATTAGTACTTAAAAGTGCATTTTTATCATGGTTTTATATCATCATTTTGCACTTGAAGTATCAATAACTCCTTAACTAAAGCATGTTTTATAATAATAAGTCTGATATCATAAGATACCTTTAATTTTTGGTAAATATTCATCTTAAATGCAGGCCTATCACATAAATAAAAGGATTGATTGATGAGTTTAAGTACGGAAATTGAAAGGACAAAGAGAGGGCCAAACTTAGAAAAGAGATGCTGGTTCAGTCCAAACTGGAACACTGTTCGGTCATTGGGTCATATCTGGAGCTGTAGATCTTGGATTTAGGTTTGCCTTATATGGATAGAAAGCTAAGACATAGGCCTAAAACTTTTATGGGGAGTCCAAGATTTAAAAAGGCCGTTTTCAAGTCCAAATTGTAGCAACAACGAAGAAGTCTGAATCTCTCCTAAAGCCCAGACATTGTTTAGTGTTCAGCCCATATCTCAGGTTATTGAAGTCCAAATGACCTCAACTGTTTTTTCCTGGAAAGCTGAGACAATTTCCTAGAACTTTCATGATTTAAGTCTGTTCAAATTATGACGTTATCAATTACTTTTGTGGCAGACAAGAAGATAAGGATTGTCACCAAGTCAAGATATGGCCACCCACTCAATAATTAGTCAACAAATGAATAGTTCTGAATTTTGGCCTATAAAAGGAGGCATTTGCCATGTATTTAGGCATCTTGGTTTTCAGATCAAGATCATGCTCTCTCTCTCTCTCTCTCTCTCTCTCTCTCTCTTTGTAATGCTTAAGTTTTGTTTATATTAATCTCTTGTTTATGCTTTTCATTTCCTTTCCTTTACTTACTTAACTTATATCTTATTTATGTTCGTATCTTGTTTATTTTTGTTTCTCTTCTTCATTATGTTTAGCTAAGTTTATTATGTCAAGGTGAAAAGGTTACACTAATGGTGTAAAAATAAGTATAGTGTAAACTCAACATGGACTTTAATATTTAGTACTAACATGTTTTATATTTGTTATCTTGTTCACTTTTAATACTTTGCTTGTTAAATGGTTAATCTAGATTTATGTTGTATGACCTTGGTACAACAAATACTTGGCACATTCATAGCCCAAACTGTATGGTATAACCGACACCTGTGCTATGAAAGGAACTTGATTTGTTGTTAACATAAGTTATAATCATGAATGTCTGACAACATTTACAAGTATTAGCATTATTCAAATAAGATAACTAATGTAATCATGTTAACAATTTATAATTCGATTGGAACCTCCTTTGTGTGTGGTTTCCAGTTGAATAATAAGAGTTTATACTGTACTTGTTTGAAATACCATTAGTGGATTCTCTAACCTTGACAATTGTTCTTATCATTATTTAATCCTTACATTAATCTTCCATCTCAAAGTCCTCTTTAACTTCTTCTTAATACTACTACTACTACTACTACTACTACTACTACTACTACTACTACTACTATTAGAATTATTATTATTGTTGTTGTTGTTGTTGTTGTAGTAGTATTATTGTTATTTATAATTTATATAGTTAACCTCCCTGTGGATCGACCTCGGTTTTGCCGGGTTTTTTATTACTTTGACACTCCTGCACTTGGGAGAAGACATCAATCTTTTGGTCGTGTCAATAACAAAGATATCAGACTTGTTGAATACAAAGGAAAGCTCGTCATGACCTGCATTGATAGGGAGAGTAATTTCATGGATGTATGGATCATGGAGGATCATGACATAAAATGATGAAGCAAGAGGCATTTGATAAACATAGGGGTTTTAACAAGGAAAGAATCCCATGTAAGTCCTTTGGCCTTTTGCAATGCTGATGCTGTGTTAATGGGAGAATATTTTCCTGACGTGACATTCTTCAACTTTAAGACCGGAGATATTGACATGTTACGATTAGGAAAGGGTGTGCTTTATGGATGCTTCCCATTCCAACTTAACTTTGCCACAAGAAAAAAGCATAGCTAGTTCATTGCCCCAATGCATGATTCTCTATACGGAATAATCTAGATGAGATGTGAAGAATTGCAAGAACTTCGAAGATTAAGTCTAAAAGTTAGTGAGCAAGAGGCAGATAGATTTTGTAAAGGATGACATCAACGATCATATTGTCAATATGCCATTACCAAGGAGGGATAACAAAACATTGATGATTGCGGAAGAAGCTAATTATAAATGTTGTTTTGTCAATTTTGTTGTTCACCATTTTTGTTTTGGGATCACATCTCATCATTTAATGAAATATGTCTTTTCTTTGTCTTTTTGCTGTTTCGGAATCATGAGATGTTTAACATTTTATTTTGAAAATATTTTTTGATTAAACTCTAACTTGCATTTAAGACTAATCAATCCTGAATGATTAAAAGTGTTTTAATTCCAGAAAAGACTTGATGTTCGTTAAAATGACAAGAGGTGACCGAACAAATTTTAAGCTCACACACAAAATTGAACCACACACCATATAAGCTAAGTTTTAGCAGTATGCCTAATGACACACGATGGACTCAGTAGTTATGGATTCACGAATCAAGACTCTTACAAGTCCAAAGCATTACACGGGACGAGGTCAAAATTTATCGATTCTAATTAACCTTGCTTGAAATGAGAAAACACCATCTTTGTTCACTCATTTCACAATTCTTGAAATATATCCTTTGCAATCCCATTTTGAGCCTGGTGGAATATTTCATTAAAAAAGAAATCTTGACATGGATTACACCCCACACTAGAAGCAAACAAGAGATTTTTGTTAGAAAAGGATAAAAATAATGATAGAATTAATAGTAAAAGGGATGTTAAGAACAAAAGTCCAATGATTGAGAGGGGGCTTAGAGAAAGGGCCATAGACTAGAAGGGCATGTAAGAAAAATTTGAGGAAGGCTATGTGAAAGCTAAAAAAAGTGAAAATTGCCTAGAAGGCAAATCAAAGATAAAGGAAGGAGAATGTCTACCAAGTCTAGGAAGGGTAAAAGAGGTTTCAATCAATAAAAGACACAACAAATGTCAAAAGTCAATGCCAGAAAAATACTAAGTTACAAACATTGTCTTTTGATGTCAGTGATAAAGCCTCTGATGTCTTCAAAAGATCGAATTGGTTATTCATTAAAGAAAAAGTCGGATTTGCATTATGACCTATGACAAGAGAGTTCTGATGGTTACATGACATATCCTCTATAAAGACAACAGTAGAAAGAAAGTTGATGAATATTTGATGTTGTTTCTAAGTCTTTGAAACTCTCAAACACCTTTTTGATCCTATGAAATTTCTATTTTTCATAGCCATGAACCATAGCCTGCATTACATGCTTTAAGAAGCTTTTTTTTTTTATCAAGTAAACAATTTGAACTGATAAATGACGCTCTCAAAACTTGAAAAGCTTTTCCATAAGGGTCATGGCTTCATGAATTAAGCTACTGGTTATTATGCATGCTGATAAAATTGGTGCTCAAAAGAACAACTTTTCTTGATAAATCCTTAATTTTTGACTTGGGCATCCTGTTTCTTTGAAATTCACAGAAAATCACCTTATCATATGCCATCAAATGATATACTCAAAAGCAAAGATTAAAATTGATACAAAGAACCATAGACAAAGTTGTTTTAATCTTACAACGGGTCAATTCCTAATATCAAAATACAAGATAATCAAAGGACTACATGTATTGAATAACGTGTGTTGGGTCTTTGACCAAAAAACTTGATTTTTAAAAGATCTTTTCAAATAATGACATCTCTGATTTTATTTTAACAAATTAGACTTTGAATAGACATGATCTTTGAAATATGAGAGTTGATTCTAGAATAAAAAACATTTGTCAAACAAGAAGAACATTGACCGAGTTTATAAATTCTTGGATAAAAATGACATTGACACTTCTTGAGAAGTAGAGCAGCTAGGGGCAATACATTAAACCCTGAAAAGGAAGATAAACAATATTCAGATTAGCCGGGGCAAAGAAAGAATCAAATGATGAGTCAGCAAAGTCCATCAGAGTTATGATTAACATCTAGTAATGAAAAAAACCTCCTGATTATAGACAGATGAACGAGCACGTTCTGATCAACTAGGGGCAATGTTGTTCAAAGACAACCCATGATCTAGTAAACCCCGGCAACAATTGAGAGCAAAGATGTACCTGAAGGACATCTTTATATCATCATCCTTTGAAACATGGATATCGATTTATGTGGGCATACTGTTGCATTTGAATGAATGATGAAAAGATGCAAACCACCAAGACTGACTATGGAACAAGGATATACCTAAAGGACATCATCATATCATCATCCTTTGAAACATGGTTATCGACTGATGTGGGCATATGGTTACATTTGAATGAATACTGAAAAGATGCATACCATCAAGACTGACGGTGGAACAAAAATATACCTGAAGGACATTTTCATATCTTCATCCTTTGAAACATGGCTATCGACCAATGTGGACACACGATTGAATATAAATGAATGGCGAAAAGATGCACACCACTAAGACTGACTGTGGAATAAATGCTACACTTGAAGAACATTTTCATATCATCATCCTTTGAAACATGGTTATCAACCGATGTTGTCATATGGTTGTATTTGAATGAATATCAAAAAGATACATCCCACCAAGACTGACTATGGGAATAAGCTCCATCAAAGTAAAAGTGCTCTTTACCGTATGAATATGGGTGATTAACTTCATTAATGATGTTAATGGATTTTTTTTTATAATCTGATTAGATGAGCCAAAAGGGATCCATTGAGAAAAGCATGGACCCTACAATAAAGAGCCTTTTACTACAAGCTATGAGATGCATGTGTGGATGACTGGATAGTTTCCAAGAAGATTGATGATAATATATACTTGAAAAATATTGTTTCAACTAGAGACAAGTCTGTAGTTGATTAGCAATCTAAGACGAGGATGACACTAGAAAACCTCTTGATGAGTATTAGCAGGACGCACATAACTAAGCAAAGAACAGTTACCGAGAGAATCCAAGAGATGACTGATTTGTTAAGCTCCTTCATGATGAATCAAACAACACCACACTTGAGGACATTGTCAAGCTTGATAAAAAATAAAAGCAATAATCATCGTGGACAACCCAAAATGGGCACTACACTTATATTTGAGTGGAAGGCTAGCACGCGAATGAGTCAGTCAGTCAGAAGAACAAGAAAGGTTTTTGATAGCAAGTAATATGATGAATCAAGCAACACCACACTTGAGGGCATTATCAAGCTTGATAAACAATGAAAACAGTAATCGTCATAGACATCCCAGAACGGCTACTACATTTACAATTGAGTGGAAGGCTAACACATGAATGAGCTAGTCAGTCAGAAGAACAAAAAAGGTTTTGGATAGCAAGTAAAGACACCCAATGCCAATGGAACATTAAATGGGGGGCTATATTTCAAACCAGGTAAGGATGCATGCATGTCATCTAACCTCAAAACATTGCATCAAATATTTTTGAATTGTTACAAGAAAGATCCTCAATGAAGTTCAGCGAGATTATGGACAAATAAAGAATCATTGAGTTAATGATAGCAAAGATATCACAGCTTTGACCCTAGAACGAGAAGAAGATGAGATGAACCCTACCATTAGGAAAATCTCAACGAAATAAAAAGATTAACCATATCATCAAGAAGAGTCTTCAGTTCGAATACTGCCATCAAGAAGAACATACATAGAATTTACCTTTGGTTAAAAGGAATCAATATATGAGATTTCAGGTTGACCAAGTTACATACCGACTTTGGTTCTAGTTAAAAGGGATCGCCAGATGGGATCTTAGATTGATCGAGCCATAAAATAGATTTTGGTTAAAAGAGATCGCCAGAAGGGATCTCAGGTTAACCATCACACATAGATGTTAGCTTTGGTTGAAGAGAGTTGCTAGATGAGATTTCAGGTTGACCAAGCTACGCACCGACTTTGGTTCTGGTTAAAGGGGATCACCATATGGGATCTCAGATTGACCGATCCACAAAACAGATTTTGGTTAAAGGAGATCGCCATAAGGGATCTCAAGTTAACCACCACACACATATTTTAGCTTTGGTTGAAGGGAGTCGCCAGATAGGATTTTAGGTTGACCAAGCTACTCACATACACACAGAATTTTGGTTCTGGTTAAAGGAGATCATCATATAGGATCTTAGGTTTAACTCAACCATATAAGGAACTTAGCTTTGATTAAAAGGGATCACCAGATAAGATTTCAGGTTAACTAACCTACGCACAGAACTTTGGTTCTAGTTAATGAGGATCGACAGATAGGATCTCAGGTTAACCCAACCACATATATTCTTGAAAAATCTCTGCATTTTTAACCTTGAAAATGTTTTTCCGTCTAGGTAGGTCACCCATTACTATAAGATTATTTTTGAAAAATCTTTACTTTTTTTTATTTCCACTTGGGTAAGTCACCCATAATAATGAGACCACTTTCACTTTTCATTCTATCTGGGTAGGTCACCTATTACAACGAGAATATTCTTCACATTTTCTTTCCACCTGGGTAGATCACCCATAACAATGAAACCACTTTCACTTTTCACTCCATTTGGGTAGGTCACCCATTACAATGAGATAATTTTTTACATTTTTCCACCTGGGTAGGTCACCCATAACAATTAGACCACTTTTCACTTTTCATATTTTTTTCCACTTGGGTAGGTCACCCACTACAATGAGACCACACATATATTTTCTTTGCTTTTGGTTAAAGGAGATCGCCGGATGGGATTTCAGGTTGACCGAGCTACACATAGATTGATTTTAGGACAGACTTTGGTCTCGGTTAAAGGTGATCACCAGATGGAATCTCATGTTAACTCAACCATACATAGAATTTAGCTTTGGTTAAAGAGATTCGCCAGATGGGATTTCAGGTTGACCGAGCTACACACAGATTAATTTTTGGATAGACTTTGGTTCTAGTTAAAGAGGATCGCCAAATGGGATCTCAGGTTAACTCAACCATACATGGAATTTAGCTTTGGTTAAAGGGAGTCGCTAAATAAAATTTCAGGTTGACCGTGCTGCACATAAAATTTTGGTTCTAGTTAAAAGAAATTACCAAATGGGATCTTAAGTTAACCGAATCATACACCGATTTAGCTTTGGTTAAAAGGAGTCGACATATGAGATTTTAGGTTGATTGAGCTGCATATAAAATTTTGGTTCTAGTTAAAGGAGATCATCAGATAGGATCTTAGATTAATTCAACCATACAGGGAATTCAGCTTTTGTTAAAGGGAATCGTCATATAGAATTTCAGGTTGGTCGAGCTACAGACAGACAGACTTTGGTTTTGGTTAAAGGAGGTCACCAAAAAGGATCTCAGGTTAGCCCAACCATACAAAAAACTTAGTTTTTGTTAAAGGAAGTCGCTAGATGGGATTTTAGGTTGACTAAGCTGCACAAAGATTTTGGTTTTGGTTAAAGGAGATCATTAAATGGGATCTCAAATTGACTTAACCGCAAACATAGATTTTTTTGGTTATGGTGGAAGAGGATAGCTAGATGGGATCTCAAGTTGACCGAGCCGCCAACATTATCATAACATAGAAAGAAAAATGAGAAAAAACCTACCATTAGGAAATTCTCAAAAGAAAGAAAAAAGAAAGTGCAAATCCTACCGTTAGGAAAAACAGTTTTAGGTTCTGGTTAAAGGAAATAGTCAGATTGGGATCTTAGAATAAACAAGTTGCATATAGTTTTGATCTCTAGTTTTGGGTTAAAGGGGGTTGCTGTAAAGATAAAGTTTCAGATCAACCAAGCTTCGAGAAGATCAATTTCAAAAGTTGATTTTGTTTATCTTTACAAAGCTTACTACACAAAGTCTTCGCTTCGTAAGTATTGTAAAGAGGGGACATCTATTGTTACCCATTTTTTGATCCCCGCAAAAAAAGAGGAGAAAATACAAAAAAAAAATATATATTCGAAAGAATACCAAAAAAATAATAACAGTGAGAAAAGGATGTCAAAACGCCTAGAAAATGACCAAAAATTGGTTAAGGAGGTTTGAAAATACAAAGATTGAAGTTTGACAGTATATCGTTGATTGATGAGAGCCTTGTTGATAAAGAAAATTCAATTTGAGAAAGAAATGTCCAAACTCAGATGTTTATGGACTCAATTAAACTTTATTGAAGGTTTAATTGAATTTATAAAGGGTTTGATTGCAAGAAAATTTAATTTTTAAGTCAATTAGGCTTTAATTGGAAGAAATTAAAGTTTTGGGTTCAAATTATAATTTTTAAGAGTTGATTTTGTCAAATCAATGGCTTAATTGCATAATTATTGAAGTTTGATGGGCAATCGAGGACTTGATTGAACAAATCACAAATTAAGGATCGATTTGGAAATTGAAACATTTTTGGTGCCATTTCTTTTTAAATGAAATGATGTCGTTTTGAACAACACCGTGCATCCTCTTCCTTCCCCCCACACACAGACAGGGAAGAAAAAGCTTTCTTTCCAGCGCTATCTCTCCCTCGACTTGACCAAACACTGACATGTCATACCCCTCCACATGCCCTGCAATCACGCTGAAAAAAGGAGAGGGGAGCCATGCCATGCAAGCAGCTCCTCATTGCCCACCTTACTCTGCGCCATGGCAGGGGTAAGGTGGCTCTCTCCTCCTCTGATTATAAATACCAGAGAGGGAATCATAAAAAACAGGGGGGAACATTTTGAGAAGAAAGACAGGGGAAACAAAAAAAAGAAATAAAAAGAAAGAAAAGAAAGAACCAGAGAGAAAAGGAGGGAAGAACGAAAAAACAAAGAGTAACATAGGGGGGAGGAAAAATTTGAGAGAGAGAGGAACGAAAAACAAAGAGAAAACAAATAAGGGGGGAGATTTGAAAAAGGGGTAACATGAGAGAAGATTTTGAAAAAGAACAAAGAGGTTACAGAGGAGAAAAAAAAGAGCAGAAGGGAGGAGAAGAAGACCACTGCAGCAACCATTTTCAGTCTGCCATCTCTACCGCCTACCTTCATTGTCGCCGCCACAAGAACCGCCTTGAGCCACTGTCGACAACAGCTCCACCACCAACAGAAACAGAAGAAGAAATGAAGAAGCAATAAAGAAAGGGGAAACAGAGACAGAAAGAGGAAGCCAAGCATAAACAAAGAAAAAAGAAGAACCACCGTCTAGAACCATTGGTAGTCGCGACAACAACCCCACTACGAGCCACTAGCACTGCCACCGCTGTCAGGTCAGCTTCTTCTTCTTCGTCGTCCCCGGCTCCTCCACTATTCTGTATGAATAGTAGAGGATGAATTAATTCACTCTCCATTGTTCACGTCAACAGTGGAGAGCTGCTAAACTGTTCACTAGGTCGTACCGGCCCAAAATGACTGGGCCGGGCCTGGCCCAATCCAAAAATAATTTTTAAAAAATCCTTTTAAAGAAAATTTGTTGATTTTCTTGCGTATGTTTCTATTAATTTTTCTTAATACTGGATTGTATTATACTGTAAAGATACAAATTCGATATTAAAATACCTGGTTTTTGTCAAAACATTGCAAAAATTATAAAACAAAAGAAAGTCTTGCTTTCATGCATACGACCAAGTCTAAAAACAAAAATCATATCGTGTTTTCATGCAAAGAAAATTTCCAAAAAATATATGTTTTATCATGTATTTTGGCTTTAATAACCAGTTTATTAAAGTCATGAGAACTAGGCCAATATTTCAAAAAAACACCCAAAAAATATGTTGTTTTGTTTTAGTATCTATGATTATGAATTTATATGTAAAACGTACTCTTGATATTAAAAAGATGGTTCTTTTATAAATATTAGAACGGTTAGGTTTTTACCCAATAAGATAAAGATCTCCTTACTGAGGAGGACTTTTTTTAAACCATAAGCGGACCAACAATTAGAAAACACAACAAGACCTTAGTTTTTTATCAGACAATTAAACAATGCAGCCTACCTTAGGTGGGGCGTATTTGGGGTGCAAATACCTTCCGTTTATGCAACCAATCCCCGTACCCGATCTCTAAAACCAATTAGAGTTTCTAGTGACCAAAATACTAGGCGGCGATTCTCAATCCATTTTTTCACTGATAAAAGACAAGAATTTATTGTCTCCTCACATTTTCCAGATACATTACGAGAGTGGAATATCGCCACACACATGCGACACCAAGAACTTATGGTTATTGATTTTGAAATGTTTATGTTAGATTTTCTCATGTATTTCATGGACATATTGTATAATTGATAGGAAGAATGTATTATGATCCATAAGAGGAGCAATCATTCATAACTTTTGTTGACATGTTAATACTTGTGAAAGTATTAATAGTTTGTCATCATCAAAAAAGGAAAAACAAATATTAGCAAAAGGCTATCATTTGCTTATAGTTTTGATGAATCAAACTAATAAGTTACTAATCATTTTCTTAAGGTTATAAGTTACTAATCATTTTCTTAAGATGTTGTTATAGTTTGATTCATTTTCTTAGGATGTTGTTAAGGTTATAGTTTTGTGTTTGATATAGGTTCTTTACTATGTCTAACATTTCAAGGATTATTGACAAGTCTTGAAGTTGTGATAAAAATATGAAACTATTATAATGGTATACTTTTCTACAAAATTATTCTTAGGATGTTGTTATATATGATTCAAGTCTTTTTAAAAACTAAATTCTTAAAACCAACTTCTTATACCTAAATTATTATCCTGAAAAATTAGTCATAAAATTCCCTAAAATACCTTATGACCCTTAAAAAGTCTAAGACCTCTAATACACCAGATAACCATACAAAACACATCTCTAAAGCCTTTTGAAATGCTACACAGCAAGCCAAATAGTATGTGGTATACCGATTAACTAAATTAGATATAAAATTTCAAAGACAACTACTAATCTAGACATCCTTGTTCGATAAACATTTTTGAGATCACTCATATACTAGATGATTTTTTAGTATATGTGGTTGGCCACTTATTACTTGAATGAGTTGAAATTATTCTTTGTATCTTATACTCAAGTGTGTGAGAGTCATACCAAGGTTGTTCTTGCACTTATGTTTGAATTTGAGAATACCTTATCTCTCATCTTCCAACTAGGATAAGCAAAATAAGCAATTTAATTTCCATCTCCATGACACCACTTTTTTCTCTCTTGAATAATATAATTTTTACATCATTTAGCTTAAACCATATTGTATACCAATCTTTAAAAATTCAAATTTCTTGGCCTATTCTAATATATTCTAAACAACTACAAGCTTAATTTTCTCTATAAATTGGCCTCTTCTTATATATTTTAAAGGTTGTTACAATCATTAAGCTTTTACTCCTGTTTTTACAAAATCAATTCCTTTAATTTCCAAGGTTGCTTTTTATTATTCTCTTGCATATTGATTGCTTCACCTACCTCATTTAGAAGAGATAGATTACACCTATTAAAGCCTTGAGATTATTTTCTAATATAATCTATATATATTTTTTTGTATATTTGATATCATTCATTTTTAGTTAAACTTCTTGTTAAAGTGTATATATATAGCACTATAACCACTTGGATTTCAGTTATGACCTTTTATGTGTGAGCTTGTATGCGTTTCGGTTTATCTTCATAAAAAATACAATGTTGGGTTTAATCTTGTTTCCAGTGTTGAAAGGTCGATTGTTTCTTTGACATAGAGTGTGGAGTAGACGGTTAGTTATAAAAAAAAATGGAGTACGTGGTTAGAACAAATCACTATAAAATTTATTTGTATCTCTCTTACCTATCTCTTTATTTATTTTTTATTTTTCATTTTTTTGCACTATTACTTATGTTGTTATGTGGATTATATGTTTAAGCACGCCATTTTCGTGTGTGTAGGTGACAAAAATTGTTGTGGTCATGTGCTTGATATTATTGTGTGGTTGAAAAGGTTGTCGTGGTTGTGTTCCTTGAGGTAATTTGGTCTAAAACCAAATTATTGGATATAGTTAAAAAATACCTCATCCATCTCCCTCTCTTAGATGCTCCAAGGATATCAAAAGAATTATGAGATCAAGAATCATGATTAAGTTTGTTTTCAATTTTTTAAAAAGAAATCTAAGATCAATTATAATTTTGGAAAAGTTTAATTGGATCTTGAAAGGTTTTAAGGTAAATATACATATATTTTATTGTAAAAAATGAATTTATAAAGATGATGGGAGATAAGTTTGATATATTTTTAATTTAAATGGTGTAAAAAATAGAGTTTTAGAGGAAAAATAGATAATGAGTAGTTATTTTCATAATCCAAAAGTCATTTGAAAAGATAAAACAAACCACGAGTTTTTTAAATTAGATAACTTGTTATTTTTTAAACCACGAGTTTTTTAAATTAGATAACTTATTATTTTTTAAACTACGATCGAGTCTTTTAAAATTTTAAATTTATTTGTCACTAACTAATATAATATATATTTTTAATTGAGAATTGATGGAGCCATATAACTTTAGGGGTTAAGAAGATTTTTAAATAATAATGATAAATATTTTTTATTTTGACCTTTTATTTTGACCGGATAAAACTATAATTAAATTTCGGTCTTAATTTTAGAAACATTAGTTTATGATAAAACTTTTTATGTAAAATTAATAAAGGAATAATACTTTAAAATTTCTCACAGATTCATAAATCTTTATGAAAGGATTTTTTTAGTAAAAAATAATATTTTGTTTACTTAATTAATAAAAAATAATCTAATTTTATAGAACTTAATCTTGGTAGATTTGTATTGCATAATAAAAGTCGATTAAAAATTAAAATATATTTTAGAAGTAGTCCCATAGCATCGCGCAAACATGTTTGCAAGTTTTTTTATAAGATTTACTTCCCTTTACTTTAAGATTCAAGAGTTTTGCAATATATTTTTTGCTTTCAATTCATGGATTTATTAAATTTACCAGCAAATGAACATAAATAATACCCATGAGTTTCCTGAGTTTATATTTATGAAAAAAGGAGATAAATCACCCTCCCAAATCATATCCTGAATCTATAGACTTAGCTTATTGTATACATCTAATCCTATTGACAATTTTCAGTGCTTAGTCAACATCGACTTAAATCACTGCAAATGGAGTTCGGAGAACTAATTAATATTCACAGTAACCTTGATCTCTGGCCA
>Ga0307515_10010242_pt1 | contig 18000 bp, 11 predicted proteins | sample 17_EM_MG_FD_194513 | JGI IMG/M metagenome (GOLD analysis project Ga0307515, IMG submission 194513) | Populus trichocarpa ectomycorrhiza microbial communities from riparian zone in the Pacific Northwest, United States - 17_EM | ecosystem: Host-associated > Plants > Roots > Unclassified | place... | reverse complement strand
CTAATCACTTGACATGTGGCAGGACTAGGTCCTTTGATATCTTTACAATAATTACCTTATTTGGATTCAAGATGTTCTCTGTGGATCCCATGGATGCATGCACAATCACAATCACAATCACAATCACATCAAACACCACTTCTCTAACAAATAATCAATAAAATCCAATCATGAAACTTGTTTTCTTTTTTCTAAAATCAAAATAAGTAACAAATTAACTCAATGATTAATTAGAATATTTCATGTATGAGTTTGTTTAAATTAGTGGAGGATGAACCTTTTGAGCCACTAGCCTCTTTAGCCAACTTCTTCCACTACATGCCTTTTCCTCTTATTTTCTTACCCTCTTCTCCTTCCATTAACATTTTGACATTGAAATCATTTTTAATCTCCACACCAACTCCTCACTCACTGCGAGCATATATAGCTACTGTTTATTGCCTGATCAGAAAAAAAAGGCCAACAAATGATAGGAACTCCTGCACACAAGCTTTCAACAGTTGATTCTCATTATATTCTCTCCAACCTCTAAGATTATTTTTTTAGTATAGAGTTTAGAGATTGTTTATATATAAAGTAATATTCTATATTTTTTAAAATATTATGCTGGGAAAAAAAAACTAGCAAGTTAATGCTATGGGGCAACAATGGACAAAATGTGAATTTATAGCTGAAAGATTTGAGCGACAACTTGTTCTCAATATTATTGATGGGAAAATGGAGAGATGAATAGCTAGAAACTTCAAGGAATCTCAACTATAGAGGGAACATGCACGTCATTCAGTGTCGTACCCTCGCGAGAGTGTGATGTCTTGGTGACCCTTCCTGAAGTGGGGATGATGTCGAGGTCTTTGTTTTCGTGAAAAGAGAGTCGCCACCTAGTATTATGGTCACCAAGAAACCTAACTGGTCTTTTAGAGATTCTAAGGCAAATGACTGATTGCGTAAATGGAAGGTTTTAGCACTCCTAGTACACCCTACCTAAGGTAAGCTGCTTGATGTTTGGTTTGCCTTATAATTGCTATGGTATTGGTGTTCTCTAATCCCATCAGTTTTTTCTAGGATAAGTTTACTACGATGAATAAAATTGAGCTCAAAGTCTAAAAGAAAGAACTTTTGGCCAATATAGATCATACCTTTAGATATGTCTATAGAGTTCTAAGGGGAACCAATGCAAATCTCTTGAAATCTGTATTTGATTTAAACTAAATTTACAACCTGTGAATTATTAAACGGCTAAGATAGAAATCCAAGAAGATTTAATGTGCTTAAAAGCTTATTTTTCCCTTAGTATTTTAAGTATTCGCGACTTGTAATTTGCAAAGAAGAGAAACTAAGTTTAGAAATCTAAGGAAATTCAAGATGCTTTAAAAATCTATTTTTGCCTTAGTATTTTCTACTTTCACGACTCGTAAATCGTGGAACAAAAATTAAAATATTCCTCATTATAGTTGAGGTTTCTTTTAAGGATGTGCAATTAAATTATTCTGAATAATATTTTGAGCATAAATCTACCGTTATGTTAAAAATGAACAGGTTGTATTACTCTTAATAATATTTTGGGCATTTACCTTTCTTCTTTGCCCTTATATTATTAACGAATAAATGACCTATTATTTCTAGAAAAATATTTTGGGTATTAACTACTTAGAGTTTCTTTATCCAAATATAAATAGTGAATAATAGCAAATCATTCATAATAATGTTTTGGATATTAACCCTTTTGAGATTTCTTTATTCAAATATTAATTGTGAATAATGATAAATTGAAAAAACTAAAATTTTATATTTTTTGAATATTACCCAACTGTTTGTTGTAAAATTCAAAATGCAAGAAAATAATTTTTGTGTTTAAAAAATCCATGCTAAAATATATTTTTAAAATCTCAAATATTTATTTTTTCAAAAAGAAGAATGTTCAAACTATTTTTAGGATATTAACTATATGCAACATAAAAAAAACATTTTATTTTTGATCAAAACACAAGTATCACAATTAAAAACAACGAACCATCCACGTATATTCTCAAAATTTGCAAGAAAACTGAACAGGACTTCGTAAAACAAAAAAACCAAAGATGGCCCCACGAAGCCAACTCTCCTCAAATAAAATTTGGTTCATCAACTTAAACCCAAAATCCTATAACAACACTCGTGACTCATGACCTATCCTCTTTTACCAATCTGGGAAAACTGCCATACTGGTTTCATGCAAAAGGAAAGACTTGAAGAGCATGCCTTTATACCACACATATCACAGACTAAAACCAAAACAACATGGCCAGTTATTTCAATCTTCAAAGAGCAGAAAGGAAAACATGACCCCTCTGAACCTGCCCAAAAGATTACTTCAAACGCAAAGGGACTTCCCTCGTGTTTCACTTTCTGGATATAGCTTTATTTAGGAGCCAAACTCATACTATGCAACATCCTAAGTCAGAGAGGCACTCGGACAAAGGAATGGAAAGATAATGAAAACCTTTAAAGCTCACGGTTCCTCACGACAAGAGAATAAGAAAAGAACACGTAACTTTAACATAAACAAAAAAATCTAAACTCAAAGCCATGCATGAACAGTGGGCAAGCATATAACCTTCTGTCCAAACAGAAACCGAATATCCAGAGCAAAAGGAAGAAACAGGTTTGGTTTGGAACAGAACAAACAACAGATGCCAAGTTTGAATATAGCAAGGAAGAGAAAGTTGAAACTTATACCTGCAGATCTTGCTTGCAAAAATGAAATATCAACCGATGGGCAATCCCTGCTTTTTTTCTTTGCCTCTGATGACCCAAAAAAAGCCTTCCTCTTTTTGCCGTTAGGAGCTTTTTCAAAACTTTTAGAGTTTTGTAAACCCCCTTTTCGGCAAGGTAGGGTAGACTACAGTTAATCTCCTCTCTCTTTCTCACACATATATATATATTTTTATATCTTTCTACTTTCAGCCTTCTTCTTCCCCTCTGTTTTCCTCTTCTCAGCCTCTGTTTTTTGTTTTTCTTTCGTCCCTCTCTTCTGCAAAGCCAGCTTGTTTATCTAGCCAAACAAACTTGGAGACCACTCTAACGTCCTCTCATCCCAGCCGTCTGTGTTAGGGATAAAATCCCAGCTATTAGATGATGGTGAGGTTCCTCTTTTTATATCATTTTGAAGCTGGCACAAATGACAAATGAGGCGCAAAACCGTTTCCCTTGGACTGGAGCTAAACCGTGAATTGCCGCTGAACCCTTGGCGTGAAAAGGGGTGGTATTCTTGTACGCCAAACCAGCCAGAGGATGCAAGGATGAGAGAAAAAAACTTATCAGAAACGGTTACAGGGAAGGGAAAAATTGCAGACGGAGAGAGGCACTGTTCCTAACATGTGAACAGTGCCACACTAATTATAAATCCTAGGCGGGGTGCAGTGTGGTTTGTGTTAAAATAAAGGATTGCATGACATTGTTTGAAGAAACAGAAATGTTCCCCCAACGTGGCAGCAAAAAAAAAAAAAAGAACTGATGTCTCCATTGTGCTAACAGCAACATACTAATTAAATATGCCAAGTGCCATGTTCCAAATGTGCACACTAATTGTCTCCCTCTCACCAAGGTTTTGTCTTTAATTATTGGTTGTACCATGTTTCTTGCCATTCGAAGTTTCGAACCACTCTAGCATCGATATTAGCCTCTTTCTCTATAACAGGCATCATGTCTATTCACTTTGCCTTGATTGAACTGTGTTAGAAACCTGATGAAAGTGTCAATACGCCCTTAAAACGTGGAAAGACCTATAATGATGAACTTGCAGCTTTAAGCTTTACCTATTTAAAATGTTTTGTGACAGATAACTATTTTTACGAATCAGACGATGAACTTGCATAAACGACTTCTCTCTCTTCTTCTCAATTTTTATACTTTCCCCTTTAAATTTTCACACTAACACTTTGATTTTTTTAAATATTTAATCACTGTTTTTATTATTATTATTTTATTTAAAATAATTTATTAAGTTAGATTTTTTTTATTTTATTATCTTTTATTTTTTTTTATCTATCATATTTGATCCATATTCATTTGATTGATAATTATTTTATTTGAAATAATTTTTAAAATTGATTTTTTTATGATTTCTTCCTCCAGTTTTTTCCTATTAAATTTTATCCTTATTATTTTAATTGTTATTTATTAAATTTGTTTTGAATTCTTTTGTTAATAGATTTTTCTTTTCAATTTCATCCCTCAATATTTGATTTGATTTTATTTTTATATCAAATCTAATCCTTATTTTTTTTATTTATATTTATTTTGTTTTGGATTTTTTTATTGAAATTTTCTTTTTCAATTTATCGCTTAACATTTTGTTGATTGAGATTTTGTTAATCAGGAATTTGGCTTCATCATTTTTTCAGGCTTGCCTTCAATGAGGTAATTTTGATCTTAGAACATAGGTGATGAGTTTGAAAGATTAACCCGAGTTGACTTAGATCTTTTTTAGGTTAATTTTTTTACAATTATTTTTCAAATTTATCTTCAATGTTGGGTATGTTGAGGTTGAACTTCATTATTTTTTTCTCTTTTTTTTTTATAGGGTTATCTCGATTTTAAATTCTGGGTTACAGGGTTGACATGTTAGCCCAAGTTTTCTCGAGTTATTTTTTTTAATTTATCTACTATTGTTGCTTTTTTTTAATAATATTACTAAATTAACTAAGTTTATTAAATTTAGTAAAGTTAATAATCAGACTCTTTGATTTTTTTTTTCTTCTTTAAAAGCGCAACTATCTCCTGATCATTTTTTTTATCATTTTTTTTATACATTAAAAAAAATTTGACTCAATATCCGCTACGACACCATTCCAGTTGCTAACAATATGTGAAAGAAAGATGAAGAAAGAAGGTTACTTTTCATGCTTTTTTCAAGTCTCCCTCTCAGGAATGATAGATATTAAATATTGGTTTTGTTTACCTGGAATAATGAAGCAAATGATTAAATGATCTAACCATCAACAATCCCTTCTCTCTGACTAGCTAGCCACCTTCACAATGTTCAATCTCAATGAGACTTTTCCTGCCATTTTTAGCCAGCAATATGCTTGTTTTTCTATTTCCAAATCTTGGATCTTCCTTGACTTTGTTTAGTTTTAATCAACGTCATGTTCCGCTAGGTCATTGTATTATTACTTTAGTGATCACTTATCACTAATTACAAGTACCTCCAAGATGCAGGGATTTTATTAATTAATTATTACTATATTATATTAAATCTTCCTAGCAAAATTACCTGATGACATGTGAGTTGTCGTTATAGTCTCTCCAGCCTCTATTTTTTTTTTTAGTATAAACAGTTTAGAGATTGTTTAGATATAAAGTAATATTCAATTTTAAAAAAAATTAAGTCGGGGGGGAAAAAAAAAAAACTAGCAAGTTAATGCTATGGGCCAGCAACGGACAGAAGGGTGTGAATTTGTAGCTGAAAGATTTGAGCGACATCTTGTTCTCATTATTAGTGACGGGGAAAGAGAGAGATGGATAGCAAGAAACATGGACATACTTCATCAAATTAAATTGCCATCTAACCTCAAAATATATCAATACAATATATTGTCGGAGGATGGATGTTAATTAAATCCTTTGCATATTTTATTTTAATATGTTGAATTTTTTAAAATTTTATTAATTAAATACTGATGAGGTCCAAAAAAATCCAAGTAATTGGTTAATTTTTTAGTTTTGACAATCTGATTCATTTTTTCTAGTTAAAGTGGCTGATGTTTGGTGTTTGGTAAACTAAAGTGGATGATGACTGGTATCGGCAAAATATCCTCTTTAATAAATTTGAGGACTCTTTGATACTTAAGTATCTTTTTAAGAGAAAAAAACCATGATATTTTATAGAGAAACTTTAAAAATAAATATGTAGCAGAGAATAAAAACTGATAATCTTTTTCCCTGAAGAATTTTTAGTATTTTTATAGCTTCATAGTAGTTTTATAACTTGTAAACCTTGTCATTTTTTTAAAGAGGCTGGAATGTCATTTTACCTTGTTATCATTGAAGATGGATAAATATTTTTTATACATCATTAATGAGGAAAAAATATCAGGTCCTTCTGAAAACTTTTATATATTCAGGGATATAGAAAGATAAGTATCTTTGACCTTAACTTTCTATATTAAAGTTCAAGATAAAAATAAACGGAATCTCATGACTCAATTAGAGGCCTAGAAAGATCATTAGTTTTATATATATTTGGGCTCGACGAGATGTTGGGTCTAAGGATGTTGAGTATGACAATTTTTTAGACCCGCATGTACGTGGGTTCCATGCATAATTGAACTTAAGAAAGTTAGGTTTGGCGGATTACTAGAGTCATATTTACTTACTCTCAACACATAACTGGGATAACAAATGGGATGATCACCTTGTCTTTGATCTTTTATTAAACATGAATTAGATAAAAATAATATGTATAAAACATGTTAATCCAATGAGCGCGTGTTATTTATGCATTTTTCTGTTAAAAAATATATGTGAGAGAATTAAGTCAATAATCTTTCTGTCTTCGGTACATGGCACAATAAAAGTTTGAGTTATGAAAAATTATAATTTTTAAATTCAATTTGAGATTGATCAAGCACAAGACTTGAATTTCATGTTGGGCGGATTAACTAATATCAAACAATATTATTTTAGATTATTTTTTAATATATATATATTGTTTCTTGCCTCTGTTTAAATGTAATATTTCTCCACCCAAAAACTAAAAAAATCTGAATATGTATTGAGTTTGAAAAACATGTTTCGGAGGTTCTTCTTAATATATCTCAATATAAATTTTCCAAACGAAGAAAAAAAATGATAAACACAATTTTTTTTTTTATATAGCAACACTTTTTTAGCAATGTAAAAAAATTATTTTTTTATACATTTTCATAATTAGTTAGTATTATAAATTTGATTTTTGTTACAAATTTAATATAAAGAAATAAAATAGATTATCAAAAATAAAAAAATATTAAGATGAGTCCTATTATAAATCATGGTTTTGAATTTTTATGAAAAATATTGCAATCTTGATGTATTTTGTTTTTATTTTTTTCAGCTAAGAAAATTGATTTCGTTTTCAACAAGTAAACACAAAAAAAAATTTAAAATAAAAAAGAAAGTTATTATTTAATAGTTTAATATATATCTTACATTAAACTTATTTAGAGATTGCATAGCCAATAACAAGATACATAAGAAAATATAATAAAATAAATTATATAAAATATGCTTAATCATCTCCTTGATTAAATAATTGAAATAATTTCTTGATTGTTTAGAGTTATTCAACTCCTTTATTTTTTTTATTGATTAGGAAATAATCAATACCATTTGTCTTGATTATTGCCTTAACAAACACATGTTAATTTTTTTTATTGGAAATAAAAACCGGACAAGAAAAAGAAAACTTAGAAGAAAAGGAAAGATTTTCCATGCAATTCTTTCAATTTGTTAGGTTTTATAAACACACCCTTGGCAGACCCAATTATTTTTGGCGCGTGCATACCCGCATGTGTGTGTATATATATAAGTTGTAGGGACTAGAAAAAATTATTTGTACTCATCAACATAACAAGTAGAATTATTTTTAAAAATATTTAAAAACAAATTTAATTTCAATTAATGTAAAAATTAATCCTAAAATATTTCTAGCTACTAAACCTAACAAAGAAAAATAAATAAATTCAATGGTATGCAAATCATTATTTAAGACATAAGTTTTTCATGCTTTTTATAGACATAAGTTAATCATAGTCTCCCACATGATTAATAAATGTGAATCGTTGCCTTGGTAGGAGACACTACATGATCAATGATCTAATCACATCAACAATCCATGGTAGTTTTGAAATATAAAATTCCAAAAGAGGGCCCACACCATGTTCGAAAATGGAGCATTTATTATGATTCCAATCAAAGACAACAACAGACAGGGAAGGGCCAGGTTATTTTCCTTTGTTCAAAGACGAACGAAATTTGATCTTTCCACAATTTCTTTTTTATTCTATTGTGACGATCTAATTGTTTGAAGAGATTATGTCATGGATGAACTTGTCCAAATTAATGGATGATGTCCCCTCTGGTCCAACAGCTTCTTCAGCCAACCTTTTCCACTCCATAGCCTTTTCCCTCATTTTCTCACCCTTTTCCCCTTCCATTAGCTCCTTCACAAGCATCTCCACTTCTTCCCTCTTAACGTTATTATCAATCTCCATTCCGACTCCCCACTCATTGCAGCTATATCTACAATTCATTGCCTGATCACCGAAGAAGGGCCAACACACCATTGGAACACCAGCACACAAGCTCTCAATGGTTGAGCCCCAGCCACTATGAGTTAGAAACCCTCCAACTGCTGGATGGTTAAGCACTTCCTCTTGTGGACACCAACTTGTAATAAAGCCACGCTTTTCAGTTTCCTCTGCAAATTCAGCTGGCAAAACAGCCAATTCACCAACGACCAAATCTGGCCTTATAATCCACAAGAATGGGATATTACTATTAACTAATCCCATTGCAAACTCCACAAGTTGATCAGCTGTCATCACTGTTATGCTTCCAAAATTCACGTACACCACTGATTTGGGTTCCCTTGTTTCCAGCCATTGGAGACACTCATGGTCTTCTTTCCATAGACTGTAGCCAATAGACTTCAAGCCATTTTCTTCGAATTGATTTAGGAGTAACTGGAGTGGACCAATGGAATAAACTCGAGGGAAAATAGTGGAAAGGCCACCCAAAACTTCTGGTTCCAAGGCGTCAAAAGTATGAAAAGCAATTGCACGAGCTTTAACAGAAGTTTCAGCAGCTCCAATGACAAAGTTAAATACAACCTCATCTGGATCTGTTGTTTGAATAAATGGAAAATGTTTAAGACGAACGTCTTTCATACCAGGAGCCCAGTCTACTCTTGTCTCAAGATAGCCGTTGCTTAGATTGCTCAAATCTGCAAAACACAATCTTATTAGACCAAGCTCAAAATGAAAATTTAATGCACATAATCATTGATCTTGCCCGTATGATTTAAGCTTGGTAATTTTTGTCGGAACGTGGACATCTCAAACTAATTAAATTGTAATATTTTTTTTTAATAATAATGCAGTGTATTAATAATAATAAAAAGTCATTTAAGAGATAATTTCTATAAAGTTGAAAAATTATTTACAGTAAAATAAAATGAATGCCTTGTAGATGAGATAAAAAGAGAACAAAAATAAATATATAAAAAAAGAGCAACCAAATTAGTGATAAATTAATGATTTATACATGTCCATATCTAAATGTTATCTGTATTACGAAATATGATCATTATTAATATAACTGAGATTAGATTTATTACATTTTAACCAAGCTGTAGTCTATAATTACCGAGTTCTAGAATAATAGAATTACAAATAAAATAAGAATAATAGAATTAGAATTTTGAAATTATCAACAAGAATTTTGCCTATAATTATCAAGTACTAGAATAATAGAATAACAAATTATCCAAAGTCTTTCATACTTTATAATTTTTGAAATTATTTGCAGAAGCATCTCAACCATTTGATTTCTATAATCATCTGATTTAATGATAGTCGGATTTTTAGATTAGTGATTTGGAAAAGGATATTATATAAAGTTTACATGGTTCTATGGCATGTTATTTGAATTATGTCGTCGAACAGTATAACATAATATAATATATTATATTATAAATAGAAGAAATTGTTGTCGTGATAATGTTCTATAATCATTTCTTCATCAACTTGCAAGGGAAAATCTGGATGTTTGAGAATTTAGAAAAGAATAAAGCTGTAAAATACTAATGAAGTTGTATAATAGTTATAAAGCCACTTTGCTTGGAAGTTCACTTGTAATTGATGATTACTTAATTAAACAAGTTACCTTTGATTGGGGTGAAGCCTTTCTCTCTGAGAGCATAGAGCTGTTTAAATCCCATATAGCCACATGCATTCACAGTGGCATACATCACAACTGGAAGACCAACTTCTTCCCCAGCTTTGATGGAGATTGGAGTAAAAGGATCAGAAACAATGCAGGTAATCGGAGGGTTGTTCTCCGATACGGTATTTTTGAGTTCTAAAAGTAGATCTTTAAAGGGTGCTAAGAAATTCTTGTTCATGGCATCACAAAGAGAAGGTATGTCTTGGGTGGCATCGATATCTGAAGGAGGGAGGCCATCAGGAATGGTTCTAAAATGGAAGCCAGGCAAGTCATCAAGGGCATGAGGTCCTCTTGACCTAAGGAAACGTTTGTGATTGTATTCTGTGTTGACAAACGTGATGTGAAGACCTTTGTAGTGAAGAAGCTTTGCAAGTTTAATCATAGTCTTTATATGACCTTGGAGTGGACATGGGATCACAACAACATGAGGCTTCAAAATGGATCCCATATCTCTCTGCTTCTCTCTTACTAGCTAGCTTGTTTCTCTCTGTTCAGTCTCAATGAGTCTTTTCCTGTGATTTATAGCCAGAAATGCTTGTTTTTCTATTTCCAAATTTGTATCGTCCTTGAAATATTTTTTATTTTTATTTTATTAATGTCCAAGTCATTGTCGTTGTACTCTAGTGACTAACAGCGAGAAATTTTACAGGTGCGACGGAGTAGCCAGTTGTATTTTGTAATTTGCTTTTTAGATCTGTTTTTTAATTTATATATATATAACTAAAAGAAAAAATTTTAATGAAGCATTTTTAGTAGTTTATATGTTTTATTTTTTCTTTTCTTTTTATACCTATCTTTTTTTTAAATAGAAAACAACTAATTAATTTTTGAATCACAACTCACAAGGATTTTACTAATTAATTATTACTATAGCATATAAAAACTTATCAACAAAATTAGCTGGTGGTCTGTAACGCAACATTGCACTATCTCCAGCATCTATCATTGGCCTTTTTTCAATGAATGATAAACTTGTTTCACCCAATTATTTTGTATTGAAAATTATTATTAAAATATATATCAACTAGAAAACTTTATTTATAGCAATGAACATAATAAATTGAATTAAATTTATAATTAATTTAATCTGACAAAAGATTAAAAAAATCAATTATACAAATAATTGAAATCTTGTAAGTTCAATTATATGCAGTATCATTCATCCTTATCTTTTCACTAACATTGGATAAATTGTTTTAGAATAACGAGATTAAATCCACTTAAGTGTAGAAACCTGCAGCAAAACACCGGGGGTGTTTGGAAGTGAATTTTAACTAGATTTTTATTAAAGTTTATTTTATTTATTTCAAATTAAAATTTTTAGTATTTTTTTATAGGTTTTATGTCCCAATAGAAAAATAAATTTTAGAAAGTAATAATATTTTAATATTTTTTCAAAAATAAAACACTTTAAAGAATATAGAGGAGAGTAATTAATTAACACCGACTGCTCAGCTCTCTCTCTCTCTCAACTACCCGCCCTTATTGCATACTTAAATTTACAGCACGTCATAAGGAAGAGTGGAGCCATCCCCAACGCGCTGTCACATTTAATGTCTGGAGCCAAGGGTTTTCACTATCCGAACAGCGAGGAGGATATTTTGAGGAGGAAACATGTTGATTTTGGAGCTCTAAGATATATAACGTAAAATTAGGTGCGAGTAAAAAAATTAAAAAATTAATTAAATTAAAAAATCTGAAAAAAAAATAATTTAAAAAACTAAACTGTGAATAAAAACCGATTAAATTGATTAGAATTTTGAAAAAACCAACCGGTTTGGTTTAGTTTTATGAGTCTGAAATCAAAAAAACTGAATCGAAACCGAAAAAACCGAGCTAAAACCGAGCCAAACTGAAAAAACAGAGCCAAACCAGTTTGAACTGGTTTTTGTTCTAAAACAACCGAATCGAACCGAAACCGGTCGGTTTAAACTGGTTTCGGTTTTTTTTTTTTAAATTTTGGTTTGGTTATTTTTTTTTTATAAAAACCAAACCGAACCGAAAATAATCACCCCTACATAAAATATTACACATTTACTCACTCTACAATTTACTCATTCCATAGCACTAAAAAAGAGTTAATTGTACATCATTAAACACATTATCCATTAATTGTCATAAATATTTTGTATTTATTTATATAAAATCTGATTTAGATAAAAACAACACAAAAAAGATATACAAGCAACCCCTTTTAATTTAAAATTTTATTATTGAATTTTTTTTTTAAGTAGCATGTCTTTTTAAAAGGAACCAACCTAAATAAAAAACTAAGAGTCCTAATAATATAAGGGAAAAAAATACAATAAAAGTCTTAAACAAATTGAAAATTTCTTTTTTTAAAAAAAAAAACTAAGTTGAACAACACTTTTTGGGACTATTTTGGAGGCTTTTTAGACCCTGTTTGGTTATTTGGTTATTGCAATTCAACCTCTTTATGGAACTGGACATGAATTCAGACAATGGTAATGATGAAATCGTGAAAAAACTTTATATAAAAAAATTATTTTTCTTGACTAGCGAATGGGTAGATGTGTGATTCTTGTAAAACTAGTTCTTTGCTGGGACAAGAGACAGCTTTGATTTTTAAGTTGATACTTGCATGTGTGGAGACAATAATGAACAAGAAGAAATTATATGGAAGGTGCAAGGAAAGGAAAGGTATCTAGGCGTTGCAAGATTGTGGATTTGGTATGTCATAAAAAATTATTTACACCTAGACCTGTAATTGTTTTTATAGAAGAGGGAATCTTGTCATTAGCCAAATAAGTAGCTCATTGGTGATGTTGTGGCAAAGGTTATGTAATTGGAGGAGAAGTTAGTGTGCCACATCTATGTGACTTTTCATTGATGTTCATGTGTGTTTGGAGGCATAGAAGAAATGTTGCTATCGATGACAAAACAATATGGTGCTTGTCTTGCAAAAAAAAAAGAAGAAAGAAAAGGTATTTGCGAAATAGAAAAATTAAGTATTATGCATTAAAATTGTTAATGCAAAAAAATTAAGAAAAAAAAATATAGAGAGAAAAATATGTAACTGGTAGCCAAGCCAAGTCCGAGTGACTTCCTTGGTTACCTGGGCTTAATAAGCAATTAGTAGATTTGGTCGTCCAACCAGGGCTAGGCAAAAGTGCTTGGTCTCCCGGGCCAAGTCAAAGTGACGAGGGTGGCTGGTTGCCTGGGCCAGGACCAGGGCTATTTAATTCAAGCCCCTCTCTCTCTCTCTCCCTATATATATATATATATATATGGTGTTGTAATCTATTTTTGGGTCCCCCGCACAAAAAAAATATATAAAAAAAATCAAAAAATATATCAAAAATAATAGCAGTAAAAAGAGATGTCATAATGCTCAGAACATGGTTAAAAATTGGTGGAGGAGGTTCAAAAATACAAATATTAAAATTTGAAAGTATATCGTTGACCGGTGAGAGCCCTGTTGATGAAAAAAATTTGATTTGAGGAAGAAAAGTCCAAAATCAGATGTTTATGGACTCAATTAAATTTTATTGAAGGTTTAATTGAATTTATGGAGGGTTTGATTGCAAGAAGATTGATTTTAAAGTCAATTTAGGCTTTAATTGGAAAAAATTAAAGTTTTGGGGTTAAATTATAATTTTTAAGAGTTGATTTGGTCAAATCAGGAGCTTAATTGCATAAATATTGAAGTTTGATGGTCAATTAGAGACTTTATTGAAGAAATCCAAAACTAAGGATCAAAAAAGAAAACGCGTACATATTGAAGGACTGATTCGAAATTGATGCATTTTGGCGCCATTTCCTTTTAAATGAAACGGCACGTTTTGGAAAAATGATACTTTTCAAAAAAAAGAAAAAGAAGCAAACAGTAACATTTTAAACGGCACCATAAGTCTTCTTCTTCCCCTGGACGCGAGAAGACAGGGGAAGAAGAGGGTATTATGTTCCCCTGCAACGCCACTATTTCCCTCTCTCTCTGCCCTGTCTTGCCCAAAAATACACGACACAACCCATACTCACACTCACCTGCTATCATGATGAAGAAAGGAGAAGGGACGCTATACCCTGCAGCGGCTGGGGTGGCTGTGCAGAAGCCACCCCACGCCACCCTGCCCTGCACCTTGACGAGACAGGGCAGGGTGGCCTCTCTCTCTTCCTGCTTATAAATAGAGGAAGAGAGACGAAGAAAAAGGGTGGACGAATGTGAGACAGAGAGGGGAAAACCGAATAGAACAGAGAGGGAAGAAGAAGAAAAAAAAATAGAGAAGGTAGGAACGATTTGAGAAAGGAGACAGGGGAGGTTTACATACGAATGGAAAACAGAGAGGGAGTTGTTTGGAGAACTGGGGGGCACGATCATAACAGAAGAGAAAAGGAGGGGGAGAAAGGAAAAGAAAAAACAGAGAGTGTGGAGAAAGAGAATAACTTAGAGAGAAGGAGAAGGGAACGAAAAAAACAAAGGAGGAAAATCGGGGACGACTTTAGAGAGAAAACAGAAAAAAAAGAATAGACAAAGGGGACAAAGGAGAGGCTGAAGAGAGACCATAACAATAGAAGAAAGTGAAAGAGAACTCAAGGAGAGCTAAAGCAGGAAAGGAGAGGAAGAAATCGATCTCTGCACAGAGAAAGGAAAGAATTCCAGCAGCTGCCACCGCTCCTCCCAGTCGCTGCCACCGCCCCCTTCAACCACCACTGACGACCACGATCGCGCTTCCCCACTCCAGGTAACCTTCTCCCCTCCTCTGTCCCATTTTCTTTGTTCATCTTCATTTGCATGCAGAACGTGAGCAACTCACGTTCTGCAGCAAATGAAAAATAATTAGGTAGTTAGTGTGCACAACACAGTAACTACCTAATTATATAATTAACTGGTTACTGTGCTCAGCACAGTAACCAGCCTTTTGTTCTTTCGGGCTAGAACATCAGCCCAGCCCACGTTGCTGGGTTGAGCCTAGCTAGAAGTAGGTTCTTTTTTGGGCCGGTTCTGGCCCGACTTCATTTTGGGTAGATCTCGGCCCAATTTTCTTTTGGGCCCGGTTCGGCCCATCCCAATCACAAAAAATTTCAAAAAAATCATTTTTGAAATTTGTGATTTTCCCACGTAAGTTGTTTAACGACATTTTTTTATTAATATCGGTTTGTATTTTTATACTGTAAAGATAGAAATCCGGTATTAAAATATCTAATTTTTGTCAAAACATTAAAAAACAATTAAAAAATATTTTTGTTTTTATGCATATGGCCAATTCTCTCAAAGAAAAACAATCACATCATATTTTCGTATAACAAAAATTCAAAAATATGTATTAGCATGCATTTTAGGCTTTAATAACCAGTTTATTAAAGTCACGAGAACTTGACCAACATTTAAAAAATTCCCAAAAAAAATATTTTGTTTTGTTTTAGTATTGGGGATTACAAATTTATACATAAAACATATTCCTGGTATTAAAAAGGTAGTTCTTTTGTTGACGTTAGAATGGTTAGGTTTTACCCGATAAGATAAGGATCTCCTTACCGATGAGGACTTTTCTTAAACCGTAGATAGACCAACAATTAGAAATACGATAAAATCGTAGCATATATCAGACAATAAAACAATGCAGCTTATCTTAGGTAGGACGTATTTGGGGTGCTAATACCTTTTCTTTATGCAACCAGTCTCCATACCCGATCTCTGAGACCAGTTAGGGTTTCTAGTAACCAAAATATTAGGTGGCGACTTCCATTATTTTTTTTTCCACTGAAAAAAGATAAGGATTCCTTGCCTGCCCACAATTGTCAGTTAGAATAGATACAACACCTTAAAGGTGGAGAACGATCGTCGCGACTCCGTACACGTGTGACATATGGTATATTAGTTGCCATCATAAGTCTTTTAAACAAAGTATTTAAAGGACTTGATAAGCATAAGTGAGGGGAGGAAAACTTGTTTTATTTGTACATATGGTACATGTTCGTCCACTTGAAAATATTATTGTGGATAAGTTTGCGTGAGAGATGAATGCTTGAGCCTTTTGTGCTATGTTTGGATGTGGTTTTTGTTAATGTATCGGGAAACGGATTCTAGATCCTTTTAAAAACAAGTGATCATACAGACTTGGAGAAAGATCCCTAATCATTTTAGACATTGAAGATACATTTGGAGAGATTGAGATCTCACCGTTCATTGAGATAAATGCCTAGCTGGCTTCACAAGTCCAAAGTCAGAAACTATTAGTTTGACAAATGCACCTCTCTAACCAACCCCTCCAGATTAATGGATTGATGAACCAGTTGGTACAGTGGCCTTTTCAACCAATCTTTTTCAGTCCATGACCTTTTCCCTCATTTTCTTATCATTCTCTCCTTCCATAAGCTCTCTAACAAGCTTCTCCACTTCTTCCCTTTTTGCATTATTATCCATCTCAATGCCAACTCCCCATTTATTGCAAATATATAGACAATAGATTTTCCCTCATTGGTACAGTTCATCTGTTGATCTGCAAAGAAGGGCCAACAAATCATAGGAACTCCTGCAGCTAATGATCTCCCGACACTCGAATCCCAACCACTATGATTTTGAGTTTCCTTTGTCTATAGATTATAGACAATAGATTTTGATTGATTGAAAAGAGTTGAGAATAATTGGGAGGCTTAACCTAATGGTTAGCCAACCCTTTATATATATATATATATATATATATATATATATATATATATATATATATATATATATATGTAGGGCAATATACAATAGTAATCGTGGAGGTTACCACACAAGAGTATGTCTACAATATTTCCTATATAAGTACATTCTATAATATGCCCCCTCAAGCTGAGGGTGGAGGATCAACCCGAAGCTTGAAATGAAAAGCAGTAAACGAAGAAGTAGGAAGTGGCTTAGTGAAGACATCGGCAAGTTGATCCTGGGAGGAAATAAAATGAATCTGAATCTCCTTCTTTGCAACTCTATCTCGGACAAAATGATAATCGACCTTAACAGGGTTTGTGCGAGCATGAAAAACAGGATTCGTAGACAAATAAGTGGTACCAAGGTTGTCACACCAGATCATAGGAGCAGAAGCAGACAGAATCTGGAGATCTGTTAATAAGTACTGAAGCCAGATAACCTCAGCAATGCCATCAACTAAGGCTTTGTATTCGGCTTCAGTAGAAGAGCGAGCAACTGTGCGTTGCTTACCGGATTTCCATGAAATCGGCGTCTGACCAAAAAACACAAGGTAACCACCGGTAGATTTTCTGTCCTCAACACTGCCTACCCAATTTGCATCTGTAAAACCATGTAAGGCAAAAAAAGAACTGCGAGTAATATGTAAGCCATGTGATGCCGTACCCCGAAGATAACGCAAGATGCGTTTCACGGCAGCCCAATGAGAATCTGTAGGAGCATGCATAAATTGACAGACTCTGTTAATAGCAAAGCAAATATCTGGGCGCGTAAAAGTGAGATACTAAAGAGCACCCACAATTTGACGAAAGCGTGTAGCATCAGAAAACAATGGATCGGGCAGAATGGTAGCTTTGGATGTAGAGATAGGAGTATCAACAGGTTTGCAAGATAACATACCAGCCCGAGTGAGGATGTCAAGTATATATTTATGCTGGCGGAGCATAAGACCCATACTAGTAGACTGAACCTCAATACCCAAAAAATAATGAACAGAACCCAAGTCGCGAAGCTTAAATTCTGAGCTCAGTAGCTGGATGAGGCGTTGGAGCATAAGAGAGTTACTACCCGTAAGCAGAATATCATCAACGTAGACCAGAAGATAATAAATATCAGCACCAACAGAGAAGATAAACAATGAGGTATCCACCTTAGAGGCACGGAAACCAATAGATAACAGGAAATCATTCAAACGAGTGTACCAAGCCCGCGGAGCCTGTTTTAAACCATATAGAGATTTATGCAATCGGCACACATGAGAGGGGAGAGCAGAATCAACAAAACCTGGAGGTTGTTTCATGTAGACCTCCTCGTCAAGAACACCATTGAGGAAGGCATTATGGATGTCAAGCTGATGAATTTTCCAACCACACGAAACTGCAATG